>Ga0302320_10003442_pt1 | contig 36854 bp, 35 predicted proteins | sample Bog_T0_3_FD_202130 | JGI IMG/M metagenome (GOLD analysis project Ga0302320, IMG submission 202130) | Peat permafrost microbial communities from Stordalen Mire near Abisko, Sweden - Bog_T0_3 | ecosystem: Environmental > Terrestrial > Soil > Wetlands > Peat | place: Sweden: Abisko, Stordalen Mire...
TAGAGCCTTTTAAATAAGACTGTAGCCATTAATTGTGGGCGGTGATAAGGTTGGGGATGGGTACAATTTCCATGGATTTGCGCGAACGCATCCTGACGTCCTATGATCACAAGGAGGGTAACCGTGAGGAAATCGCCAGCCGTTACCGGGTCTCGCTTGGCATGGTGAAAAAGCTGTTGCAGCAACGGCGGCGCACCGGGGACATCGCGCCACGCCACCGTTTTTCCGGTCCCAAGCCGCGCATCCTGTCCTCCCAGCAGCAGCAAATGCGGGTGTTGCTGGGCAAGAAGCCGGATCTAACTTTGGCGGAGCTGCGCCAGGCCATGCAGTTGGACTGCACCCTGCCTGCGATCCATTACGTGCTGGCGAAGATGGGGCTGACATATAAAAAAAGACGCTCCGCGCCAGCGAACAAGCTCGTCCCGACATTGCGCGGGCACGCCGCATCTGGCGGCGAGGACAGGCGGGACTCGACCCGTCCAAACTGATCTTTCTGGATGAATCCGGGGCCAAGACCAATATGACCCGGTTGCGCGGCCGCGCGCCTTGCGGAGAACGGGTTCACGTCAGCGCGCCCAGCGGTCACTGGCATACCACCACCATGATCAGTTCGATCCGCTGGGATGGCTCAACGGCTTGCCTGGCCATCGACAGCGCCACCGACACGGAAGTGTTCCAGACTTATGTTCGTCAGGTCTTGTGTCCCACCTTGCGGCCGGGGGAGGTGGTGGTCATGGACAACCTTTCCCCGCACAAAAATGAACTGACGCTCGACCTGATCAGGCAGGCTGGGGCCGAAGTCCGCTTTCTTCCGGCTTACTCCCCGGATCTCAATCCCATCGAAAAGATGTGGAGCAAAGTCAAAACCCTGCTTCGCGGAGCCGAAGCCAGAACCCAAGACGACCTGATCGCAGCCATCGCCTCGGCCCTCCGGAAAATCACCCCCCAAGATGCCCTCAACTGGTTCGCCTCGTGCAGCTACAGTTTCATTTAAAACGCTCTAAAAGGGGCAGGGGGTTGGAGAAAAATGCTGAAAAGCTGACATGCTAAAATCTTTGTCGGCAGGGCGAATTTATCCGCCTGAAGGCGGATTTTATGATCAAGGCTGAGCGGCAGATCAGCCCCACCATATATACGATTTTTTGGAGAGTGGTTCGGGGCTTTTTGGGCGGCGGGTCGATCAGCCGGGTTCTATTTGTTGGTGCCGCTCCAGGTGACATCCCAGCCGGTGGCGTGGGCGCGCTTTTCGCCGGTGAGTTCGGCCTCGAGGCGGCGCTCGCGGTCGTCCCAATCGGCGCTGTTGGTGCGGTAGGTGGCGCGATATTGCAACAGTTCCTGGGCGAGGAGTTCGTGGCTGCTGTCGTTGTAGTCGGTCCGGCCGTGATAAAACACTTCGGAGAGGCCGAAGCAGAAGGTCTCCAGGGAATGCGTGGCGCCGGGGAGGTCGCCGGCGCGGAGTTTTTGTAACGCGTTGAGGGTGATGAAGCTGGTGGTCATGGAGGTGGTGTCCATCATGGCGACTTCGCCTTTGCGATAGGCGATGCCATAGGTGACCAGTGAACTGGCGGCGCAGGCCGCGACCAAGGCGAGCAGCCAGCGGATGGTTTGTTTCATAGGTTTTGGGATTGGTCAACTAACTCCAGGTCTTCATCTGATGATTCCAGAAACAGCCGGGCACCATTGGTGAACTCAATCATAAAACTTGTGGGAAATCTTGATGGAGGCCAGTCGCGCTCCGGATAGGTGTCCGAATACTTATGCCTGTCAGTCACAAACATTATCGCACCTTTCTGGCCGGCGTAAGAAACAACATCACCTGCGTGGATTTCAGAATCATTATGGTAACAGGGATTCGGCCGCATATGTGTTTAGCCATTTTGGGCATGGGGCGATGATGTTTCACACCTTTCGGATTGTCAATGTGGTTTGAGGCGGGCATGGGTCAAAGCAGAAATTAGGAACGCAATATGGCTGGCGGCTCAGGCAAACTGTCGATGTAGCTCATAAATCTGAACCTGAATATCGTGCCGAAAGGCGAGGGGTTTTATGGCGGCGTTACTCTCGATGCAAAACAAATGGCCGTTGAGGCAGGTCAACTCTGATTCCACGGTGAGGCCGGCGCAAATGGTCCGCGTGCGGGCGAGGCGAAATTCGCTCGTATCTTCGAAGCCTGGCACGCTCTCCCAACATACGCGGCCCTGCTTGATCACGTATAAATCGATCTCCGTCCAGCCAACGATCCGCTGGATTTTGGTGACGGCGTCCAATTGCGCTTGCAGGACGGGTCGGTGTCGTGCGGCCAAGGACTGCGACAGGCTGGAAAGCAGGTGCGCCTCCCAGGGGGGACCATTTGCAAAACATTGCGCGGATGGTGGTAAGCATGGGATGTGTCAAGCCGGTGGCCTAACAGGGTTGCGACAGCAAAGAGGGTTTAATCGTTTTGGACATGGGGCGATGGTGTTTCAGAGCTTTCGGGTTGTCAATCATGGGTAATAGCTGTTGACCCATGAATAATTATCCGCCTGACTGCGGATTTTTTAATCAAGGCTGAGCGGCAGTTCAGCCCCACCTTTTTACGATTATGGTGGAGTGGTTTTTTAAAGATTGTCAAAAAAGGGAAAGTGATGTTGACGTTTGGCCCGGGGTTTGTTCACTTATCCGTATCTATGAGACAATTCCACTCAACAGTTGTGTCTTTTGTTTTAATGGCGCTGGCGGTGTCGGTCTTTCTGGGGGCGGGGGCGACCCAGGTGCAGGCGTTCAGCCGGCTGGGGGCGGCGGCCACGACGGAGGAGCGGCTGGCGCGGTTGGAAAAGATGGCGGATGACGCCCAGACGGCGGGCGGCGGCATCAATACGGGGGATAATGCGTGGTTGCTGGTGAGTTCGGCGCTGGTGCTGATGATGACGGCGCCGGGGCTGATCTTGTTTTATGGCGGGCTGGTGCGGGGCAAGAATGTGCTGGGGACGATGATGCATAGTCTGGTGCTGATGGGGCTGGTCTCGATGTTGTGGATGATTTTTGGGTACAGCATGGCGTTCGCGCCGGGGAACGCGTTTGTGGGGAATCCGCTGACGTATTTCATGTTGCGGGGGGTCACGGGGGCGCCGAACCCGGATTACGCGGGGACGGTGCCGCAGCAGTCATTCATGTTGTTTCAGATGATGTTCGCGATCATCACGCCGGCGTTGATCAGCGGGGCGGTGGCGGAGCGGATCAAGTTCAAGGGGTATGTGCTGTTCGTGCTGTTGTGGATCACGGTGGTGTATTTTCCGTTGTGCCACATGGTGTGGGGGAAGAGTGGTTATTTCAACTGGGCGCTGGGCGGGCGGATTCCGGTGCTGGATTTCGCGGGGGGGACGGTGGTGCATATCAGTTCGGGGGTGTCGGCGCTGGTCTGCGCGATTTTGCTGGGGCGGCGGGCGGGGTATCCACATGAGCCGATGATGCCGCATAATGTGGTGTTGTCGCTGATCGGCACGGGGCTGCTGTGGGTGGGGTGGTTCGGGTTCAATGCGGGGAGCGCGTTGACGGCGGGGTCGCTGGCGACGAGCGCGTTTGCGGCGACGCATTTTTCGGCGGCGGCGGCGGCGCTGAGCTGGGCGCTGGTGGAGTGGCTGCACAAGGGGCGGCCGAGCGTGCTGGGGGCGGCCTCGGGGATGGTGGCGGGGCTGGCGACGATCACGCCGGCGTCGGGTTTTGTCACGATTCCGGCGGCGTTTCTGATCGGGCTGGCGGCGGGCGGGCTGTGTTATCTGGCGGTGACGAGGTTGAAGCAGCGGTTCGGCTATGACGATTCGTTGGATGTGTTTGGGGTGCACGGGGTCGGCAGCATCATCGGGATGCTGATGCTGGGCTGGCTGGCGAGCGCGTCGGTGAACCCGGCGATCGCGACGACGTTCCAGGTGAACGGGGTGGTGCAGTCGCTGGCGGGCGGGGCGACGCAGTTCGGCAACCAGGCGGTGGCGGTGGTGTTCACGGCGTTGTATGCGGGCGTGACGAGCGTGGTGCTGTTCAAAATCGTGGATGCCTTGGTGGGGCTCCGGGTGGACAGTGAAGCTGAGAGCATCGGCCTGGATTTGACCCAGCATGGTGAACGGGCGTATAGTGAATAAACCTCAACCAAAACCAAACTATGAAAAAAATTGAAGCGATCATCAAACCGTTCCGGCTGGAAGCGGTGAAGGAAGCCCTCAACGACCTGGGCATCCAGGGCATGACTGTGGCGGAAGTGAAGGGATTCGGGCGGCAGAAGGGCCACACGGAGATCTATCGCGGGAGTGAGTATACGGTGGATTTTCTGCCAAAGATGAAGCTGGAAACGGTGTTGCCGGATGCCCTGGTGGATGCGGCCGTCACGGCGATCATCAAGGCGTCCAAGACGGGGAAGATCGGCGACGGGAAGATTTTTGTGTCGACCATCGAGGATGCGTATCGCATCCGGACGGGCGAACGGGGGGATGGGGCGGTGTGAGGGTCCAGGGCCAAGAGCCCTGGCGAAGAGGGAAGAGTGGAGAGGGAAGAGCGGAGGAGTGGCAGCCCGGCAAAGGGTTGTCTTTTATTTTATTTTTGAATAAGGTGGCGTGCATTCAGAAATTAGCGCTATTTACATGATCCAGTTTTTCCTGGCCCGCGGGCATGATTATACGTTGAAAGAGGTGCGGAAAGCGCCGGGGGTGCCGGGCATCCGGCTGATGAATTATGACGCGCTCTTTCGCGCCACCGGGGTCAAACGGGCCACGCAGGTTTTTGCGGATCTGGACCGTTTGAGTTATTGGGACCTGGAACTGGCGGCGGATCTGTATCTGCAAATGAAGCAGGCGGGCCTGGCGGTTTTAAACAATCCGGCGAGGTTCAAGAACCGGTACGCGTTGCTCCGGGCCCTGCATGCGGCGGGTTTGAACGATTTCAATGCGTATCGCGTCCACGAAATCAACGACATCCAACGGTTTCCGGTTTTTCTCAGAAAGATCCAGGGGCATCGTGCGCCGGTGAGTGATTTGCTGGGCACGCGCGAGGAAACGGTCCGGGCCATTGAGGCGGCGATCACGGCGGGCATCCCGGAGGAAAATCTCGTGGTCATCGAGTGGGTCGCAGAAACGGTGCCACCGGGGATTTATCGCAAGCTCGCGGCGTTTTGCATTGGCGACACGATCGTGCCGCGGCCGGCGTTGTATGACACGGTGTGGTTGGTGAAGTTTGGCCGGACGCCGGATTTGACGGAGGACTTTCACCGGCGGGAGCATGCGGAGCTGGTGCAGAATCCCTTCGCCGAACAGCTCCGGAAGGTTTTTGCGGTGGCGGAGATCGAATATGGCCGGGCGGACTTTGGCTTTTATCGGGGCCGGCTCCAGGTGTTTGAGATCAATACGAATCCGAGCATTGATGAGTGTGAGCCGGAGGTTCCGGCGGTGCGGGCGGCGAGCCTGAAGCTGGCGTGGGAGAATTATCTGAAGGCTTTGCAGGGGATCGACAGTGCGCCGGGGCGGTCGGTCGGGCTGACAGGGGGTCGGTTGCAGCGGCATCGCGTGTGGCGGAACCTGCTGGTGCGCAGCCGGAAGGTGCATTGAGCATGAAATTATCCCTGATCATCAGCACGTATAATCAAGCCGCCGAGTTGCGCAAGGTGTTTCAGGGGTTGGCCCTGCAGCGGAGCTGGCCGGATGAGATATTAATCGCGGACGATGGCTCGACGGAGGCCACGCGTGTGCTGATCGAGGCGTGGCGGGCGGAGGCGGGGGTGCCGGTGGTGCATCGGTGGCAGCCGGACAACGGGTTTCTCAAGACGACGATCCTGAACAAGACGGTGGCGGCGGCGACGGGCGATTATCTGGTGTTCATGGACGGGGATTGTGTGCCGCACCGGCAGTTCATCGCGGATCATCGGGCACTGGCCGAGCGGGGGCACTGGGTGCAGGGGCGGCGTTGTTTTGTGCGCGAGCCGTTCGTGCCGGATTTTGATCCGGGCACAACGCCGCTCTGGCAATGGGCGTTGCGCGGCCGGGTGGCGCGGCCGCACAAGAGTTTCCGGCTGCCGTTTCCGGTGAGCTTCCGAAATCACGGGCAGCGGGGGATTCTCGGGTGCAACATGGCGTGCTGGCGGGACGATGTGGTGGCGGTCAACGGGTTTGACGAATCGTATCATGGCCGGGGCATCGGGGCGGATTCGGACCTGGGCACGCGGCTGTACAATCTTGGCCGGCGGCGGATTTTCGTGTATGGCCGGGCGTTGGTGTATCATCTGGACCATCCGATCATGCCGCGGCCGCACCTCGCCGAAAATAAGACGCAGTTACAGGAAGTGATCCGGTTGGGGAAAATTCGGTGTGAGCGGGGTTTGGATCAGTATTTGGCGGGGCAGGGGGGTGATGGGGATGTGGAAGGATAAACGTGGTACTGCACTGTGTGGCCGGCATTATCGCCCAAAATCATCCAGATGGGTGTGGTTGGTGGAGAGGTCGGAATGTTCGCCGCGACCGATGCCGGCCAGATCTGCCACCCGTTCAGCCAGAGAACCGTCAGCGGGGGGCGGGGTGTCCGGGGCATCCGTGGTTAAAATGGTGAGCAAGGCATGGGCGCTGGCGGGCAAAGATTCCCGCCGGCGGTATGCACCCGGCCGTTGGCAAGTTCCACTGCCAGCGTCTTGTAACTCATGTAAACAGTCTAACACGTTCAGCCGGGCGTGCAAGTCTGACGGTTCGCCGGCAGGGTATGGCATCGGGCACTATCTGGAAGTGGGGTTGGCGGGTGCGAAAACGGTTGAAATTGGGGTGGGGGTGGCGGATGGTGTAGGACATGAAATCTCTGATTGTGCTGACGGCTGTGTTGCTCATGTTGCTGACGGGCGGGAATGCCCGGGCGGGCACGGTGGCGGGCAATGCCATCAATGCGCTGGGGATTGATCTGCTGCATCAGACGGCTCCGGCGGGTCGGAATGCGTTGTTGTCACCTTATTCGATTGAGATGGCGATGGCGATGACGTGCGCGGGGGCGGCGGGGGAGACGCGGGCGGAGATGGTCCGGGTGCTGCATCTGCCCGTAGAGGAGGCGCAGACGGATCGGGCGTTTGCGGGGTTGCAGACGGAACTGGCGGGGATCATGGAGCGGCAGGCGGCCCGGGCGCTGGAGCAGAAACAGTACGGGATCACGAATGATCCGCTGACGTTGACGACGGCGAAACGGTTGTTTGGGGAGGCGGGATATAATTTTAGGCCGGCCTATCTGGCGTTGTTGAAGGATCAGTATCGGGCGCCGTTTGAACCGATGGATTTTTTGCACAATGCGGGCGGGGCGGCGACACATATCAACACGTGGGTGGCGAACCAGACGCATGACCGCATCCAGAATTTGATTCCGGCAGGAGCGTTGACGAAGGACACGCGGCTGGTGCTGGTGAACGCGATTTATTTGAAGGCGCCGTGGGAAACCAAGTTTGAAGAGCGGGACACAGTGTCCCGGCCATTTCATCTGGCGGCGGCCGGGACGGCGGCGGTGCCGACGATGTACCAGAAAAATTCTCTGGGCTATGCCCGGCGGGCGGGTTACCGCGTGGTGGTGCTGCCGTATGCGGGGTCGGAGCTACAACTGGTGATTTTGTTGCCGGACGCCGATGACGGTCTGGCGGCACTGGCGGCGCGGTTGATGCCGGACATGCTGGCGGAGTGCGCGTCGTTGCCGGAGCAGGAGGTGGATATGTATCTGCCGAAGTTCAAACTGGAGCCACCGCTGCTGTCGCTGGGGAAGGCGATGCAGGCACTGGGGATGCACAGCGCGTTTGATCAGCCGCCAGGGAGCGCGAATTTTGACGGGATGGCCCCGCGACGCGGCGGGGACGGACTTTATATCTCGGACATCTATCATAAGACGTTTTTGAAGCTGGATGAGTCGGGCACGGAGGCGGCGGCGGCCACGGCGGTACATATGATGACCATGGCGTTGCAGATGCACCCGGTGCCACCGGAGGAGGTGCGGGTGGATCATCCTTTTTTGCTGGCGCTCCAGCATGTGAACAGCGGGGCGTGCTTATTTTTGGGGGAAGTGACGGATCCGCGGTGAGAGTTATCGCGTGGGCAAGCCGGGGCGGGGTAACTTTCGTGGCGGCAATTTGTTAAAAAAAATAAAAAAGGGCTGGCGGAATGGCGGTTAAATGACAAAATCCGGCTCGTAGAAATACTTAATTTTGAATCCATTGAACATGAAGTCAGCGCCGCTGCCGCCGGATGAAGCCGCCCGTTTGGAGGCGTTGTGCCGCTATGGGGTGCTGGACACGCCGCCGGAGCTGGAGTTTGACGATTTGACGGAGCTGGCCGCACAGATTTGCGGCACGCCGATCGCGTTGATCGCGCTGGTGGATGCGGGGCGGCAGTGGTTCAAGAGCAAGGTGGGGCTGGCGTTGACGGAGACGCCGCGGGACCTGTCGTTTTGCGCGCATACGATCTTGCACAAGGATTTGCTGGAGGTGCCGAATGCGCTGGCGGACGAACGGTTCAGCACGAATGCGCTGGTGACGGGGCCGCCGGGCATCCGATTCTATGCGGGGGCACCGCTGATCACGCCGGATGGTTACCACCTGGGTTCGTTGTGCGTGATCGACCGGATCCCCCGGCAACTGACACCGGCGCAACGGGAGGCGCTGACACGGCTGGCGCGGCAGGTGATCGCACAGTTTGAATTGCACCGGTCACTGCGGCAGTTGGAAAGCCAGACGGCCTTTCAGAAGGGAATTTTGGAGGGGGCGAAATATGCCATTATTTCCACGGATCCGGCCGGGTTGATCCTGACCTTCAATGCTGGGGCGGAGCAGATGCTGGGTTACAAGGCGGCGGAGGTGGTGGGCAAATTGTCGCCGACAATCATCCATGACCTGGAGGAAGTGACGGCGCGGGCGGCGGAGTTGTCGCGCGAGCTGGGCCGGGAGATCAAACCGGGCTTTGAAACGTTTGTGATCCGGACCGCCCAGGGGCAGCATGAGGAGCGGGAGTGGACGTATATCCGGAAGGACGGGTCGCGGCTGCCGGTGAATCTTTCGGTGACGGAATTGCGGGCGGAAGACGGGAGCCTGACCGGCTATCTGGGGATCGCCTCGGACATCACGGAGCGCAAGCGTTCGGCGGCGGAACTGGTGCGGGCGAAGGAGGCGGCGGAGGCGGCGAGCAAGGCGAAGAGCGATTTTCTGGCAGTGATGAGCCATGAGATCCGCACGCCGATGAACGCGGTCATCGGGATGACGGGGCTGTTGCTGGACACGCGGCTGGAGCCGCGGCAGCGGGAATTTGTGCAGGCGGTGAACACCAGCGGCGAGGCGTTGCTGGAGATCATCAACGACATCTTGGATTTCTCGAAAATTGAATCGGCGCAGCTCAAGCTGGAGCCGGAGGATTTTGATCTGCGGCTGCTGACGGACGGGATTTTTGAGCTGCTGGCGCCGCGGGCGGAGGGGAAGAGCCTGGAATTTGCGGCGATCATCTCGCCGGACGTGCCGTTCATTGTGGCCGGGGACGACGGGCGGCTGCGGCAGGTGCTGGTGAATTTGTTGACGAACGCGATCAAGTTCACGGAGGAGGGCCGGGTGGTGCTGCGGGTGAGCTGCCTGAAACGGCAGGATGCGCACGTGCGGTTGAAATTTGAGATCATCGACACGGGGATCGGCGTCTCCCCGGAGAAGCAGGCGAAGCTGTTTCACCCGTTCTCACAGGCGGATTCGACGACGCGGCGGCAATACGGGGGCACGGGGCTGGGGCTGGCGATCTCCAAGCGACTGGTGGAATTGATGGGCGGGGAGATCGGGCTGATCAGCGAGGAAAGCCGGGGCTCGACGTTCTGGTTTGAGGCGGAGTTTGGCTATCAGGCGCAGTCGGCGGCGAACCTGGGCGAATTTGATTTCAGCACGATCTTTGTGGTGGTGGCGGACAATCATCCCAGCGCGGCGGAATCGGCGGAGGCGATGCTGGGGGCCTGGGGCGTGGCCGGGACGCGGGTGGCGTCCGGCGGCGAGGCGCTGGCGGCGGTGCGGACGGCGCGGCAGAAAGGCTTTGGACAGGTGGTGGTGCTGGCGGACGAGCATCTGCCGGACATGAAGGGCAACGAGCTGACGCGGATGGTCGGGCAGGATCCGTTGACGGCCGGCACGCGGATCGTGCTGATGACGCATCGTTCGCTGATGAATGAGCCGGTCTCGCCGTTGCGCGGGGACGCCTGGCTGTTCAAGCCGGTGAAGCAGTCGCAGTTGTTCAATTATCTGCTGTCGCTGGTGCATCGGCCGGGCCAGACGACGGGGCCGGTGCCGGTGAATCCGGTGGTGGCACCGGCGTTTGCGGGGCAGAAGCTGCGCATTTTGGTGGCGGAGGATCATGACATCAACCGCCGGCTGACGATGCTGGTTTTGGAAAAGCTGGGGTGCAAGGCGGATTTTGCGAAGGATGGGCTGGAGGTCATCGCCTGCTGGAAAAAGAATATTTACGACGTGGTGCTGATGGATTGTCAGATGCCGTTCATGGACGGCTTTGAGGCCACGCGGGAGATCCGGCGGCTGGAGGCGGAGGCGACGACGGCACCCACCCGCCGGACGTATATCATCGCACTGACGGCGAACGCGCTGAAGGATGAGCGCGAGAACTGCATCACCTCGGGCATGGATGATTATCTGTCCAAGCCGTTCCGGACGGACGGTTTGAAGGAAGCTTTGCAGCGCGCGGCGGTGGCGCAGGGGGCGGCCGCCCGGCCCTGATTTTGAGGGTTCCCTCCACAAGGGCGGCGATGAATCCTGCCATCCCAGACACGGGTCCGTATGCGGAGCGCCACGCGGCCATCCGCCGGGTCTGCACGCCGCTGCCGGGGAGCGTGCCGCGGGATAATTACAAGCCGGTGAATGTGCCCGCTGACTGTGACGGGCGGACTTTGCTGGAGGCGTTGTGCCAGATGGTCAAAAATGTTTCGGCGGCGGCCTGGCAGGAGGAATTTGCACGCGGCCGGCTGGTGAATTTGGAGCAGCAGCCGGTGGGGCCGGAGCTGGTAGTCCGGGCGGGCGAACGATACCGGCATATTTTCCCGGGGTCAGTGGAGCCGGCCGTCAATGGCGCGGTGGAGATTCTGCACGAGGACGAGGCGTTGATCGTGGTGAACAAGCCGGCGCCGCTGCCGATGCACGCGGGGGGCCGGTTCTACCGCAACACGCTGCACTATATTCTCAATGAAGTTTATCACCCGGAGAAGTTGTATCCGGCGCACCGGCTGGATGCGAACACGACGGGGCTGGTGCTGGTGACGCGGAGCGGGGCGTTTGCGGGGCGGCTGCAACCGCAGTTCGCCAAGGGGCGGGTGGAGAAGCAGTATCTGGTGCGGGTGCAGGGGCGGCCGGAGGCGGAGACGTTTGCGAGCGATGCGCCGATCAGCGCGCGGTCGGACGAACTGGGGGCGCGCACGGTGGACCGGGCGGCCGGGTTGTCGGCGCGCACGGAGTTCACGGTGCGACAGCGGCTGGCGGACGGCACGACGTTGCTGATGGCGCGGCCGCTGACGGGGCGGACGAATCAGATCCGGGTGCATCTCTGGGACCTGGGCTGGCCGGTGTGCGGGGATCCGGTTTATCTGGCTGGCCGGGCTTTGGGCGGGCGGCAGACCTTGAATGTGGCGGATGCACCGCTGGCGCTGCATGCGTGGCGGATCCAGTTTGTGCATCCGCTGACCCGGCAGACGGTTGAATTCACGGCGCCGCCGCCGGCGCATTTGTTTTAAAAAGCAGAAAGTCGGAATCCCGGTTGGGGCTGACTACTTCTTCACAAATTCCTGGTAAAAGGTCACGCCGGAGATGATGAAGCCGATGGCGGTGATCAATTGCCGGACGCGGGCCGGGGGGATGTTCTGGGTGAAGCGGGAGCCGAGGTAATAGCCGGCGACGGCCCCGAGAGTCATGACGGCGGCGCGGGGCCAGTCGATGAGGCCGGCCCAGATGAACCAGAGGGCGGCCATGAGGTTGATGAGCGAGCCGAGGACGGTCTTGAGGGTGTTCATCTCGTGGATGTTGCGCATGCCGATGAAGCCGAGGGTGGCCAGCATGAGGATGCCGATGCCCGCGCCGAAGTAGCCACCGTAGATGGAGACGACGAACTGGAACGCGATCGCGCCCCAGAGGTGGGTGGGCCGGGCGGGGGCGCCTTCCTCCAGTTGCAGACTGGCGAAGCGCCGGAACGCTCCCTGGGCGAGAAAGAGCAGGGTGGCGAAGAAAATGAGGAACGGCACGAGCTTGCCAAAGGTGGCGTTGCTGGTGTGGGTGAGGAGCACACTGCCGAGGAGTCCGCCAAGGAGGCTCACCGGCAGAAAACGGCGGAGCCAGGGGCGGATGGGTTGGAGATGTTCGCGGTAGCCGAACATGCTACCGCCGGTGCCGATGACGAGGGCCAGGGTGCTGGTGGCGTTGGCGACCACGGGCAGGGTGCCGAAGGCGATCAGGGAGGGAAAGGTGAGCAACGTGCCGCCCCCCGCCACGGCATTAATCGCCCCCGCACCCACCGCCGAACCGACCAACCCCACGATCTCCCACCCCGTCATCATCATGCCTAAGCGTAAGAAATTGGGCCGGGAAATGCACGGTTTTATGCGGGCGGCTTATCCGGACCAAAACACCCAGCCAAAGATAAATGCCGATAGTTGTTGCTATTATCCAGAAATCGGCGAAGATGTCCTCGTCTGTATGATATAGCTAGTCTCTTTCAAAAACATGGTGAATCCTCAGGTGAACTCAGTTCAGTGATGATTTTAAACCCGGCGTTCGGGAACAGTTTGTGGAAAGTTACGGTTTGTCGGACAGTATTAAACATCACATGAGCAATAAACTATTTGTTGGAAATCTTTCCTTCAATGTCACTGAGAACGACCTGAACGACGCGTTTGCCGCGTTTGGCACGGTCACCGAAACCAACCTGATGATGGACCGTACCACGGGCCGTCCCCGCGGTTTCGGTTTCGTCACCATGGCCTCCCCGGCGGAAGCTGAAAAGGCCATCGAAGCCATGAACGGCAAGGAACTTGATGGTCGCGCGTTGACGGTCAACGTGGCGCGTCCCCGTGAAGACCGGCCCCCCGGTGGCGGCGGCGGCGGGCGTCGTCGTGAATTCGGCGGCAGCAGCGGCGGCGGCGGCGGTTACGGCGGCGGCGGCCGTTCCAATCGCTATTAATCGCGAACGGAAAGATTGATTTATCGCATCGGGGCCGGACATTCACTTGTCCGGCCCCGATTTTTTGTACCCGGGCCTAAAATTAATGCAGAATCGCGGTGATTTTCCCTGGCAAATGCGGCATGCTGGGGTCATGTCTGAATTGTCCAATGCCACCATCCGTGGGTTAAAAGCCCGCGCGCAACTGCTGAAGCCCGTCCTCAAAGTGGGCAAGGAGGGGCTGAGCCCGCAGTTTCTGGCCCAGGTGGTGGAGACCCTCAAGCATCGGGAGCTGATCAAGGTGAAGTTTGAACAGTTCAAGGAGCAGAAGAAGGAGCTGACCCCGCAACTGGCCGAAAAAACCGGCAGCCATCTGATCACTCGCGTGGGGAATGTCGTGGTGCTGTATCGTCCCAAGCCGGCCGCCGAAGCCGCGCCCGTTGAGACGCCGGTGGAGGAGTAGGGGAAAAGCAGAAATTGGGAAAGCAGCGGTTGGGTCTTCAAATTGTCGCGGGATTGTAACTGAAACGTCGTGGTTTTGGCCGGCGGGCTGTGGCACATATTACGATTATATGTTGTTCGACAACCTGTCCGTCCTAATGTCCGCGCCCCGGCGGAATTCTTCTCCAAATTTACACGGTCTGAACCACTGTTCATGACCACCACACCCAAAACCGACAACGGTACGGGGGACCTGGCGCGGCAGTTTCTAAAGGCCACGGGAGACCTCGTGTTCCACCATGTGCACGGCAGCCAGTTGATATACAACACCTGCTGGGAGGATCCGCGGATCGACCGGCAGCTCATGGAGCTGGATGGCAACAGCCGGGTGGTGATGATCACGAGCGCAGGGTGCAACGCCCTGGATTATCTGCTGGATGGGCCGGCGGAGATCCATGCGGTGGATGTGAATCACCGGCAGAACGCGTTGCTGGAATTAAAGCGGGCGCTGTTGCAGCGGGACAAGTTCATGGATTTCTTCGAGTTTTTCGGCCTGGGCTCGCACGGGGATCATCAGGCGATCTATCGGTCGCTGGCGAAGGGACTGCCGGAGACGGCCCGGAAATTTTGGGACCGGAACATCGGATACTTCAACCCGGGCGGGTTGAAGAAGTCTTTTTATTATCAGGGGACCTCGGGTGTGGCGGCGTGGCTGCTGGGCGGGGTGTTGTTCAAGGCGAAGCCGAACATCAAAAATTTTGCGATGTGCCTGCTGGACGCGCAGACGCTGGAGGAGCAGCGGGAGATCTATGCGCTGCTGGAGGCGAAGATCTGGGGCAACCTGAGCAACTGGCTGATCCGGCAGCGGGGGATCATGACGCTGCTCGGGGTGCCGCGGCCGCAGATCAAGCTGATCGAGGATCACTATCCGGGCGGGCTGGAGAGCTACATCAAGGACAAGCTCCGGCACGTGATGACAGCACTGCCGGCGGCGGAGAATTATTTCTGGCGGGTGTATATCACCGGTTCTTACACGATGACATGCTGCCCGGAATATCTGCGCAAGACGAACCAGCCGGTGCTGCTGAAATGGCTGGACCGGGTGCGGACGCACACGACGACGGTGACGGAATTTCTGCGGGTGAATCCGGGCGCGTACTCGCACTACGTGCTGCTGGACCATCAGGACTGGCTGGCGTGGCATGACCCGGCGGCGTTGCTGGAGGAGTGGGAACTGATCCTGGCGAACAGCCGGCCGGGGACAAAGATTTTGATGCGTTCGGCGGGCCTGGACCTGAGCTTTGTGCCGGAGCAGGTGCTGGCGCGGCTGAAGTTCCAGCCCAAACGGACGGGGCCGCTGCATCTGACGGACCGGGTGGGGACCTACGGCAGCCTGCATTTCGCGGAGGTGTTATGAGCGTGGTTTTCTTAACCCCGCCGTCCGGGCCGAACCAGCCGGGTGCGATCGAGAATTATTACCGGCTGCACGCCCGCATCTACGACGGGACGCGCTGGAGTTTTTTGTTCGGGCGCGCGGCCATTCTGGCCGAGGTGGCGGCGCGGGCGCGGCCGGCACGGATTTTGGAGGTGGGGTGCGGGACCGGCCGGAACCTGGTGGAGCTGGGCGCGCGGTTTCCCGGCGCCACGCTGACGGGCGTGGATCTCTCGGCGCCAATGCTGGCGGTGGCGCGGCGGAAGACCGCGGCACTGGGGGCGCGGGTGGAACTGCGGCAGCAATGCTATAACGCGCCGCTGGGCGTGGCCGGCGGCTTCGACCTGGTGCTGTTTTCCTACGCGCTCTCGATGTTCAACCCGGGTTTTGAAACGGCCATGCAGGCGGCGGTGGCGGACCTGGCGCCGGGCGGGCGGTTGGCGGTGGTGGATTTTCATGCAACGCGCTTCCGCTGGTTCGAACGCTGGATGGGGGTCAATCATGTGCGCATGAACGGCCAGTTGCAGCCGCTCTTGCAAACGTCCCTGACTCCGGAGGTGAACCGCGTCAACGCTGCCTATGGCGGGGTCTGGCAGTATTTGACGTTCGTAGGCCGGAAAAAATAGCCGGCCCGTCAGGGTTGGGAGACGTGGGGGTTGTCCTTGATATAAAACCGCAGCAGGCGTTTGGCCCAGTGCTTTGCATAGGCCACGCCGATGCGCGGGCGACGGACGATTTTAAATTTCTCTTCCATTCCCGGATCAATGATAAAGAAATCCGGGCTCAGGAGGTCGTGTCCGTTCAACCGCCGGTCAATGCCCATGGCCGAGCAGAGCAGGCCGGGACCATTGGTGCGCGCGGCGAGGGGCGGGAGCGGTTCGAGGGCGCGCAGCAGGACAGCCGCGCCGCAGCCGGCGGGCTCGGTCACGACATTCATGCAATGATGCATGCCGTAGATGAGGTAGACGTAGGCGTATCCCGGCGGTTCGAACATGATGCGGGTGCGGTCGGTCAGGCCTTTGGAAGAGTGGGCCGCCAGGTCGTGCGGGCCAAGGTAAGCCTCGACTTCCACGATGCGGCCGCGGCGCGCGCCAGTGGGCGTGACGTGGACGAGATGTTTGCCCAGCAACTCCCGGGCGACCACGATGGTGTCACGGTCATAGAAGGAGCGGGGCAGCGGCGGCATGAGCTTCAGCGGACGTTAAAATCCTCCACGGCAAAGGCCCGGCGGCCGTCCGGCCACGAAGCCTCGGCCTCCACCCAGCACGGGCCCGATTTGGCCGGGGCATAGGTGAACACCGGCCCCACGAACGGTTCCTGACCGGCCGCCTCCCAGACCACCTTGGCCCGGCTGAGGTCCAGTCCGCCGTCCACACTGAGGCCCAGCCGCGCGGCGTCATCCACGTTCCAGACTTCCGGCCGGCCGGTGATGTGCGCGGGGGCGCAGCGCCAGGGCTGGTTGGTATACGAAGTTTGGGTCATCAGAAACGCCATGGTGCCGAGACTGCGGGCCTGGTCGATGACGACAGCCTCGGTCTTGGTGTTGAAGCTTTCGCCCCAGCGGTCGTAGAGGGGATAGGCGTAGGTCTTCGCGCCGTCGGCGGGCCAGGTGACGGTGCCGAGCTGGCGGCCGTAAGTGTTCAAGTACATGAAGCCGTCCTGGAGGCTGCCGTCGAGCAGGCCGCTGGGTGGCAGGCGGCGGCGGCTGTTCAGGAAGAACTGGCTGACGACCTCGCGCACCGGGTGGGCGCCGAGGCCGGTGATGTAGGAGACGTTTACGGGGTTGTTGCCGAGCTCGTAATTGACGTTGCTGAGGATGGCGCGGAACCATTCGGGGTGCGGGTCCAGTTGCCAGGCGGTCACGAGGTCAAAGGCGTGGCTGCTGGAGAAATACCAGCCGGCGTTCAGGATGCGTTTGGAGGCGTCGGCAAAACTGGTGCCGTAGGCGCATTGATCGGCGTAGCGGGTGTTGTCGTCCGCCCAGGCCTTGATCTCCGCTTCGCAGCGGGCGAGATAGGAGTGGTCGAGTTTTGAGCTGGGCAGCCGGCCGGTGCGGGCGGCGAAGGCGTAACTGCGGATGGCGCAGCCGTAGCTCTGATACATGCGCTCCCAGGTCCAGTGCCGGGTGTTGCGATCCGAAGGGTCGAAGTGAGCCTGAAGTTCCACCTGATATTGCTGCTCGCCGGTGGCGAGGAAGAGTTCGGTGGCGGCCCAGGCCAGCTCGTCATCGTGCATGTAGGCATCGCCGTAATGGGTGAGCTTCTGGTAGGCGCCGTCGCGGCCGTGCGCGGCGATGGCGCGTTGGAGGAACGCCCAGCCGTTCAGGGCCTTCGCCAGATAATCGGCGGCGGCGGCGGGAAATTCCCGACGGAACGCGGGCGAGGAGGATGCCTGGGCGAGGGCGGCGACGGCGGCGGCCGTGGCGGAAGTGTTTTTTGGATATACAACCTGAGGGTCCCCTTCGTCCGGCGGCACGTTGTCCTCGTATTTCCGGTCGCGCGGGTAGACGAGGAAGTAGAAGCCGCCGTCGGCATCCTGCATTTTCGCCAGAAAATCCGCCTCCCACTTGGCCTCCTGCAGGATGTCGCTCCGGCCATCGCCGCTTTCGGGGAGGCCGAGGTTGTCCAGGTTCACGACACCGGGAAAGGCGTCGGCGGCGAAGATGAGGAAATGGATCATGGCGGCGCTGTCGATGGTATATTTGCTGTAATCACCGGCGTCGTGGTGGCCGCCGGTGACATCGATGGTGCCGGAGTTGACGTAGGGATAAAGCGCGTTGGCGAGATTCGTGAGGGCCAGGGCGGTGTGGCGCGGGTTGGTTTTCGCGTCCCAGGCCATGCTGTTGAGGATTTTGTTCACGCTCACAAAAGCCGGGGTGGGCACCTGGGCAGGCTGGTCGTGGCAGACGGCATGGGTGAACCGGGTGAAGGGCAGGGCCAGATTGGTCCCGCAGCGTTGATGATAAATCCCGAGCGCGACCGTGCGGGTCCAGTTGGCCGCCTCGCCTTCGTCGATGTTGAACACCTCGGAGGCACCCAGTCCCGGCACCACGAGGCGGTAACGGCCGGGCGTGGTGACGGCGCTGAAATCTGCGGACCAGACGTGTTGGTAGGGCAGGGGCGTGGACTTGAAGCCGACGTCCGGGCGCAGTTCCAGACGTCCGTGGAACAACACCTGGCCGTTATCCGCGGATTGGATCTCAAAGGTATGCGCGGCGGGCAAATCCATTTCGCCGAGGGTGCCGAGGTAATAGCCGACCATGGCGACCTTGGGAAACTGGGGGACGTAACCGGTTTGATTGACATGGATGGCGGGGCTCAAGCGAAGCGGGTCGGCCTCGGCCTTGAACACCACATCGCGGTTCCACAGCGAACTGTCGGGATCTGTGACGCTCACGACGGCGCCGTCGGGCAGGGCATTTTTGAGGGCCAGATAAATCCAGTTGCCGATGCGCAGGTCGCGGGGTTTCAAGGGCGCATAGACCGTCCGGCGTTTGAAGCCGGTGCCGACGACGGGGTCGTCCTGGCGGTCGGCACGAACCTCAAAAACGACCGGCGGCAGATTGGTGCGCTGCCCGGCGCCGGGGCCGGTGGGCAGCTGGGTGGTGATGAGCGTGAGCTCGAGCAATTGCGGGGTGAGCACGCGAAGCCGGTAATCGCCGACCGCGGGCAATTGCAATTCGGTGGCCTCGCGGTCGGTCAACTCGGCGGCACCGGCCGTCAGCCCGGCCAGGATGACGAGAAGCGGCGGGACGAACACCCGGCGGCCCGCCAACATAAATTGTAAGAATGTTATGATGCGATGAATCCTAATGCGCCTCCGGCAGATTGCAAAGGCAGAAGCGGATGGGGCGGTCACACGGGCAATTCACCGGCGAGGGCGGCGATGAAGAGCATTTCGAAGCCGCCGGCGATATCCATGGCGCGGCGGTGCGCCCAAGCTTCCGGCGTGGACGGGAGCTTCGGGGCGGGCGACAGCTTGGGCGAACCCAGGGCCAGCCAGCTCCCCACGCGGACATCGTTCAAAACCTGGAGCAGCCATTCCAAATCTTCGCGCGAGACCGTCCAGCTGTAGCCTTCGCCCTGCGCCTGAAAGGAGCGGGGGTCGGTGAGCAGGGCCTGCACGCGTTGGCGGGTTTCCTGGCGGTGGGCGGCCAGCGCCTCCTCGAGCAGCTTTTGGTTCTCGGCATCGTCGGGTCCGGGCGTGCGGCTCAGGCGTTGATGAGCGGGGGGCGTCAATGGATAGAGGGCCAGGACTTCGAAGAACAGTTGCTTTTCCTGCGGGGTGAATTCAAAGCCGCAACTGGCGGCGTTGGTCGGGAACAATTTCATCCGGGCGGTTATTCTTCCACGTGCTCCAAGGTGGCCTGCAGCCGGTATTTCTGGAGTTGATGGACGTAATGCTCGGCTTTTTCCAGACCCGTCCGGGCCAGCACGCTCCGGCCCTGGTTATGAACTTCCAGCATGTGGTGCTCGGCCTTGGTTTTGGTCCAGCCGAACACGGTTTGAAAGACGTGCGTGACGTAGTCCATGAGATTCACCGGGTCATCCCAGCAGATGACCACATAGCCGTGCTCCGGCGTGGTCGTCGGCTCCGGCCGCAGGCCGGGGCCGGGCAGGACTTGGGGTTGGACGGTGGCCGCCATGGTCAAAAACATAAAGGGGGTGCGGGCGGGTGTCCAGCCGTTCCGGCGGTCAGAGCCGGAAGCGCAGGCGCAGTTCGGTGAGGAGGTTGCTTTCCAGGGCGGTGACATGCGAGTCCGAGGTGATGAGGTTCTCCACGGCGGCATAAACTTTCTTCTGCTGCTTGCGGGTCTTGAACTCCCGGACCAGCGCGATCATGCGCTCGATGGCCGCGAGCGGCGGATGCACGTGCGGTCGGATGCGCGTGACGGCGGCGTCCGATTCCCGCGCGCGATCATGCGGGGTGGCGTGGCCCATGGCGATGAGCAGCATTTCCAGCTGCTCATCCTTGACGGCGCTCAGGTGACCATCGGCATACATGGCGAGGATCAGCAGGTCAAACAAGGCCTGTCGCTGCGCCGCCGTAAAATCGGAGATATCCACATCCATTGATACAATTTAGCAGATTTTTTAATGATATCAAATGGTGATAAAAAGTGTCAGGCGCGGGGGAAACATAGTTGCAAAAATATGCGAAACCTTTGACCATGGCTCCACCATGAATCCCGATGCCATTGCCGCCGCCCGTGAGGTGGGACAAAAAATCACCACCAACATCGCTCGCGTCATCCGGGGCCAGCCGGGGCCCACGCGGATGCTCCTGGCCGCGCTGGCCAGCGGCGGGCATGTGCTGCTGGAGGATTATCCGGGCACGGGCAAAACGACGCTGGCCAAGGCCCTGGCCCGGTCCATCGATGCTTCCTTCAAACGCATCCAGTTCACGCCGGACCTGCTGCCCTCGGACATCCTGGGCGTCTCCATTTTCAACCAGCGCGAACAGGAGTTTAAATTTCACGAGGGCCCGATTTTCACGAACATCCTGCTGGCCGATGAGATCAATCGCGCCTCGCCGCGCACGCAGTCCGCGCTGCTCGAGGCGATGGGCGAGAGCCAGGTGAGCATCGATGGCGAGCACCGGTTGCTGGCGGATCTGTTTTTTGTGATCGCCACGGAAAACCCGGTGGAATTTCGCGGGACGTATCCGTTGCCGGAGGCGCAGATGGACCGCTTTGCCATGCGCTTCATGCTCGGGTATGTGACGCCGGTGGAGGAGGTGGCGGTGCTCACGGCCCAGCAAAGTCAACATCCGCTCGAGGCGCTGCAACCGTGCGTGACGCTGGCGGAAGTGCTCCGGCTCAAGCAGGCCGCGCAGTCCCTGCGCATGAGCGACGAATTAAAACGCTACGTGGTGGACCTCGTGGGGGCCACGCGGCGGACGGCCGGGGTGCAGCTCGGGGCCAGCCCGCGTGCCTCGCTGGCCCTTATGAAGGCGGCCCAGGCGCTGGCGTTGTTCGACGGCCTGGAATTCGTGACGCCGGACCATATCCAGGAACTGGCCATCCCCGTGATCGCCCATCGGCTGGTGATGGAACCGCAGGCGCGATTCGCGGGTGTGAGCGCGCGGAGCGTGGTGGAAACGATTCTCAAGAGCACTCCGGTGCCCGCTTGAACCCAACGCCATGACCTGGATTTGGCGCCAAATCTACCGGCAATACCGGCTGTTCTCCGGAGCGCAATTCACCGCGCTCCGGCGGCTGACGCCCGCCGGCTGGCTGGTGCTGGTGTGTCTGGGCTACTCCTTGATCGTGGGGTTCAATCTCGAGAACACGGTGACCTATCAGGCGTTTGCGCTGCTGTTGTTTCTGGGCGGGTCGGCCATGCTGGCGGCGTTTTTTTTCCGCGCTAAAATCTCCGTGACCCGCAGCCTGCCCCGGTTCGGCACGGTGGACCGGCCGTTGCGCTGCCAGGTGACGGTCAAAAATCTGACCACGAAAACCCTGTTCGACCTCGTGTTGCTGGAAGATCTGCCGGACCCGCGCCCGTTGTTTCCCGAATGGCTGGCGTTGAAACGGGCCGAGGCGCAAACGTTTCGTCCCTTCTGGCTGAGCGGCCGGCCGAAAAATCTGCCCGGTCCCATGGCGCGCGTGCGGGAGACGTTGCTGCCCCCGCTGCCGCCGGGCCGGGAGGTGGAGGCGCTGGTGGAGATCACGCCGTTGCGGCGCGGGATCTTGAACCTCACCGGTTCGACGCTGGCGCGGCCGGATCCGTTCGGACTATTCCGGGCGCTGCTCCACGTGCCGCAGCCCGGGAAAATTCTGGTGTTGCCGCGACGTTATCCGCTGCCGCCGCTGGCGTTGCCGGGGTCCTTGAAATATCAGGCGGGCGGCGTCGCGCTGGCCGCGAATGTCGGGCAGAGCGATGAATTTGTATCCCTGCGCGATTATCGGCGCGGCGATCCCATCCGCCACATCCACTGGCGCAGTTGGGCCCGCACGGGCAAGCCGATCGTGAAGGAATTCGAGGACGAATTTTTTGTGCGGCACGCCCTGGTGCTGGACACCTTCAGCCCGGGACCGGCCGGCGAATTATTTGAGGAGGCCGTCTCCGTGGCCGCGTCCTTTGCCTGCACCATTCAAACCCAGGAATCCCTGCTGGACCTTTTGTTTGTGGGGGCCGAGGCCTATTGCTTCACCGCCGGGCGCGGCCTGGCGCATGCGGACCAGATGCTGGAGATACTGGCCTCCGTCCGGTTGTGCACGGGCCGGACGTTGTCCGATCTGGAACATCTGGTGCTCAATCACGCGACGCTGGTGAGCAACTGCATCTGCATCTTCCTGGCCTGGGACGAACCGCGCCGGCGGTTCGTGGAGAAATTGCGCGACACCGGTGTGCCCGTGCTGGTGCTCGTGCTGCTGGCCGAAGCGCCGGTCCGGCCGCTGGACCCGGGACCGCTCCGGTCCGAACCGCAGAGCTTTCACACCCTGGTGCTGGGGGGACTTGAAGCCGGCTTGCAAAAGTTATGAGAATGCCGCCCATGCTGTCGGCCGCCGCGCTCTTGTTTTGGGGCTGGCAATCCGGCTTGCTGCCCATCGCGGCGGCACTGGCGGTGATTCTGGAATGCCCGCGCTTCGTCAAGGCCCGCTGGGAGATGACCGATGCCGACATCGGCCGCGTCTGGAATTTTTGCGCGCTGCTGGGCCTCGCCACCGCGATTTATGCCTTCACCAGCAATGAAGGCTTCGCCAACCTGGGCAAGCTGGCGAGTAATCCGGACCTGCAAAACACCCGGACGGCCGGTGCCGCCAGCACCCAGGCGGCCTTTGCCCTGATCCGCTGGCTGCCGCTGGTCTTCTTTCTGTTCGCCGCCGTCCAGGCGTTTAGTGCGCGCCAGGATTTTCCGCTGGAGGCCATCTCGCCCTATCTGCGCTTCCGCCGCAAAAAGCTCCTTAAGCAACATCGGCCGCCGCCGGCGGAATATCTATTCAACGTCGCGTGGCCGTATTTCGTCCTATGCCTGGCCGCCGCCAGCGCCCATGCCGCGACGGACAACACTTACTTCTGGGGGCTGTGCGTGCTGGTGGCCTGGGCGTTGTGGACCCGGCGGTCGCCAGGGTTTGGTCGCAATGTCTGGCTGATCCTGCTGGCGGTGGTGATTTTGGGCGGCTTTTTTGGCCAGCGCGGTTTCGGCGAACTTTCCCGCCTGGTGGATATGGCGGATGGTTATAATCCCGGCTGGCTGGCCATGTTTCTGCGGCAAACCACCAGCCCGGAACAAACCCGCACCGAGATCGGCCACATCGGGCAGATGGAATTGTCCTCGCAAATCGTCCTGCGGGTGACGCCGGTCAACGGGTCCGAAGTGCCGACCTATCTGCGCGAAGCCACCTACCGCACCTACCGGCCCGGGCGGGTGGCGTTCTGGACGGTCGGTGAACCGATCGATGATTTTTCTCCGGTATCGGAAGATCCGCCCAATAGCGGACACTGGACCATACACTCTGGGCAAACCAATCGTTCGCTGGTTAATATTACCTGCTATCTGGAGGGCTACGACCGCAAGAATAATTGGTCCACCGGGCTGCTGCCGTTGCCCCTGGACTGTGATCATCTGGAAAATTTCTTCGCCTACGGCTTGCAGAACAACAGTGTCGGGGCCGTGCTGTGCCAGGGACCTTATTTCATCAGTTACAATGCCAGTTTTGGTTTGGCGGGGACCATTGACACGCCACCGGGCGGCAGCACCCGGTTCCGCACCAACAACGTCCCGGCCGAGAATGAAGATCTCGCCGTGCCGGACAAGGAAAAGCCGGCCCTGGACCAGATCATCGCCACCCTGCCGCTGGCGGGGTTGAACGACGCCCAGAAACTCCGCGTGGTCGACCGTTACTTTGCGGCCAATTACCAATACAGCCTCTGGCAGCCCTCAAAAAAATCCACCGATACCAATGAGACCGCCCTGGCGGATTTTCTGCTGCATACTCATAGCGGTCATTGCGAATACTTCGCCACCGCCACCGTCCTGCTGTTGCGGGAGCTGCATATCCCTGCGCGTTACGCGGTGGGTTATGTCGTGCATGAACCCGCCGGCAAACATTATGTCGTCCGTTCCCGCGATGCCCATGCCTGGTGCCTCGCCTGGGATGCCACCACACGCACCTGGCAGATCTTCGACACCACGCCTGCCTCATGGGTGGCGGCGGAGGGCGGGCGGGCGCGCTTCTGGCAGTCTCTCACGGACTTTTTCAATTGGCTGCATTATCAATTTGCCCGGTTCCGCTATGGCCAGAGCCATCTGCGGCCCTACCTGCTGATGGCCTTGGTGCCCGTGCTTGGGTATTTCCTCTACCAGATCATCCGGCATCGTCGCCGGCATCAACCGGCCGGCGCCGCCGCCGTGACGGGTCCGGACTGGCCCGGGCTGGACTCGGAATTATATTTGCTCGAGCAAAAACTGGCGGCCCTCGGCCTGGTCCGTCGCCCTGGCCAGCCGCTGACCACCTGGCTCAATCAGGTGGCCGAAGACCCGGCCCGGGAGAACCTGCGGGAACCGCTCCGGCAGGTGTTGCGCCTGCATTACCAATATCGCTTCGATCCCCGCGGCCTGACCCCGGCCGAACGGGCGGAACTGCGCCGCCAGGCGCAGGCGTGCTTGAAGGGGTGGTAAAGCCCCGCTTTCGCGCTCCGATGAATTGCAGTTTGGTTGTATGGTTAAAATTTATCTGTTAAACCAATAATGGTATGGGAAAAAATGCTTTCAGTTACATTGGATTCGTATGGGTGTTTTCGGCGACGATTTTGTTTGAGAGGCAGGCACAGGCGTGTCTGAAAGGGTGGTTGGGAGTGGGGGGTGAACGGGGTCAAAATCTCCAGCTTGCGAAAGCCGCCTGGTCGTACTAGATTCAACTGCGATGAGCAAAAGTGAAATTATAGAGGAACTGCCCCGGTTGACGGTGGCTGACCGCTCCCAACTTTTTGCCCGGTTGGCCGAACTTCATGAGGCTGATCTCTTGGCGGTTGGCGGTCCCACGCCCGCTGAACGTCAACTTCTCGACGAGGCGCTTGCGGAGTTTGAGCGGGATGCCAATCCCGGTGAACCTTGGCGAAAGGTGTTCCAGCAAATTCGCGCTGCCCGCCGGTGAGTTGGAAAGTCACCATTCGTCCGCAGGCCAGAACTGACGTCAGCAAAGCTTGCGTCTGGTATGAAGAACATGGCGTCGGACTTGGTGATGAATTTCTGGCCGCCCTGACCGAAGCCCTCTTGCGATTGGAAGCCGGCCCAGAGCGATTTCCCCCTTATTATCGAAATTTTCGCCGCGTTCTGACCCATCGGTTCCCACACAAAATATTTTTTCAGATAGTGGACAGTGATATCATCATTTTTCGTATCCAGCATGGTGCGCAAGATCACCAGCGCAAACTTGCCTGACACCCTAGTTTTGGTCGGCAAGTTAAGTCAGGTGCCGGCTGGCACAGGTGTGCTTGAAGGGGGGGTAGGAATGGGGAGTGAAATCTCCCCTGTAAAATTGATCACTTGCCGGCCTTACTGTTTGTTGTTAAAAAATATAACAACCCACGGGTGGAAATTCAGCCATATCAGGCGTTAACCCGGATTTCCCAAATAAACTTCGCTTGGTATCGCAGGTTCTGGTCTGACGTGATAAATAGATCAAACTTACTTTCTGCCAGTTTGAGGAGCTGACTGTTTGTGACTCCACCCCAACCGGTCTGCTGTTCGGTCCGGTCTTTCGCCCTTCACGAGAAAGCGGAGCCACCAGCTTTCCCCCGTGGGAGTAGTCTTCAGAGGGCACCACGAGGGGCAGGCTGGTTTGGCGGCGACGTAGTGAGGGCGGAAGAACGAGCCGATGCAGAGTTGAGCACTGCCGAGATAGGACTTGAAAACGATCTAAAGAAAACTTTTCCCAAACCATTTCCGCTTTAGCGGGCGAGACTGGCGGGATTCACTGCGAACGCATGAAGCATGACAGGCGGAGCATCATCTGACCTGTCTCCGATGGATTCAGATTGCGAAACGGAACGAAGCGGAGCGCGAACAGGCGGTCGTAGGTCGCATGGTCACGCGCAGAGAAGTAGAGTGAAGCGGTTTGAAACGGACGGAGTCAGGCAATGCGGGGCCGGACAAGTGGCACAAGTTACGCGGCGGCTTGGGGCGGGGTCCGCCTACGTTAAAACTTCGGCGCGACAAGACGATATTGTCCCCGTTTCCCCACCTTTCGACGTGTCAGCCCAGCCCCGGCGGCTAACAAAAACTAACAAATTCTAACACTGTCGGAATCTTCAAAAAAGCCTGTGTTTTAACGTTAACTAACAAAACCTAACAAGATCTAACACAAAATAAAAAACGCGCGCGCATCTCGGTGCCGCCCCAAAGCCACGCTCGTCCCTGCCAACCACACTTCACGACCACGAACCAATGTAACCCCCTCCCCGCCATTTGAATAAATGGGGGGAAGGACGGGGAGGGGTGGCGCTGAGCTCTCCACCACAAACCATCACGCTTATATGGTGCCTGCCGGGGGCAGTGCCAAATTGCCTCAGGCATCACAGTCCGGCTAAGTCCGCTGAGTCCACCCTTAGAGCTTGGCAGAATGTTTCGATGTTGTCACCGGTCACTTCAAAACCAGCCAGTCCGGGTCGAATCAAAACCGGCCACTTTGAAGTGTTAAATTCATATCAGGTTTCTTGAGGTGGGCAAGGGACTTCTCAATTTCTCGTTTCTGATGGCGTTTCTCGTTATCCAAAAAATGAAACCGCGAGAACTGCCTGCTCGCCGACTTCTATCCTGCGATAATTCACGAACGCGGAGCATTCCACCAGCGCATCGTAAATCTCCGGGCACCTTTTTTTCAGATCTTTCGCTCCGGAAATGCAAAGCACCATCACGTCTCCTGTCAGAACGTGGATGGCACTCAGCCCATCTTCGGCGACATCCAAAGAAGTCATGCAGTCGTTCCAAGCATTCATATTGCGTCCGTAGAAGGCTGGGAAACCAAACGTCTTGGAGAAGTAATCGTGAAATGAATTCCAGTCGGTGATCTTGCTCCCGTCAATCTGGACGTTCTTTGTCATGGCGAAGTGGTTTAATTCAAGCTGGCTGAAGGTCAATCTGGCAGATGTGCGTTAAAAATCGAGCTTTTTCCATAATCCCTAAGCAGCCAGTTAAACGAGCCGGGGCCGAGCGGCGGCGCGGAGCTTTGAGCATTCAACTCGCCGCGCCGCCGGTCGCAACTGCGGACTCGCCCGTCCTAAATGCCGGTTGAAGTGGCGGAATTGCTGCTTGTTATGTGTTTTACCGCATGTTAGCCTACGTCGGTAGACATGCCAATTGACACAGCCATTTCAACGAAGCAATGCTTACAGATTTCCTTCATGAGCCTTCGTCTTGTTCTCTCGCTTTTATGCATTAGCGTGTTGGATGGCTGCGAAACAGGGACAACCGGGACCAAGAAGGAAATGAATGTCAGCGCCTTGTCCAAAATCGATCAATTAGAGGTGCAAGTGAGCGTGGATAAAGACTTTTCGGTGATGCTTGCGGGTCAAAAAGTCAATGGCATCGACTTTTTATTGTTACCACTCACCGTGTTAGCCTACCCAGGCGGGATGGTTGTTGCAGGAGCTGTGGATTCCATCAATGTGCATTCCAAGGCTGCTGTGGACGCCCGGCAGGCGAAGGATCTGCGGGCGGCCATCTCGGAAATCAACCCCCAGGAATCTGTCCAGAAGGCGCTGGTGGATGGGTTGCAATCCACGGCGCGATTCAAGTCCGTCACGGCGGGGAATGTGGGCGCGGATTCATCGGCCGGTCAGGGAATTTTTCGCGTCCAGATAGAGAATTGGGGTTTGTATTCCGACAAAAGCGAGGAAAGGAGTCTCCAGCAGGTGCAGGTAGGACTCAATGCCACGGCGTCGCTTATTGGATCTGACGGCAAAATCGTCTGGGAACATAAGGATTACTTCACCGGAGGCACGCAGCACTCCTTCACCCAGTATCGCAACTCGCCGGAGCTTCTGAAAAGTGAAATCAATGAAATGATCCAGCGTTATTGTGCCCGCATGGTAAATGAAATTCGATATGCAAGATAAACCTACTATTATGAATCGACACCATTTTTCCATTCTGTCCATTTTACTGGTTGCCATTCTTGGCGGAGGATGCGTAATTACTCATACGACGAGTGTCGAATTCAAGCCGAACGGCAACGGACCCCTCGCCCAGATCAAGCCGCTGACCATTCTGGTTCAGGTGGATGATCAACGCCCGGAAGCCGAAAAGGAATATCTGGTCCAGATTGTAGCGGATATTGGTGGTACGGACCGATGGAATACTGAAACGCCAGCGAACCAGATTGTTCAGGATGCGCTGGCATCCGAAATTGCGAAGTGCGGCCACCGGGTAGTCACTGTCCCCGGACAGAACGTTGACGCCAGTGTGAAGGTGAGTCTGAAGCGGTTTAAGGCCCTGTGTGCCGCCAAAATGTTCAGTTGCAAGGTGGATTCGCATGTTGATGCAGAAATTGTAGTAAGCAGCGAGGTGACGAAAGTAACGACACCACCTTTCCAAATCAGTGGGGATTACCAGAAGTCCTATGGTCAATTTGGAGCAGGCCAAGCGAAAGACGTTCTGAGCGCCGCGCTTGCCGAATTTGTTCACAATCTGACATTTGATTCCCGGTTAATCGAATCGCTGCAATAAGAGACACCGGCCACTGCACATAAACATCCGCATGAAACATCTCACGCTCATTGCCATGGCCTCGATGGTGGCAGTGCAATTCGCTCATGCGCAATACACCTTCGGTCCGGAAAGCCAGAGCACAAACACGGCCAGCATCACCTATAATTCCGGAACCGGCTTGTTTCAATATACCGACACCGCAAATGTATCCGATGATTACGCCGGCCTACCGCTCAACCGCCCCAAAATCCCCCGTTGGTGGCCCGCGTAATTCATCCGCTAATTCTTGTCGTCCGCCCTAATTTTTGCCAAGTTGCCTGAATGATCGCCAATACCATTCGCCGCATGCCGCGTCCACAGGACGTATCGGGGATGTCCACGCAGGAACTGCGCGACACCTTTCACATCGAGAATCTGTTCACCCCGGGCCAGCTCAACGCCGTTTTCACGGATCTGGACCGGTTGGTGGTGGGGGGCGTGATGCCCACCGCCCGGCCGGTGGAACTGCCGAATCACAAGGAGACCGGACGCGCCTTTTTTCTGGAACGCCGCGAGCTGGGGGCCATCAACGTGGGCGGGCCGGGCGTGGTCCATGCCGACGGCCAGATGTATCATCTGGAAAAGCTGGATTGTGTTTATCTGCCAATGGGCACCAAGTCCGTCCAATTTGAAAGTCATGAGGAATCCCGGCCGGCGAAGTTTTACTTTCTGTCCTGCCCGGCGCATGCCGTGCATCCGGCCCGGAAGATGAAGTCCGCCGACGCCACGCCTGTGGCGCTGGGTTCACAGGAATCCGCCAACAAACGGACGATTTACAAGTTCATCCATCAGGGCGGCATCCAGAGCTGCCAGCTCGTGATGGGGTTGACGGCGCTGGAGCCGGGGAACGTGTGGAATTCCTTTCCGTCGCACACGCATTGGCGGCGCACGGAGATTTATTTTTATTTCGACCTGGGCGACAAGGTGCTGGCGCATTTTCTGGGCGAACCGCAGGAGTCGCGGCACCTGTTCCTGCACAACGACGAGGTGGCGCTGTCGCCGAACTGGTCGATGCACTTCGGCTGCGGCGCGGCCAATTACAAATTCATCTGGGGCATGGCCGGCGAAAATCAGGTGTTCGATGACATGGACCCGGTCAAACCGCTGGACCTGCGCTAAGCCTTAACCTTTGACCGATCAAATCCGTCCTTCCCTTGGCAATCAAAATTATGGCAACCAAACGATTCGAGAACAAAGTGGTGGTGGTGACCGGGGCGAGCCGGGGCATCGGGCAGGCGATCTGCACGGCTTTCGGCGGCGAAGGCGCCCGGGTGGTGGGCGTGGCCCGCAGTGATCTGGCGGAGACGGCGGGGAAGGTGACGGCCGCCGGCGGCGAGTTTATCGCGGTGAATGCCGACCTGGCCACGGGCGCCCAGCGCGAAGCCGCCGGGCTGATCGCCGGCATTTTGAAACAAACGGGCCGCGTGGATGTTTTGGTCAACAACGCCGGCATCATCCGCCGGGCGCCGGCCGCAGATTTTTCTGAAGCGGACTGGAACGCGGTGATTCAAACCAACTTGTCCTCGCCCTTTTTTCTCTGCCAGACGGTGGGCAAATGGTGGCTGACGGGCGGACGGGAACAGTCGCCGGCCGGGGCGCGGCTGAAGATCGTCAACATCGCCTCGTTGTTGTCGTTTCAGGGCGGCATCACGGTGCCGGCCTACACGGCGAGCAAGCATGGCATCGCGGGCGTGACCAAGGCGCTGGCGAATGAATGGGCGAAGGAACGCATCAACGTGAATGCGATCGCCCCGGGATACATCGCCACGGACAACACCCAGGCGTTGCGCGACGATGCCAAACGCAATCAATCCATTTTGGACCGGATCCCGGAAAATCGTTGGGGCAATCCTGCGGATATTGCCGGCGGTTGTGTGTTTCTCGCCTCGGGTGACTCGGATTATTTTAACGGCGCAGTGATCAATATTGACGGCGGCTGGCTGGGGCGGTGAGAGCTTTCCATGAACCAAACCTGCATGTTGCCGGCCTTGGTGATGGGCCTGCTTTGGTCCGCGGTCGCCGGGGTGGCTGCCGCCCCGGTGGCCGGGCAGGTTAATGGGGCCACGCCGTTGGTCTGGTCGGCGCGGCTGGCGGATTCCGAAATGGCGCGGCGCGCCCAGGTCACGCCCAAGCTGGATTATTCCATGGGCTTGTTCACGCTGGCTTTGCTCAAGCTGGATGCAGTGGCCCCGGATGCCCGATATCTGCCCTTTGCTGAAAAAGCCGTTGGTTCCCTGGTGTCCTCCAATGGCACAATCCAGGGTTACAAGCTGGACGAGTATCAACTGGATTCGTTGAATCCGGGCAAAACCTTGCTCGAGCTCTGGCAGCGAACGAAGGCGGACCGGTATTGGCAGGCGGCCACGCTGCTCCACCAGCAGCTTGCCACCCAGCCCCACACCTTCGACGGCGGTTTCTGGCACAAGCAGCGGTATACCAATCAAATGTGGCTCGATGGCATTTACATGGCCGCGCCGTTTGTCGCCGAATATGGCCGGTTCGGTGGCGAAGCGTCCAATTATGATGTGGCTGTCCGGCAAATTCGTTTGATCAATGCACATACCTATGATCCGGTGAGCGGGTTGAATTATCATGGCTGGGATGCCAGCCGGTTGCAGGCCTGGGCCGATCCGGTCACCGGGACGTCGTCCAATTTCTGGGGCCGGGCCATCGGCTGGTATGGCATGGCGCTGGTGGATGTGCTCGATCAGATGCCCACGAATCACCCGTCCCGGCCGGAACTCCTGGCCATCTTGGACAAACTGTCCATGGGGCTGGTGCAGTTTCAGGATGTGAAAAGCGGGCTGTGGTATCAGGTCGTGAACCAGGGCGGCCGGCCGGGGAATTATCTGGAGGCCACCGCCTCGACCATGTTCATTTACACGCTGGCCCGGGGCGTGAACCAGGGTTATCTCAGCCGGGATTATTATCAGCCTTATATCCTGCACGCGTATCGCGGGCTCATTCAAAATCTGGTCACGAATGACGGCGCGGGCCGGTGGTCGCTGCAACAATGTTGCTCGGTGGCCGGCCTCGGTGCGGCCACGGCGACCAGCCATTATCGTGACGGCAGTTACGCCTATTATATTAGCGAGCCGGTCGTGAAAAATGATTTGAAGGGGGTCGGCCCGTTCATCCTCGATGGAATTGAATTGCAACCACTGTTAAACCGTCAATAATTATCTTCAACCAATGAATGTCATCGCCAATCGTCATGCGCTAATCGCGGGCCTTGCCCTGCTGACCCTCAATTACAATTTGCCGGCCCAGATCACGCCCGCCGGACCCTTCTCGCCGGAGCTCAAGCCCGCCGCCGTGCTGGACGTCATGCAGCATGTGGCGGATTGGGAAATCCCGCGGATGGACACGAACCGTCCCACGGTCTGGATTCAGGAGGTCGGTGATCTGGGCGTCGTCGCGCTCGCCGGGATTTCCGCCGACCCCAAGTATCGCACGGTCATCATGGCCAAAGGCACCAACCTGGATTGGGCCATGCCGGGTTACCGCGGCCGGCAATACCACGCCGATGATCAATGCGTCGGCCAGGCCTGGACGGAGCTGTATTTCCAATACCGCAAAAATGTGATGATCGCGCCCACGCGGGCCTATATGGATAACGTTCTGGCCCATCCGTCCACCGCCACCGGGCTGAACTTTAAGGCTCCCCGGTCCGCAGATTTGTGGTCTTGGTGCGATGCGTTGTTCATGGCCCCGCCCACCTGGCTCCGGCTGTATGCCGCCACGGACGATTCGCGGTATCTGGATTTTGCCGTGACGAACTGGTGGCGGACGGTGGATTATTTGTATGACCCGGCGGCGCACCTGATCTCCCGTGACAGCACGTTTATCAACGCGAAGGAGGCCAACGGCCAGAAAGTGTTCTGGAGCCGGGGCAACGGCTGGGTGTTCGCGGCCATCCCGCGCATGTTGCAATATCTGCCGGCCAATCATCCGGACCGGCCGCGGTTCGAACAGTTGTTCCGGGACATGGCGGATAAAATCGCCTCCCTGCAGCAGCCGGATGGACTCTGGCGGGCCAGCCTGCTGGACCCGGCCAGCTATCCGCTCGGTGAGACCAGCGGTTCCGGCCTGTTCACCTACGGTCTGGCGTGGGGTGTGAACCAGGGGATATTGGGCCGGGCCAAGTTTGAACCGGTGGTGCGCAAGGCCTGGCCGGCGCTCGTGGGTTGCGTGACGGCGGAGGGCAAGCTGACGCATGTCCAGCCGGCCGGTTCGGCCCCGAAACTGTTTGCGGCGGATTCAACCGCCGCCTACGGGGCGGGCGCCTTCTTGCTGGCGGGCAGTGAAGTTTACCGGCTGGCCGTCCTGACCGGTAACAAAACGGTGGCGGTGAAGGTCACCAATCCGGCCGCGTTCAGCCGGACCGAGGAGACGGTGGAATTGTCGGTCAAAGACGTGGTGGCCGGCGGCGTGGATCCGGTGTTGTTCGCTCCGGGCAAGCTGTCGGTGCTGGACGCGCGTTCCAGCCGCATTTTGGATTCGCAGATTTATGCGTCGCAGACGGACCAGGCGCCGGACACGTTGATCTTCCAAGTGGATCTGGCCCCGGGCGAGACCCGGTCCTATGCCTTGGTGGATTCCAGCGCCCTGGCGGCGGTGCCCGCACCGTTGGTGAAGACGATGGCGCGGTTCGTACCTGAGCGGTACGGTGATTTCTGCTGGGAAAACGACTGCATCGCGCACCGCACCTATGGCATCCCGCTCATCAAGGCGGAGGGCACCATCAGCAGCGGGCCGGATGTGTGGATCAAAAAACAGCGCGGCCTCATTTGCGACACTTTGTATGGCACCGGACATTACCATTCGGACAACGGCGAGTTCATGGATGACTTCCGGGTGGGCAACAGCCGCGGCTGCGGCGGCGTGGCCATTTGGGACGGGACCAAGATGCACGTCTCGAGCAATTATCACAACTGGCGGTTGATTGTCTCCGGCCCGTTGCGCTCGGTGTTTGAGCTGACGTATGACGCCTGGGATGCCGGCGGCGGCCGGATGGTCTCGGAAACCAAGCGCTACAGCATCGACGCCGGCTCCTGGTTCACGCTGGCGCAAAGCACCTTTGCGAGCTCCGATCCGTCGCCGCTGACCATCGCCGTCGGCCTGGCGGAACGGGCCTGCGGCCCGACCGGCACGGAAATGGTCGCCCAGGATCAATCCGAGGGCTGGCTGAGCTACTGGCAGCCGGAGGACGCGCCCAAGGACATCATTGGTGACGCCATCATCCTGCCCAAGGGCGGCATTTCAGAATTTACGAGCGACGCCCCGGCCATGACGGACGCCCAGATCCATGCCGTGGTGAAGATTCCTTCGGTGGAAGGTGCGCCGCCGTTGCGCAACCTGCTGGCCATCACCAAGGCGGAAGTAGGCAAGCCGTATACGTATTACTTTGGCGCGACCTGGAGCCGCAGCCGGGACTTCACCAGCGACACGCAATGGCGCCAATACGTCCAACGCTTCGCCGAACGCCGCGATGCCCCTGTGCAGGTCACGGTGGGGAATTGAGCGGCGGACGGAGGCTGGTGGCCGGTCCGACGGTTTGATGTTTTTGAAGCCTGATTCTGAGAACCGCGTTCTGGAGCGACCGTCTATTTGCCATCATCATTGATCTGCTTGTGCTATGGCTGCCGGCCAAAGTGCTGCCGATCACCGTACTTTACTACAAAATTTTGCCGAACGCCATCACCAGTCGTCCTTTGGAAATTCTCTCGTCGGTGGAGTCGTATCTGCTCGTGCCGGCATACTTCGTCCTGGTGCGGGCTTACGGCAACGGGCAAACGCTCGGGAAACGAGTGATCGGCTTGCGAACTGTTACGGCGGACGGTGCGCCGCTGAAGTTGTGGCAGGTGGTCATGGATTGCCTGGGTTGCCTGGTCTGGCCGGTGGATTTTGTGGTCGGCGTGCTGTTTTCCCACGACGAACAGCAACGCATGACCCAGATATTTGCCGGCACCATGATCATCCAGGCCGACTCATGAACAACGGGCGGCCCGGCCCGCTTACTTCGCCGGCGATTGGGCGATGATATTCAGCGCTGCGGCGGTCAGGGCCGTGATCTGGGTCCAGGCTTTATCCGCGACCAATTTACGTTCCGCCATCCAGGAACCGCCGACGGCCGCCACCTGGGGCAGCGCCAGATATTGCGGCAGCGTGGCCGCCGTGATGCCGCCGGTGGGCACGAAGCTCAAGCCGGTGTGACCAAACGGCCCCGCCAGGGCCTTGAGCATGGTCACGCCGCCCGCTGCTTCCGCCGGGAAAAATTTAAGTTGTTTCCAGCCCAGTTCCAATGCGCGGCTGACCTCGGTGGGCGTGATGACGCCGGGGAACAGGGGCAGCAGATTGGTCCGGGCCGCCGTCAGGACGGATTCGTTCAGTCCGGGTGACACGCCAAATTCCGCGCCGGCGTCCACGGCCTGGTCGACCTGGTCCGCCGTGAGCAGGGTGCCGGCGCCCACGCGCATGGTGGGCAGGCACTGGCGGATGCGCGTGATGGCCTCAGCCGCCCCGGCCGTGCGGAAGGTGATTTCGATCACATTCAATCCGCCCGCGAGCAACGCCTCGGCCAGCGGCACGGCGTCCTCCGGCCGTTCGATGACGGCCACGCAAATTAATCGTTGTTTAAGAAAAGGCTGGGTATCCATAAGGTTATGCCCGGAGCATACATCCTTTTCGCGCCAAGTGAACAGGAATTTGGATTTTGCAGTTTGCAGTTTCAGCATTCCTCCGCACAATGCCCCCATGCGCGTGGTTGACATACAACATATTGGCAATGAACTGGCCATCAAATGGGCGGATGGCCGGGAGGATTTTATTCCGCTGGAACGGTTGCGGCGCTGCTGCCCCTGCGCCGGCTGCTCGGGCGAGACAGATATTCTGGGCAACGTGTACAAGAACCCGGTGAAGCCCTATTCCAGCGTGGCGTTCAAACTCGCGCGGCTGGACTATGTGGGCGGCTACGCGGTCCAGCCGGTATGGGCGGACGGCCACAACACGGGGATTTTTTCGTTCGAATACCTCCGGCGCGTGGCCGGGCAAAGTTGACCGTCTGTTTCAGCTCAGCGCGTCGGCCTGCCGCTTTGCCTCCGCCAGAAACGCCTCCACGAGCAGCGATTTCTTCCCGCGCCACAATGCCCCGATGGTGATGAGCGGGAAGCCCGTGAGCGGCAGGGCCCGCACCTGCGGTGGGAAACTTTTCTTGGGCACGGCCACGGATAGGCCGATGCCCATGCCATTCACCACATAGGTTTCAATCAAATCGGTCGAACTGGCCTCCACGCCCGGGAACCAATCTACGCCCAGCTTGCGGAGTTGTTGGAGAAACAGCCGGGACGGGGATTCGCCGGGAGGCAGGCAGATGAGCGAATCCGTGATCTTGTCCCGCTTCCACAATTCAGCGGCGCTCTGCAGCCGGCAGTTTTTTTCCACGAGCAACACCATTGGCAGTTCCAGCAACTTGAGGGATTGGAGACCGGCGGGAACTTTTTTATCGATGAGCGTGATCGCCACGTCGATCTCATCCTGTTCGAGCATCTTTTCAAACTGGGCGGGGAACCCCTCGCGGAAGGTGACCTTCAGCGTGGGAAAGTTCTTGCGCAAACCCTGGAGCAGTTTGGGAACGTGGTCGCGCAGGACGATGGTGGAGGCGCCGATGCGGATATGGCGTGCCTGGCCGCCCTGCAGTTCATCGGTGAGCCGGGCCAGATTGCCGAAGAACGGCTGGATGTAGGCGTAGAGCCGGGTGCCGGCCGGGGTCAGTTCAAAGGGCCGGCGCTGGAACAGCGTCACGCCCAGGAACTCCTCGAGCTCGGACACCTGCGCGCTGACGGCCGGTTGCTGGATGCCGTAGGGGATGTTGCGCACGGCCGGCATGATGCCGCCGTGCCGGGCCACGTAGTAAAACAACTCAAGGTGGTGGACGTTCATGTTGTTGATTGATGCTAGCATAAATCGGGGTTTGGGGGAAGAGGGTAAGTAATCCGGGAATGATGGTGGAATGAGACGGGCGCATCTTGTCACTGCCCCTGCACCACGCCTGGACCTGCCACCAACACCTCACGAACACGAACCCATGGAACCCCCTTCTAAGAAACTGTTATTGCAACTTTTTGGATTTCAAC
>Ga0302320_10003444_pt1 | contig 36839 bp, 26 predicted proteins | sample Bog_T0_3_FD_202130 | JGI IMG/M metagenome (GOLD analysis project Ga0302320, IMG submission 202130) | Peat permafrost microbial communities from Stordalen Mire near Abisko, Sweden - Bog_T0_3 | ecosystem: Environmental > Terrestrial > Soil > Wetlands > Peat | place: Sweden: Abisko, Stordalen Mire...
ATAAAATAACCAAGAACTGCTGTGCCCCATTCATCCACAGTTCTATCGTGGATGAGTGGGAGACCACGAACCTCACCCCGCCCGCTCATCGCGATAAAACTGCGATGAAGGGGCACAGCATTCTATCTTGCCTTATCATCGAGGAGGGCAAACTAATGACCGGGCCACCTGCCGTGGCTTAAACCGGAAATATCTATTGTATTATCAATGCTTTATTCTGGTCGGGGCGGAGGGATTCGAACCCGTTTTAGGCCCGCCTACGAAAACTCGCACTTTCTGTGATTTAGGTGCAAAGCAAGAGAGAGTATGGACTTACGCATCGTCTATACCGTCCCCGCCTTCTCCCTAGTCTACACAAGAGACGAGATTCCCTGGAATTTTCGTATCCTTCGTATCCATGGAAAATGAGCGAGAATCGGTGGAAAAATAGCTCTGAAATCGAAGTTGATCGCGCCCAGCGTTCGGTCCGGAAAGCGAACTGATCGCCCAAGTTGCTTCTCAATTCCAGCGCGAGTGAGGATGCATCTGTGGGGAGCAAGAACTCGCAGATAAGCACCACGATGCCCGCTTCCGTGTCAAAGTGTGCTGCAATCTGTAAATAACAGACGGCACAGCACTTATCAGTTGGCAGAGTCGGCAAAAACGGCACAATTGGCGCTATTTGCTGCCAAAATGCTGCCAAATTTACCCAAGCGGGCCGACGGGCTGATCGTGTGGGATCAGCCCAATTTTCTTTGCCTCAGCTAACATCAATCCCCGGATTTGAACTCTGAAGCGATCTACTTCCGAGCTGCTTCCGAGTTCTTCAAGCCGATTCGCAAGTTGAACGTGCCAGGAACTGCAGACTCTGAAGGTCGTGACGAGCAAGTGGAACTAACCTGCCACTTGCGGCAGGCATCCTCCAATTTGGAACTGATTCGCTTGGGACGTGAACTGTGGTAGGCCGACTTACCGTCATATGCCGAGGGCATGTGGAAAACGCGCAAGCTCTTCGGGGGTGGAGGCGTTCGGAACGGAGCAGCCGGGAGCTGCAATATACTTGGCTCCAGCCTGTTCTCGTGCTTCGGTCCACTGTTTCCGGATTTCGGGCGTCGTCAGCTTCTCATAATCAATCTCGTCCACTCCTCCTGCGAATGTCTGTGAAAACTCCTTGCGAATATCAGAGATAGGGATTCCGCTGGTCTTCAGGGAGTATTGAATTACCGGAGCATTAATGTCCTTGAAATGGTTGATGTAAGGCCTCTCCAGATTGTGCAGGTGCAGGAACGTGAGCTTCGTGTCGGCAAGCGCATCGAATACCCGCTTGTCGTAGGGACGGCTGTACTGTTCGTAGTCGGCAACGGAGCCGAATTTGTGAGCTGCATTGAATACGCTCACAAGTGAGCCAGTAGCGCCGATTTCCTTGGTCAACCGAATGTGGTTGAGGGTCGATTGTGTGACGGCTTCCAGCGCGGCGTGCCACTGATCCGGGTTAGCAACTTGGAAGTCATGCAGTGCGCTGATAACCTCATCTCTGACTTCCTCCGATTTTCCCAGGCTGGCGAATTGCGGTTCAGCTGCAAACAGAATCATCGCTGTCATATATGGGCCATAGATTGTGTCGATAAAGTACGCATCTCCATTCAGCCCGTCGCGGATGATCTTAAGCGTCTCCAATTGACCGGGAAAAGGAGAATCTACGGCCTTTAGCTCATGCCACTTGCCGGTAGTCGATTGTGGATAGTCGAAGTCATTCATGACCTTGACTATGTCGGTGTTGTACGTTCGATGAAACTCCAAATGATCCTGTGCCTCCAGCTGCGCAGTTGGCCTCTTATAGTGGTGGTAAAAGGTAAACGGAGGGCGATCGAGGTCCTGCCCGCGCAACGCGCGGTCAACGCGCTCCTTGTGCGTTAAGGCGGATGATCCTGTCTTCTTGGCGAGGGCGGGCCTCACAAGCGCAAAGCCTGCTGTAGCGGCTGCGGTGGTAAGAAAGCTGCGTCGATTCATAATTACATCCTCCTCGGGATGTGTGAAGTCGGGAATTCCGGTTGGAGAAGGAGAATAAGGCCGCGCTACAACTGGCGCGGCCCTATTCTTCCACTAGAGACTTAGAAGGTGACGCGTCCGCCTATTTGGATTTGTCGGGGAGTGTTGTAATCGCCGGTTATCTGGCCGAAGGTTGAAAGGCCAAGAGTGGTGCTTGGCAGATTGAACCAGGGATGGTTGAAGATGTTTTGAGCCTCGGCGCGGAAGGCGACGTTCACGTGTTCCTTGATGGCAACAGACTTGATCAGCGTTGTGTCCCAGTTGCCGGCCCCGGAACCAGGGCCGCGCAGAGCGGTGTCGGCCTTGGGTTCGTTGCCAAACTGGAATTGGCCCACTGGGGTAAATGCGCTTGGGTTGATGTATCCGTTGACCCGGCTGTACAAAGAGCCGGATGTCTTCTGACTGACACCGGGATTGATGTTGGGGCGCTGAACGGCCGCGCCAAACAAGCTGTTCTGATTGTTTTGGGTGATGTTCAGAGGGAATCCATTCTCGTAGTAGGTCACGGCGCTCAACTGCCAATCGCCGATGGCGTAATTCCACCGTCCCGCGTCGTTGAGAAATCTCTTGCCTCTGCCAAATGGAAGAACGTAGGATCCGGCCAAGGTGAAACGATTCGGGACATCGATGAAGGAGCGTCCCCACTCCGATTTCAGATCATAGACGTTCTGCGGACCTGGATTGGAGTTGCCCGAGGGACTGGATGTCTCGTAAGAGCCATCAAGATTGCGCGACCAGGTGTAAGTGCTAAGGAAGGTCAATCCTGAAGTGAACCGCCGTTCAAAGCGAGCCGCAATCGAGTTATAGCTGGATGCACTGTCAGTGGTGATTACGTTGACCGAGGCAAACTGTGGGAAGGGGAGGAGCAACTGGTACTTAGGAACTGTAGGTTGGCCGATCAGTCCCGGCCCTCCCTTTTGATAAAAAGGGTTGGGGGTGGTGGCATTCAATGCAGCCGCGCCGAGCGAGAAATAGGATGGGTTGAGCTGGTCGATATTAGTTCGGCCTCCGCCGGCAGGCGATGCGCTCCCGCCGCCTTGAGGCGAGGGCAACAGATGATGCCCGCGCGTTCCTACGTAGTCCACTTCCAGAATCGTGTTGTGGGCCAACTGGCGCTGTACGCCGGTGGAGAACTGGTAGATGACCGGAGACTTGATGTTCTGGCTATAGGCTGCGATGGGGTCGCCGATGCCTGTAAGCATGCGGTTGACGTTTCCGGTGGGAGCTTGTGGCCCGCCGGGAAACGGGTTGTTGAGCGAGAAACCCGGTGCGGGAGTCAGATCACCATTATTGCTGGAGACGAGGGGCGACTCTGTGGTGAAACCGGTTTGCAGAGCCGCCGTAGCATCGTAACGCAATGGCGAATAGAAGACTCCAAAGCCGCCGCGAATCGTTGTCTTTTGCCCAAGCGCATAGGAGTATCCAAAACGAGGGGCGAACTTAGCTTTTGAGAGCTCTCCGGTTTCATTGCGGCCGCCCGTTCCGGCAAACTCAAGCCCGCCAACTGTCCCCGGAACAACACTCGCCAGCGGACTGGCGACGGTTGGATTGAATCCGACAACCTCGTTGTTGTTGGAGTCCTTTAGCCCTGTCTCATATTCGTAGCGCAAGCCAAGGTCGAGGGTAAGCTTCCGCGTTATGCGAAACTCGTCCTGTACGTACGTGCCCCAGTAGTTGATGTACTGGTAGAAACGCTGTGACTGCTCAATCTGGCCGCTGGTCGGAAGGCCTAGAAGAAGGTCTGCGATGGCGCTGCCTGACGCGCCTCCATTGGGTGTGTTGGGGGTCTGTTCCGTGAAGTTTCCGGTGAAATTGAAGGCCCCTGGAGCGCTTTGAAAATCAGTGAAGGACAGATCGATCGAGCGGTAATCGAAGCCGGCCTTGACGCTGTGCTTGCCGGCCTCCTTGGCGATCTGGGTAAAGAGATTTCTGGAGTACCAGAAGTCCCTGGTTGCTGTCGAATCACTTAGAGATGTGAAGTTGGTGACATTGACAGGCGGAAAGAAATTGAGTTGATAGTTGTAGGCGGGCAGTCCTAGTGTAGTGGGATTGAAGCCCGTGCTCAGCGGCAGAATAACATTGGGGAAGCGGTTGAAGCCGAAGCGGACGCTCAGGATTGTGGTGGGGTTGAGGGTAAAAATATTGTTCAAATTCGTCGCGTCCACGTGCCGGTTATAGGTGATGGATTCCGACCCGGGCGCGGTTCCCAGTGCATTGCCAAAGGGAATCAGGCAGAAGTAGTGCAGGTAGGAGACGTTGGCCGTCCACCATTTGAAAAACTGCTCATCGACCTTGCCGACGAACTCGTGGCCTTTATTGGCCGGGCCCGGCACGTCCGAAACATAGTTGGATCCTCCCGAAGGCAGTCCCTGCGCCTTGGCGTGGGGGTAGTAACTGAGGATGTTCTGCCCGACAGTGCTGATGGGAATACTGGCATTGGCGAGGTTGTTGCCAGGGATCGGCTGCCGGGTATTGGGGTCATAGAGGGTGATAGGAACCTGGGCGCCATTCTCAAGAACAAAGCTCTGCGAAAAATCGCCTTTGCGTTCGAGGTCGGAAGGTACCTGATAACTGTCGCGCAGGAAATTAGCTTCGTTGAAGCCCTCTTCGGCAAGGAAAAAGAACGTCTTATCTTTTCCGTTGTAGACATGAGGAACGATTACCGGGCCGCCGATCGAGCCGGCATAACTGTAGAAAGGGGTATTGGGCCGCGGAATGCCGTCCAGCTTGTTAAAGAAATCGTTGGCGTTGTAGACGGACTGGCTCGTAACTCCGAAGAGCGAGCCGTGAAGGCTGTTGGTGCCCGACTTCAGCAGCGTGTTATAAACGCCGCCCCCCGTTCTTCCCACTTCGGCGTCATACGTGGTTATCTGCACCTTGAGTTCCTGGGTGGCCTCGGTGGCGGGAATGATGGTGGGCCGGTTGACGGTGTCGGTGATGGGCACGCCGTCGACCAAGTATTGATTTGTGGACTCGGGGCTGCCGGCAATAGAGACAGTGGAAGTGTCGCTCTGGTCGATGAAGCCCGAACCTCTAATTACGGGTAACACATTCTGCGAGATATTGATGACGGTGTACTGGTTTCGTCCGTCGCTGGTGGAGACTGGCAAATCGAGGAGCTTCTGCTCTTCCAGAGCCGTGGACGTCGAACCGTTAGTGGTATCGAGCAGTGGAGAGGCTGTCGTCACCTGGACGGTTTGTGAAGTATCGCCAACTTCGAGCGAGACATCGACCGTCACGGACTGTTGCGTGCCGACATTGATGCTACCGCGTTTGAAACTCTTGAATCCCCCGCTCTCCACCAATACCTGATAGATGGCCGGATCAACCTGGCTGAAAGTGTAGAGTCCGGCCCCATCAGAGACCGCGACGCGCTTGACCTGTCTTGCTTCGTCGATGAGCGTGACCTTAGCTCCCGAAACAACTGCGTTGCTAGGGTCTGTCACCAGTCCGCGAACTTCGCCATGGTAGGACTGCGCGAGAAGCGGCACTGAGATAAGCAGGAAAAGGGCGCTGAATACTTTGCGTATTGAGATCATCTGAGTCCTCCTAAGAATGAAGAAAGTGATGGAAAGTCCGCACTCTGAATGCAGACTTTCGTTGACGCCGGATACACCTCCGGCATGCAATCTTCCCTAACTGGATGAATTTTGGAACGAACCGCGCGGATGCGCGTTAGCTTGCGTAGGAAGGACAACAACGGAAAGGTGCGCCCCGTAGGACGAAGCGCACCGGCACAGAGGTTAGAGAAACGGATTGGGTTGAGAGAATGTACATTGGATCAGGCTCCGAGAACCTGCGGCAGTCGGGATAACTCCTCGTCCGTACTGTCATTGGGAACCGAGCAACCGGGCGTCAGGATGAACTTGCTTCCTGCCGCGCTGCTGGCACTCTGCCATTGTTCGCGAATCTGCGTCGCGGAGAGGTCCTTGTACTTGACCTCATCGATTCCGGTGGCAATGGTCTGCGAAAACTTGCCCCGAACGGTGCTCACCTGAACGCCGCTGGTTTGGACTGACCAGTTGACGACCGGCGCCTGAAAGCTGACAAACTGATCGACATATTCCTTCTCCCAGTGCAGATGCAGGAAGCTCAATTTCGCGCTGGAAGTCGCATCAAAGAAACGCTTGTCAAAGGGCGCACTGAACTTGGCGTAGTCTGTCGGGGAAAGCTCCTCGCGCTTGGCATTGGCAATCGAAAAAAGTATTCCGGAAGCGCCTGCGGCAAAGGCGCGCTTGGCGTGATTGATATGCGACTGAGTGAGCACATCCAGAGCGTCGAGCAGTCGCTGCGGATTCTCTTGCTGCAAACGGAGAACCTCCTCTTTGGATGACAGCTTGACCGCGACCTGCCATGGATTGAATGCTGTCTCAAGAATATAGGCATCACCATTCAAGCCTGCGTTGATCAACTCCAACGCGCGAATCTGATCGGGGAACGGGTTGTCGAGGACCTTCAATTCATACCAGTTGCCAACGGGCTTCGGATACGGATAATCGCTCATTACCTTCACGATGTCGGTCCTGTACTTAAAGTGATAATCAAGAGTGGCCGTGGCGTGAACTTCGGAGGTCTGTGGATCGAAGTGATGCCAATGTGTGAAAGGGGGACGGTCTAGGTCGCGTCCCGCGAGCGCGCGATCTACGCGCTCCTTGCGGGTGAGCGGCTTCCGTCCTGCCACCCGGCCGAAGATCGGCTGCGCGGCAGCGACACCAGCAGCAACCGCTGCAGAAAAAAGAAAACTCCTACGATTCATCATGACCTGCTCCATAAAGCGAATAGTTACAGATGGATGGAGTCCATGCGCGGAGGAATTGCCTTTACTTTGCTCTGAAAATCGATTGTCTGGGTGTAACTCCGCCCGTGCAGGTGTGCCATATTGCCGCTGATAAGGTCAGCAACAACAGAGAGTGCGACAGGCGAGAATAAGGCTGGAAATCAATGTCACTTCTCGTTGAGAACAAACGTCACCAAACTTTATGGTGCGTAGATTGCAGCATCGCACGGTTTGAAGTTGACGTCAACCCGATTTTGCAGAAACCTCCTCTTTGAATGACATAAACAATGAGCCCAGCCCGTAATGCTTCCTGCAGGTATCAGTTGCAACAGTCTGCTTCACAAGTGTGCGTCGCGAGCAAAATTGTTGATCGCAATCCGCACAGCTGGAGTTGTGCCCAATCTTTGATCCCGCGCGTCTTGCTGATGGCCTTTCGAGGCCTTTAGCCAAGATCGGTGTAAGTGGCAGCTGCGCTATTAGCGGCAAGAACTCACTTCGCTGAGCCAATACATTCAACAGCAACTTGACACAGAATACAAGGAGTGATAATAACTCAAGTATGAGTCCGATTCGGCGAGCACATGGAGCACTGCCTTTCCTATTAGATGCTGCCGAGAACCTATGTTGTTCCTTCCTGCTGTAAATCCCTAACATCAACAGCCGTTGTCCTCCATGTAGAGGGCGTCTGATCGCTATCGATCTCTGTGATCGCGCTCCTCGCGAAGAGAGGCGGCCGCGACAACTTTTCAGTTTGCCCGTGCACATCCGCATCGAATCCTCGACGTTTCCGTCATAGCCAACTCGGCTTCGGGGAGAGTCAAGGTTCCCGGAAGCCAGCGTGCAAGCATATACCTCGGACTCATGCCTCGGAGATTCTTATGCGCATTCCTAACCGCTACAACGGCTTGAACATATCAAGCCGGAAATTCTTGCGTGCCGGCACTCTCACCGCCGCGGCGACTCCCGCGCGCTCCTCCTGGAGCCTGGCTGCCGCGAATGCGGGCGCTCGAAATGAACATGCAAGTCAATGCGAGTCTGAGCAGAACCAGGGCTTCCTGGAGTCTGCGAGAGGAATGGCTCAGTGGATCGAAAGTGCAGCACAGAAGCTGGATCAGCGGGGCGTCTACTGGTTCCCTCAACCTAACCACGCGGAAAAGGCAGCGACTGAGTCAGCACCAATCACAATCAACAGTGCCAGCGCTGCGACGGTTCTCTTCTTGATTCAATTAGCGAACGCCACTGGAGAGGAGCGCTACCTGAAGACTGCGTCGTTGGGAGCGGATTACCTGGTTTCTACTTGGGAGGAACTTGTCGACAGACCGGTCAAGGGCTTGTTCTCCGACCGGAGCCCGAATCTGTCACTTTATGGCGGACTGGCCGGTGTGGCCTTTGTCCTGAACGAAACAGGGAAGGCTACGGGCAATGAGACGTACTGTGAAGCAGCAAGGACGGCCACCGACTGCATTGTGCGTGCCGCGAAAGCCGCCGGCTCGGGTCTCGCGTGGTCGGATGCTCCAGGAATAGCAGGGGACGGCGGCATCGTGCTCTACTTGCTCTACGCAGCCCGCGAATTTGAAAGCACTCTATATCGCATCACGGCTGAGCGCGCTGGCGATCATATCCTCGAACTTGCCACCAACGAGCGTCACGGCGGCTTTAGTTGGCGCGGTTTTCCCGCCTTTCCAGGGTTGTCCAAAGATGCATATTTGCCGGCCTTCGAGGACGGTACTGCGGGCATAGTTTACGTTTTTGCGCGCCTCTACGGTGAGACAAATAAGGCCAGGTTTGTCTTTGCCGCCAACCAAGGAGCAACGCACCTGCAAAACGTCGCTACAGTTGGCAGCAAAGCGGAACTGATTTCGCATCCACTTTCCGACCTGCCGGAGTTGCATTATGCAGGCTTCTGTCATGGGCCCGCAGGGACGGCACGCGCCTTTTTCGAGTTATATAAAATAACTCGCGAACCCGAGTACCACATTTGGGCCGAACGGCTTGCACAGAAGGTGCTGCATAGCGACATCCGGGGAGAACTGACGCCAGGCTATTGGACTGTCGTTTGCCAATGCTGCGGTTCGGCTGCCGTCGTTGATCTCCTCGTGGAAATGTGGGCGTTCACCGAGCGTTCGGACTACCTTATCTCCGCGAAGCGCGCCGCACGCAAACTCGTGAATCATGAGACAAACTCAGACGGCAAGAGAAAACGCAACGCGAAGGCGTGGCCACGCGTAACCCCACAGGAGGCAAATACCGAGACCGATGACTTCGTGGGAGCGTCTGGTGTGGGATCCGCGCTGCTGCGTATACATCTCGCCGAACAGGGGAAATACAGCGCCATACCCTTTCCCGACAATCGGTTCGCCAACGCTCGATAGGTAAAATTAAGTTGAATGGAAAGAGCGCGCCCTGACCAGGAATTCGATCGGTTGGTTGGGGATGTGTTGACTGCTATGCGAGGGGTGATGACAAATGAATCTTTTCTGCCGAAGTCGACCGTGAAAGAATATGGCATCGGGTCCGGGAGGCAAAGTGCAACCGTCCGTCCAAACATCCTCATCCAACGAGAGTCTGAAGCGCGGAGTGATCCGGGAGGCCCGGCGCCTGGGCGCCTCGCTGGTCGGTTTCGCGCCCGTTTCGCGTTGGGCAGAATACGATGAGGTGGCGGCCGACTACCGGCCGGTTGCGATCTGGAAGCACGCGCAATCGGTGATCGTGCTTGGGGTTCCCATGCTGCTGCCGATCGTCGAGAGCACTCCGTCCATCAATTATCAGGAGATGTACACAACGGGTAATATACTGCTGGATCAGATGGCGTATCGCCTCTCCGTCTACCTGAACAAGCGTGGACATGCCTCCATCCCGCTGCCTCGGGACGGCTACGGAAATCTCGAAATCCTTTTGAAGCGAATGCCGGCCTGTTTCAGTCACGTTTATGCCGCGAAATACGCGGGGCTTGGCACTATCGGCTTCAGTCACAATCTAATCAATCCACAGTATGGGCCGCGGGTCCGCTATGTGTCGCTGTTCACGGAAGCGCGGTTCACGGGCGGACGCGTCATTGAGAAGGATCTCTGCAAGGGTTGCGAGCTTTGTGGAAGACTCTGCCCCACACACGCGCTTGTGGCGCACCCTGGACGGATCGCTGCGGATTTCAACGCTATTGCCTGCACGGTCTACCATCAAAAACTGGTTGTCGAAAGTCGATTTCCCTGTGGCGTATGTGTGAAAGTCTGCCCTATTGGAGAGGACCGCAAACTGTACAAGCGCATCGGCGGAGCGGACTATCTCCGCGAGCAGAAGGCGCTCGCAGCCAATTCCAGCGATCCGGAATACAAGCATCTCGTGCATCTCCGCACGCATGGTTCAGATGGAGATCAATGAGGCAGCCGCGGCCTCAACCATCCATACACCCAAGTCCCAGCAAGCGCGCTCAGAACCGCCGCTATCATTACTGACACTCCGTTCCCGATCAGCGCGAACAGCGGCCCGGGACAGGCGCCGGTCAGAGCCCAACCCAGCCCGAAGATCGTGCCGCCCGCCGCGTACCGCACGCCGCTTCCCAGTTCCTTGCGGGGAATCGCAATGATCTCGCCGGAGATGGCTTTCAGCTTGACCCTCTTGATTAGTGCGACAGAAGCCGCCGCCGTCGCAATTGCCGAACCGATGATGCCGTACATGCGAAACGACTGAAAGCGGAACATCTCCTGGATGCGGAACCATGAGACGACCTCAGACCGTGTCAGTACCACGCCAAAGGCGATCCCAAGCAGCAGGTAGACCAGCAAGAATGCCGGCCGACGTACATCCTGCTCGGAGCCGCCAGCGCCGCAACCCTCAATTTCAGGAAGAGATACAGTAGTCATACGCCCCCCAACAAGAACGGCAGAATGAAGTAGGTGGCGGCTAAGCCCCCAGCAAAGAAACCAAAGACCGCAATAAGCGATGGTAACTCGAAGTTAGCTAAACCGCTGATGGCATGGCCCGAGGTACACCCACCTGCATAAGCCGTCCCGAAACCCACCAGAAAGCCGCCTACTACTATTGACACAAAACCACGGATCGTCAGCAGCGCGCTCCAATTGAACAACTCATGTGGCGCCACTCCGGAAAAATCGTGAATCCCCAGTCGGCTCAGAGTGATCCCGGTCTCCCCGGAGATAGCGATGTTATGCACAGCACCGACATGAGAAGCAAGAAAGCCGCCAATCAGGACTCCACCCAGGAAGACGAGGTTCCATAGTCCGGCCTTCTTCCAGTCATAGCGAAAAAACTCCACTCTCCCTGGAACGATCGCAGAACATAGATGCCGCAAGTTGCTTGAGATGCCAAATACCTTGTTGCCGGTAATCAGCAACGCCGGAACGAAGAGTCCAATCAGCGGCCCAGCCACATACCATGGCCACTCTCCCGAGAACCATGCTGTCATACGGGTTCACCTCATTTCTGCGCACACTATTTCTTTTTCCATCCAAAAGCCACCTGAAACGAATTCTGATACATGCTCAGATTTGCATTTCCGCCACCATAGGCCGCTGGAATGGAATTCACGCCATTGACGGCGCTATTAAAGGCATGAATGTACGCGAAGCTGATCTCCTTCCCGCCATTCAATGTTAAGGTCGCTCCCACGTGCAGGTGATCCTTGGTGACGGCCGGAGCCAAAATATTGAAGAACGTCTGAGAACTGTCGAAGGGAATGCCGCCGTGGTTGTAACCTCCCCGCACCGTCAACGATGGGTTTACGTCATAAACAAGTCCGGTTTTGATTACGTTGATGTCGTGCCATCCGAATCCGGGGCCATTGTCAGACCCGAGGGGAGAGGTGCTCGCCAAAGTGTTGGCAATCGACTTCACTTGGCCATAGAGAATGCGCTCTTCGTCATAGAGAAGCGTCACTTTCGTGCCAAGCTTCACTGCCGCGCCACCGGCGAAGTTGGCCGGAACATCGAACCCACCGTGTTCGGCAAAGAGCCCGTTGTAGCGGTTGAATTTGCTCAGATAAGTTCTGCTTTGATAGGTCGCACCCACACTCACTGCTTTGTTCAATTCGCCCAGCCAGCCCACGCGAACGCCGCCCCCGGCAGCATAGGAGTGACCTGTATTGGTCAGATGCGCCGGGTCGCTCGAAAGGAGGACAAAGTTCTGCAATCCTTCAGCTGAAAAACGCTGGATAGCGATATTTGCGGCTATTCCGAACGAGTTATGTGCGCTTGCCTTATACGCCAGTGTGGGCGAGATAAACACTTGCTCAACGTCGACGCCGCCCCTGGTGGTGCCAAAGAGACCAATAGGCTGCTTATATGAGGTATCCAATCCGCCGTTGCCATAGATCGCCACACCCAACGCGAGCTTGGGGCGGTATTGGAAACTGTAACCGAGTTCGGGCAGCTCAAAGTTCTTTACCCGGTTGGCATCGTATGTACCATTCACATTTGGATACCCCGGCGGCAACTGATTTCCGATGATGGTCGCCGAGCGATTCGGCCGAAATACGGTCAAACCTACATCGAAACGATTGCCAACCAGGATAAGCCCCGCCGGGTTGGTCGCGCCCGCAAGGCTATCTCCGGGCTTGGCGACACCCGCTCCGCCTTGACCCTGTTGCTTGGTCCCATATCCAGTCAGAAAATATCCATCCGTTGCATACGCTGAATTCACAATCAATAGCGACGCAATTACAATAGGCAGCACTCTGCCCACAGTCCGGTTCATATCAGGCTTCTCCGTATTCTCGGTTGAGCTGCGCTTACCTGCGGGGTGAGGGGAAGTCGCCGGGGTCATCTGCGCTTAAGTGGGCCATAAATAGAAAACCCACCTGCCAGATCAACATCCGGCGGTGGGCCAAGAAACTTCTTTAGCTGAAACTAGGTCAATTCGGGATCTTGCCTAGTCTCCACCTGCCAGAGGACACCCTACCTGTGTACAGACTCTACAACACAGCGTAAGAGCAACGGCCCTCTGGAAGTGCTTCGACATGACCGCATCGTACCGAATCGCTTGGACATTGTCAACGCGCACTTTGAGCAATCGGAACATTGCGCGATTGATCTTGCGCAAAGAGGAATCTCGAATATCGAAGTGGAAGCATGACTCGATGGATGGTGAAGTGAGGTGGATTATTCAAAGGGAGATTCGGCAGGTGCAGTTCATACGCGCATACACAGTTATGTATAATCGAACAAATCGAGAAAAATGGAATGCCTTACTACAGGTTGTTGCCTTGACTGTTGTTGTCACAGCTAGCCAGAACTCATGCCTTACCCCCATCTAACAACTTAGCCTTCCCGGTCATTCGCGGTGCGGTAGATTCCCCCCTGATGGTCCAGAATCTTAACGGGCAGGCGCTCAACACTGCAACAGTTTGCGCGGGGTCCCAAATGGTTCAGGAAAGAACTTTCGTCGAATTGCAGCACTCGGAATTGCAACCGGAAAAGCTCTCGCAGTGGGAGACGTTTGGCCAATCGCTGGCGAGCGTTGCTCCGACTGCGACACCTGCGATGGTTATCCCACTGGTTCTGGCCGCTTGCGGAAAAACGTCGTGGCTCGCTTACCTGCTGGCAACCGTCGGTGTTGCGTGCATTACCTTTCAGATCAACCTTTTCGCCAGGAAGACATCTTCTCCGGGATCGCTCTACTCCTTTGTTCATGGAACGCTGGGGAAGTGGCCGAGTCTGATTACGGGATGGGCGCTGCTTATCGCGTATGCCGGCACCGCTGCAGCGGTCACTGGTGGCGTAACGAGCTATGCGTACTCGCTCTTCGTGCCCAACACGCAGCCACCTCTCGTGGTTGCGGCAATCATCACAGCATTTGCAATTGGCATCTCAGCTGCTCTGGCATATCGCGACGTTCAGATCTCCGCCCGTTTGATGTTGTGGATTGAGGCTTCGTCTGTTCTCTTGATCCTGGTGTTGATTCTTTGGCCGGGGCACCCCGGCGCACTGCGCTTGGACTGGAGTCAACTCTTGCTCCGAGGCGCAAGTCTATCCGGCCTGCGCAATGGACTGGTACTGGCGATCTTCAGTTTTGTCGGTTTTGAAAGTGCTGCCACGCTTGGAGCCGAAGCGACCAGTCCCCAAAAGACAATTCCACGAGCTATTAGGCTGACGGCGTTTGCCTCTGGCCTGTTCTTCATCTTCGCCACGTATGCTGAGAATATCGGCTTTGGCGACCGCGCCTCCACGCTACAGGATGCTGGAGCACCGCTACAGTTGCTTGCGCAATTGCGCGGGCTACCGTTCCTTTCTCCCGTATTGGCTGTGGGAGCCAGTATGAGCTTCTTTGCATGCGCGCTCGCCTGCATAACGGCTGGTGCGCGCACATTGTTCACCATGAGCCGCGACGGCTATGTTCTTCCGATCTTTGGAAGAGCGCATGCCTCCAATCACACCCCTCACTCGGCCGTGGTCTTCACCTCTGCCGTGGCGTTGGCGACGTCCTTGGCCTTTGTGGGGTTCCACATCGCGCCATTCGATATCTATGGATGGGTTGGTACTGTGGCGACCTACGGGTTCATCTCGGTCTATCTGGCTGTCACCATCGCTGGAGTGGTCTGCAGTTTCCGGGAGCGCGTTCTTACGCCTCTTTCTGTAGCTGTTTCCGCGGGAGCATTGCTGGTTCTTGGTCTCGCCGCGTGGAGTTCGATCGATTTAAGCGCGCCGCCCCCGTACCGCTGGTTACCTCACGTCTATCTCGCATTGCTCGTTCTCGGGATTTTGTTCTCGTGGTTTACAAACATCACACGCAAGCGCAACGCAACGGCTGAATGCCATAATGATTGCAGTTGCGCGGAAAACTGATGTTCCCTGCAATTCAAGACTTCTGGCAGAAAGGTATGGGCATTCACTGCAATGGATGCATGGTTTCAGAAGGGCTGCTTCACCTTTTCTTGATCCCATCGCCGCCACTGTGCAAACCATGTCAAGGTTATGCTGCTGCTTTTTGAAATGCTTGATCGATATCCCACAGCAGATCGTCGAGATCCTCGGTGCCGATGGAGAAGCGAATCTGCTCAGGTTTCACCCCCGCCAGCCTCTGTTCTGCCTCAGTCAACTGTCCATGCGTCACCGTTGCAGGATGCACCACCAGAGACTTTGAATCTCCGACATTGGCAAGAAACGAAAAGATCTTGAGCGCTTCGATGAATTTCTTTGCCTGTGCAAGGCCCCCCTTGATGCCAAACGTAAAGATGGCGCCGGGGCCTTTGGGAAGATACTTCCTGGCAAGTTCGTGGTATGGGCTTGTCGCCAATCCGGGATAATTGATCCAGTCAACCTGAGGGTGAGAGGCCAGGTGTTCGGCAATCGCCTGAGCCGAGGCAATCTGCCGCTGTAGGCGGAACGATAGAGTCTCCAGCCCCTGCAAAAACAGGAATGCGTTGAATGGGCTCATGCAAGCGCCAAAGTCGCGCAGATAGTGAAGCCGAGCCTTCACTATGAAAGCTGTGTTGCCCCATTTTTCCCAATGAACAAACCCGCTGTACGCAGGATCAGGGGTTGTGAAGTCTGGAAACTTCCCGTTGGCCCAGTTGAAATTCCCACCGTCCACGAGAATTCCGCCAATACTGGTTCCGTGGCCGCCAATATATTTGGTTGCAGAGTGGATGGATATGTTCGCGCCGTAATCGAAGGGCCGGAAGAGATAGGGCGTGGCAAAGGTGTTATCGACGATCAGCGGGACTCCGTTGTCCTCGGCAATCCGCGCCACAGCCTCAAAATCAATGATGTTGATGTCGGGATTGCCGATTGTCTCAACAAAGAGCGCGCGCGTCCTGTCCGTGATGGCGCGACGAAAGTTCTCCGTGTCGTTGGAATCGACCAGCCTAGTTACGACGCCATGCTTGGGCAGCGTGTTCATAAAAAGATTGAAGGTGCCGCCGTAGAGGGTCTTGGCGGAGACGATTTCATCTCCGGCATGGGTAATATTGAGGATTGAATAGGCCGTAGCCGCAGATCCTGATGCGACGGCCAGAGCACCGCTGCCGCCTTCAAGAGCCGCCACACGATTCTCAAGAACCTCGTTGGTCGGATTGATGATGCGCGAATAGTCATAGCCCGCTTCGTTTGCGGAACTGATTCCCTGAGCATGAGCGAAGTCTTTGAAGACGAATGATGTAGTTTGGTAAATGGGAACTGCGCAAGCGCCCGTGGTGGGATCGGGCACCTGTCCAGCATGCAGTTGCTGCGTATCGAAGCCAAGTTTTCTTTCACTCATGTGAGTATCCAGCGACTCCAGGATCTAGGTTTCAGGCTACGAGAAGTATTTCTCTGGTTGAATACGGTAGTCGTCGAGCGACGTGTCGAGATCGACTTGGAGAGCACTGTTGAAGATGTTGTTGACAATCATCAATGCTCCGAAAACCGTCAATTCCACGATCTGCCCAGGCGTAAAGTGCTTAGCCAGACGCGCGTAGAGGTCGTCTGAAACGCCGTTGGCGTTCTTCGCGAGCTGACCGCCAAAATCCACGACCGCCTTCTCGCGTTCGTCGAGCTTCAGGTTGTAAGGATCCTCGCCCCACTTAACAATCTCGCGATGCATGAATGTGGCGCAGAGCTCGCATGAGTTCTGACGGGAGATTCCATCGCAGAACAGAACGGCGAGGCGTTCACCTAAGAAGGGCTTGACTTGCGCGAACAGCTTGTACCACTCCAAAACAGCATGCAGCGCGACGGGTGAGTGCAGCAGCGTTGCTTTCATGTTGCTGATCGCGTGCTCGCACGCAGTTTCTTCATACGCCGCCCTTATCGCCGGCGATGCTTCTTCGGGACGAACCAGTGCAATACGTGCCATAACTTCATCTCCTACGGCTGAATTCAGAATCTCTTTGATGGATCGTATGAACTTTCAAAAGCGGCGCCGATCGCTCCGATTACGGCATCGGCAATTCGATTCAAATCACTCTCACTGGTCGTCAGCGGTGGGGCCAAGCAGATCACATCAGTCAGCACGCGTGTGTAAAGCCCGCGTTTCAGCAGCTCCGCGCGCAATCTTCGGTCAAGACCCAAGTCGCTGGGGATACGCGCTTTGGACGAACGATCTGCAACCAATTCAACTCCCGCTAGCAAGCCAAGGCCACGCACCTCGCCCACGTGTGGATGGCCAGCCAGAGCCGACCGCAGCCGGTCAAGCAGACTCTCGCCTTGTTCCGCTGACCGCTCGACCAAATGTTCGTCGCGCAAGATGCGAATGTTCTCGAGAGCCACTGCGCAAGCGACGGGATGCGCCGAGTTTGTGAAACCATGCCACCAGCGACGATTGCGCGGAGCGGAATCGAGGACCGATTTGATGCGTTCGGAGACACCGATGCCGCCAAGTGGAACATAGGCGCTGGTGATTCCTTTGGCAAATTGAACGATGTCAGGCTGTACATCCCAATGTTCCATTCCGAACCAGCGCCCAGTACGACCGAAGCCAGCAATCACATCGTCTGCAATCAGCAGCACCTCATAGCGGTCGCATATCTCACGAATGCGGCGGAAGTAATCGTGCTGCGGCACAAGAATTCCGCCGCCTCCGCCTTGCACGGGCTCAACGATGAAGGCCGCGACAGTTTCCGGTCCTTCGCGCAAGATCGCTTCTTCCAGCAGGTCAGCTGCTGCAACTCCCGGAGTCACATCTTTGCGGTCAGTTTTGAAACGGTAGGGATAGGGCGCCGAAACGTGCAAAAAGCCTGGTTGGCGCGGACCGAAGCCCTCAGAGAATTCCGGTACTCCCGTAGCGCTGGAGGCTCCGATTGTCGAGCCATGATAAGAAAGTTCGAGTGCGGCGATCTTGAACTTTTCGGGCCGGCCAAGTGTTCTCCAATAGTAGCGAGCCGTGCGAACCGAACTGTCTGTTGCCTCGCTTCCGCTGCTAGTGAAGTAAAACGCCTGAATCGACGGATACACGATCTCGCGCAATTGCTCCGCAAGTTGAATTGCCTTCAGATGCGTTGCACCCGCATAGGCCGTGGAGAAGGCCAACTGGGAAAGCTGCCGAGTCGCGGCGTTCACTAACTCTTTGCGTCCATGACCGAGGTGAACGTTCCACATACCGCTGAGACCGTCAATATAGGTCTTCCCCTCAACGTCGGTGATCGACGAGCCCTCTCCCGAAACCCAGATGAAAGGATTGAGATGTTCATCTGGATGATGTTGAGGGTGAATCAGCAGACTGCGGTCAACAGCCACGCGCTCAGCCTTGTCAAACGGCTGTACCGATGAAATGTTTGTCTGGGGTTCCTGAACCCCGCTTGCAACAAGGGTCATACTTCCTCGCAGAAGAGGTTATCTCTGATGAACAACAAGTAATTGTAGGAAGGAGCAGCAGCCTGACGTCAGCGGCTTTCGCGCGTGAGTTATACCATGCGCAGTGAAGACGAATCGGCAGACCTGACAACGGCATAACAACAGCGGCCGAAGTTGGAGAATCCAACTTGGACGGGCCACGCTTTTGGAATATGCACGGAGATCATTGGGTTCGTTGAAACTAGATTAAGGTCCCGAATTGAATTCGTCAAGCGTAGTTTTCGAACGGGGGTTGACGTGAATAATGAGACATGCTAAATTGCAACAATGATCTGTTTCCTCTTCATGCTTTTCGGCACCACACTTTGTTGTGCATACTTATGTGCGCACGCTGTTGTGCTGGCTGAAGAGGAAGTGTCTATTCGGACATGATTGCGTAAGAGATTCAGTTTTTGAATCCTGCGTAAGGCCCGCTCACCAGCATTCTGGAGCGGGCCTTTTCATTTGGGCGGTGTGGTCGGACACCGAAAAGAAGAAAGCTGTCACCGCATGCTTCCCCGCATGAGATGTGAGATGTGTCTGTTCGACACGTCTCGTGGAGTGGTGTACAGAGAGTGCTGAAAGAAAATGGGGTAGCATGGCGCGCCGAGTAACTTTGGCACGACGACGAAGAGTTATACCCTCCACACTTTCTTCCAGTCACTCAACCTACTCTTTGAGCACTTGCCTCGTGCCAGTAACGGCGAGGCAGAGTGAGTTGCATCGAACCGACGCGTTGTGCGTCTTTACCGCGAGTTGGAGTGTGTCAATGAGCATTCGAGTTGCTTTTGCCACCAGTTCAGGAGGCATTCGATTGGAGCACTTTGGCCATGCGGAACAGTTTGCGATTTATGAGTTCTCTGGAGATTTGCCAGTGTCGCAAGAGGTGCGCCAAGCGGAAGCCTTCTGTCAACGAAGCGGCAAGCAGACGAAGCTGGAAGCCGTCGCGGACATGCTTGCAGACTGCAAGGCTGTGATTTGTGCAGCGATTGGACCATGCGCACGGCAGGAGTTATCCTCCGCAGACGTTTTGGCCTACGAGTTCGATGGAACCATCGAGGACGCAATTCAAACCATTGCGCGGCATCCACAGTTCGGTCGCCGCGCCAAATAAGACCGACAGGTAGAGGAGCAACAGGTAATGAGCGGATCACTGAAGCAGATCGCAATCTACGGGAAGGGCGGCATTGGAAAGTCGACCACCACGAGCAACATCTCGGCCGCGTTGGCGGTGGCTGGACACAAGGTTATCCAGATCGGTTGCGATCCCAAGAGCGATTCAACCAACACGCTCCGCGCGGGGCAGTACATTCCCACGGTGCTAGAGACACTTCGAGCAAAATCGCGGGTCACTTTGGAGGAGGTCGTATTTGAGGGGTTCGCGGGAGTTTACTGCGTCGAAGCCGGCGGACCAGCACCAGGCGTAGGTTGTGCTGGACGCGGCATCATCACGGCCGTGGAGTTGCTCAAGCAACTCAAGGTTTTCGAGTATCTGGGCGTGGACGTTGTGATCTTCGATGTGCTCGGCGACGTGGTCTGTGGCGGCTTTGCAATGCCCATCCGCGAAGGGATTGCTGAGCATGTATTCACGGTTTCCTCGGCGGACTTCATGGCTATCTATGCGGCCAATAACCTTTTCAAGGGTATCCAGAAGTATTCCAAGAGCGGCGGCGGACTGCTCGGCGGCGTGATTGCGAACTCCATCAACGCAAGCTATCAGCGGGAACTGGTTGACGATTTCGTCGCTAGAACCGAAACACAAGTGATGCAATACATTCCGCGCTCGCTAACGGTGACGCACAGCGAATTGCAAGGCAAGACAACAATCGAGGCTGCTCCAGAAAGCGAGCAGGCGGAGATCTATCGCCAGTTGGCAAGTAAGATTTTTGATCACAAGGTATCGAAAGTGCCGAAGCCCTTGGATGAGAAGGATCTACGCGCCTGGGCATCAAGCTGGGCCACCGATATTCTGCGCATGGAGGCGGAGAGTGTTTCGTTGGCAGGAGCCGGTGTTTAGGCAATCAGTGGCAGGTGCGCAATCTGCGAGACGTTAGATGTAAACCAGGGACACGATGCTGAAGATTATTCAATCCGGCGAGTACCGCGATGCTGCACAAGCGTGCCCTGCGCACCAGATGCGTATGACGTTGCCGTCAAACGTGTCGGAACTCGAAGGACGGCATCCATGCTATAGCTTCACCGCCGAGGGGCACAAGCGGGTTGGCAGACTGCATCTGCCTGTCAGTCCGGCGTGCAACATCCAGTGCCGCTTTTGCCGGCGAGACTTCAACTCCGCAGAACAACGGCCAGGTGTGGCTAGGAAGTTGGTCACGCCTGAAGAAGCCCCAGGCATCGTGGCGCGCGCGATGGAACTGTGTCCGGCAATCGGCGTGATTGGGATTGCGGGCCCCGGAGACACGCTCGCTACCAACCATGCCATTCGCACATTTGCGCTTGTGCATGAAAAATTTCCGAATTTAATTAACTGCCTCTCGACAAATGGACTTCTTTTGGAGGAAAGAGCAGAGCAGATTGTTGCCGCTGGCGTTAAGACAGTGACGGTGACGGTCAACGGTGTAGAGGCGCACATAGTCGATAAGGTGTGCTCTGGGATCGTCCATCATGGAAAACGATTGTTGGGTATTGAAGCGGCAGAGTTATTGATCGCCAAGCAACTGGCCGGCATTCGGCGTGTGACACAACTTGGCGCTGCCGTAAAGGTGAACACTGTTCTGGTACCGGGCATCAACGACGAGCACATTGGAACCGTGGCGAAGACCGTAGCTGCGGCAGGTGCTTCTCTGATCAACGTTATTCCTCTCATTCCGCAGTTCGAGCTTTCTCATGTTGCTCCTCCAGACTTCATTCAGGTGAATGAGGCGCGCCACGCAGCCGGAGATCATTTGAATGTCTTTACGCACTGTAACCGTTGTCGTGCCGATGCCTGCGGCATTCCCGGCGAGAACGATTATTCCTCTGAGTTGTACGGAAGGCCAATAGCAGAGGCAACCTTCTCCCATGGATGAAGCGAACCTATCGCAACAACGCGCAAACGAGTATGGCTGAGAATGATCCGGCAAGCAATCGTAAACAGGCAGTTTAGGAAACAGGTTGGGGCACGATGAACAGAAATATCAACATCGCGACAGAGAGTCAGCAGGGTGGCGCGCGAGAAATCGCAGCAGAAGAGCAGCCGCATTGCGGACCAAGCCTACGCGAAGGGAGCCTGGGGCCTTGGGCGGTTCTAGGCCAGTCGATTGCAAATATCGGTGCATCAGGCGCACCGCTGATTTCGATCCCGGTTGTCGCTTCTATCGCCGGCCCAGGAACCTGGCTTTCTTTTCTGATCGCGACAGCCGGTGTAGTCTTGGTCGCGCTCAACATCAACGCCTTCGCATGCGATTCGTCAGGGACGGCCTCACTCAACGATTACATTGCACGCAGCCTCGGGCCAACTGCGGGCGTACTGGGCGGATGGGCGCTGGCGATTGCATACATTGGGTGCGGCGCCGCATGCATTCCATTGTTTGCCTCCTATCTCAACAATCTTGTAGCGCCACTCCACGTCCATTTCTCGCCCTTGGCTTTTTCGGTTGGACTTCTTGCGATCGTATGGTACTGCGCATGGAAGGATATGCGGCTTTCCGCCCACCTCATGCTTAGCATCGAATTCTCCGCCATGGCTGTTGGAATCGCTTTGGCAGCTGCCATCTTGTTCAAACAGGGCCGTCATGTGGACCTGTCTCAGTTTCGGTTTCACAACCTTTCTGTTTCGGCAATCGGCCTCGGGTCAGTGCTTGCATTTATGGCCACTGTTGGTTTTGAGAGTGCAGCATCACTAGGGGATGAGGCGAAGAGTCCTCTGCAATCGATACCACGCGCCATCGTCGCGAGCAGTATCATCGCAGGTTTCTACTTCATCCTCCATGCGTATGCTATGGTGGCCGGCTTTCGCGGATTATCTACCACCCTTGCGGATAGTCAGGCCCCAGTGCTCGACGTAGCCAGGGCGCACGGCGTTACCATTCTGGCCCTGTTGTTAACCGTTGCGGGGCTAGTGAGCTGCGTTTCCATCGTGCTGGCATGCGTCAATGCTGGTGCCCGTACACTGTTTCTGCTCGCTCAGCACGGCGTCCTGCCATCGGCCTTTCGTCGTGTCCATGCGAAGAACCGAACGCCGGGTGTAGCCATTAACGCAGCTTCTCTGATCATTCTGTTGGTTTCTGCCCCTCTCATAGTGGCAGGTGTTCCAGCTCGCGATATTTGGGGATATGCGGGTAGCGTCTGCACATTTGGATTTCTGACGGCATATTTGCTAATTGCGATCGGAACACCCTTCCACCTGCATAGCAAACGTCGCCTGAAAACCTGGAATGTGCTGGTCTCCGTTCTGGCTTCGCTCGTGGTTCTCGTGCCGTTTATTGCGAGCGTATACCCGGTTCCTCCTTTTCCGCAGAATCTGATGATCTATATCTTTGCGGGATTGATTCTGTTCGGCATGGGCTGGTTTCTTCTTCTTCGAATACGCCGTCCAGGTATTGTTAACGAGATCGAATTGCACCTGGATAACAACTATGACCGATTTGCTATTGAACGCGCGGCGCAATCAGATGCGGCTCTCTAGGAGAAGAATGAAATGGCTCTAGTAAATCTTGCGAACTCGAACATCCAAACCCGTGAGCAGCGCCTCGGGTCCATCATTTCCTACGAAGGGAACGCTGCCGACCTTGCGCAGTTATCCCGCGACGGCCAACTCCGGGATCGCACTCGATCCTTCACTCAAATCAGCTCTTGCGCCTCTTCTTGCGCAATCTGCTTGCTCTCCTTGATTCAGGATGCAGCGGTTGTCAATCATGCACCACTGGGCTGTGCCGCGGATTTCTCCATGTTTAACCTCGTCAATCGGTATGGACAGTTCAAGCGAGGTATCTCTCCTGCCAATGCGCACTTAGTCAGCTCGAATCTGACCGAGACGGACGCCGTTTTTGGCGGCATCGGCAAGCTGGAACAAGCCGTGCGCGATGCCCACACGCGATTCAAACCCAAAGCAATCTTTATTACGGCTTCATGCGCGTCTGCCATTACCGGCGAAGACATCGACGCGGTCTCTGACTCGCTCGAAATCGAGCTTGGCATACCGGTCGTTACTGTGCATTGCGAAGGGTTCCGCTCAAAGGTTTGGACGACAGGATTCGATGTGGCCTATCACGCTATTCTGCGGAAGATTGTGAAGCCTCCTCAGACGAAGCGACCGGAACTGATCAATATCATCACGTTTTGGGGCGACGATGTGTTTACAGAGCTCTTCAGCAAACTGGGGCTCGTGGCCAATCTCATCGTTCCCTTCTCAAACATCGAGCAAATCAGCCGGCTATCGGAGTCGGGGGCAACCGTACAAATGTGCTCCACGCTTGGAACGTATCTTGCGGCCGGACTTGAATCGATCCACGGAGTACCTGAGGTCAAAGCGCCTCCGCCTTATGGTTTGGCTGGGACGGATGCATGGCTGAGAGCGCTCGGTCGAGTCGTACACAAAGAGACGGAAGTTGAAGCGCTGATCTCATCCGAGCGCGAGGCCATCGCCGACGAACTCTCGGAATTGCGGAAGGAACTGGAGGGACTAACTGGATACGTTGCCGCAGGATCCGTGCATGGGCATAGTCTCGCATCTGTGCTTCGGGAGTTGGGCATGAATGTCGCCGGTGCATGTTTCTGGCATCACGACCCTAAATTCGATAACGAGGATCCCAAGGCTGATAGTCTCGAACATCTTGTGAAGTCCTACGGAGATTTTCCGGTCTCCATTTGCAACAAACAGTCCTATGAAGTGGTGAACCAGTTGCGCCGTTTCAAGCCAGATGTATTCATCGTTCGCCATCCGGGCATGGCTGTTTGGGGCGGGAAGCTCGGGATTCCCACCTTCCTGGTTGAAGATGAACACTTTGGCCTTGCCTATCGAGGGCTACTGCGCTTCGGCCGCAAAATTGTCGATGCCGTCAACAATCCCTCTTTCTATCAGCATTTAGCCAAGCACACGCGCTTGCCCTATACAGACTGGTGGTTGCGCCAGGGATCTACCACATTTCTCGGAGCCGAAGAATGAGTACAACCATCGAACAACCAAGACAATTCTGCACTCTGGGCGGTCAACAAAGCGTGGTGGCTATCGAGCGCGCTATTCCCATTGTTCATGGCGGACCAGGCTGCTCCAACAAGCTATTCGGTGGAATGGCTTTCTTCAATGGTTTTCAAGGCTCCGGATATGCGGGCGGCAATGCCGTCGCGGGCACAAACAGCTGCGAAAAAGACATTGTCTTTGGCGGCGAGGCACGTTTGCGCGAAGTGATCGACGGCGCCTTGAAGGTCATGGACGGCGATCTGTTTGTGGTACTCACGGGATGCACAGCAGATCTGGTGGGCGATGACACTGCGACAGTGGTGAGCGAGTATCGCGAGCGCGGCGTCCCGATTGTTCATGCCTCAACAGGCGGCTTCAAGGGCAACAACTATCGCGGCCACGAACTAGTCGTTGAAGCCATCATCGATCAGTATCTTGAACCGGCGCCCCATATCATCCCAAACCTGGTCAATGTCTGGTCAGTGCTGCCTTATCAGGACACTTTTTGGGCGGGAAATCTCCAGGCAATCCGCCAGTTGCTTGAAGGATTGGGCCTGCAGGCTAACATTCTTTTCGGTCATGATTCCGGAGGGATCGATTCCTGGAAGAAAGTTCCTGCCGCGGCTTTCAATATTGTTCTCTCGCCATGGACGGGATTGTCGATTGCCAAAAAACTAAAACAGCGATTTGGCACTCCCTACCTTCATTATCCTGTCCTTCCGATAGGCGCAGTTGAGACATCGCAGTTCCTGCGGGTGGTGGGAGAGTTTGCGCAGCTTCAAAACAAAGACGTCGACCGATACATCGAGAAGCAAGAGGCGTACTTCTACCACTATCTCGACCGCTCAGCAGATTTCTTCATGGAGATGCGGTGGGATCTGCCTGCGCGGTTCATCAATATCTCCGACTCGTTTTACAGCCTCGGAATCAGTCGATTCCTGGTGAATGAGCTTGGACTCAAGCCGGGACGCCAGTTCATTACGGACAACCCGCCTGAGGAATATCGCGAGGTATTGGCCGGCCAGTTTGCCAAGCTCGCTGAAAAGGTCTCAGCGGAAGTCACGTTTACCCATGACGGCGGTGAGATCGGGAGCGCACTTCGAAGAGAAACCTTCGATCAACCGCCTCTCATCATCGGTACCAGTTGGGATCGGGATTTGGCAAAGCAGATAGGTGGATACCACCTAAGTATTGCACTGCCGATTACCGACCGCCTTGTATTGGACAGAGCTTATGTTGGCTATGCGGGAGGTCTACGCCTAGTCGAGGACATCTACGCAGCAGTGCTCACAACGTACTAGATTCTCGCGGGTAGACGCATCTGCTTGAAAGATGTTATCGGTTGACAGCATGAAATCGGAACCATGAAGGGAAAATGCGGAATTGTCGCTAACCGAAGAAAAGGAACTCATGACTACCGAAACACAAGTCGCGTCCGAGCCCATTGAGCGACGGTCGCCCGGTGTGACCATCCGGGAGCGCCGGCTTGGGTCAATTACCGGCTATTCTGGCACTCCTGAGGAACTTGTTCAAATTTCCTTGGCAGGCCAGCTTCGGGAACGTGAGCGGTCATTTACTCAAGCCGGCACGTGCAGTTCGTTCTGCGCGACTTTGCAGCTCTCCCTCATTCAAGATGCAGTCGTCATTAACCATGCTCCCGCCGGCTGCGCCGGAGACTTTCCCATGTTCAATCTGTACAACCGTTATGGGCAAGGAAAGCGAAGCCTGACAAGGACAAGCTCACGGCTTATCACTACAAATCTGAATGAGCAAGACACGATATTCGGCGCAACAGAAAAGATGTCGGAGGCGATTCATAAGGCTTATCGCACCTACCATCCGCGTGCAATTTTCGTCACAGCATCCTGCGCTTCAGGCATTATCGGCGAAGACCTGGAAAGCGCCATCGAGAAGGCGGAGGAAGATCTCGGCATCCCGATCGCGTCTGTCAATTGTGAGGGATTTCGTTCGCAGGTGTGGGCGACCGGCTGGGACGCCGCATACAACGCAATTCTGCGCAAAATCGTTCGGCCCGCAAAGACGAAGCGTCCAGAGTCAATCAACATTATTACGTTTATCGGAGAAGACTATTTTTCGGAACTCCTTCGACCGCTCGACCTTGTTCCTGACCTCATCGTTCCTTTCACTAAGGTTGAGCAGTTGGAAAAACTATCTGAAGCCGGAGCTACGGCTCAGATGTGCTCAACGCTGGGAACCTATTTTGCAGCAGGACTGGAGAGAGAATATGGTGTTCCAGAAATCAAGGCTCCACCGCCTTACGGATTGAACAGCACGGATGCGTGGCTTCGCGAATTGGCCCACGTTACTGGGAAGAACGACATAGTAGAGCAGTTCATCTCCGCCGAGCGCAATGCGATCAAGCGGGAATTGGAAGATCTCAAAGAAAGATTCGCAGGCGTTAAAGCGTTTGTAGCGGCGGGGCCATCGCATGGGCACAGTTCCATGGAAGTACTACAAGACCTTGGCTTCGAGTTGGTTGGAAGTTGCATGTTCCATCACGATGCAAAGCTCGACCATGGAAACCCTGCCGGCGACACTCTGAAGGCTGCAACGACACGGTCCAGGAAAATGCCCTATAGCATTTGCAACAAGCAAGCCTTTGAATTGGTCAACGTGCTGAGTAGGCTCAGGCCTGATTTAGTGATCGTCCGTCATCCGAGTCTGGCTGTCAGCGTTGCGAAACTCGGCATCCCGGCTTGCTTTGTTGACGATGAACACCTGGCTTTGGGATACCGCGGGTTGATTCGGTATGGCAGGAAGATCGCCGACTGGCTCCGAAATCCCGCCATCGAGCGTAACCTTGCCCGTAATTCTTCTTTGCCATACACGCGCTGGTGGCTGGAGCAGCAGCCATTCAGCATGCTGGAAGGTGAAGCATGAGCGAGATACTTCAACATCCGCGCAACTTGTGTGCACTGGGGGGACAACAGTCGGTTGTGGCCATCGAGCGTGCTGTTCCAATTGTTCACGCTGGTCCAGGATGCGGCTTCAAGCTTCACACCGGTTTGGGATCGTATAACGGGTTTCAGGGGGGCAGTTATAGCGGCGGGGCCGCAATTGTTAGCACAAACACTGGCGAAAAGGAAGTGGTCTTCGGTGGCGAAGCCCGCCTCCGCTCTGTGATCGACGGTGCATTGAAAGTGATGAATGGCGATCTGTTTGTCGTCTTGAGCGGTTGCACCAGCGAATTGGTCGGAGATGATACGGAGCACATCGTATCGGAGTACAGGCAGCGCGGAATACCAATCGTCTATGCGGCCACAGGTGGCTTTCGCGGCAATAACATCATTGGCCATGAGATCGTTGCCAACGCGATTATCGACCAGTTGTTGGAGCCAAAGGACATCGTTCCGGGCGCGGTAAACGTGTGGTCGAGTGTGCCATACCACGATGCCCTTTGGGCCGGAAACCTTGTCTCCATCCGTGAACTGTTGACAGGTCTGGGGCTAAAGCCGAATATGCTCTTCGGCCCAAATTCCGGTGGTCTGGAAGCATGGCGGCAAGTCCCCGCTGCGCAATTCAACCTTGTTCTCTCGTCATGGGCAGGTGTTTCAATTGCACGCAACCTCAACCAACGCTTTGGTACACCTTGGCTACACTGCCCTACGCTCCCAATTGGCGGAATCGAAACAAGCCGTTTTCTTCGGAAAGTACAAGAGTTCATCAAGGTCGATACAGCAGCGGCAACTGATTTCATTCAGGCGCAGGAGGCATCCTTCAACTACTTTTTCGAGCGAGCAGCCGATTTCTTCCTCGAATTTCGCTGGGATATGCCTAGCCACTTCGTAACGATTGCAGACTCATTCTATGGCATTGGAGTGAGCCGGCTACTGACAAATGAGTTCGGCCTCTTGCCTTTGCATCAGTTTGTCACCGACGATCCTCCAGACGAGTTCCGCAGCTCTATCGAGGATGATTACGCACAAATTGCTCCAGGGATCTCCAGTAACGTCACTTTCACCTCCGATAGCGGAAAAGTGAACGAAGTTCTTCGTGAATTAGCATCTGCGCCACCCATCATCCTCGGCAGCGTGTGGGATCGCGATATTGCTCAGGAAGTGGGAGGCTGCCACTTGAGCATCGCTGCACCCATGACGGACCGACTCGTAGCGAGTTGTAGCTATCTCGGCTACAACGGTGGTCTAAGGCTAATTGAGGATTTGTACTCCTCAATTCTGACATCTGTGCAGTAGAACCTTTGAATGGCGCGAAAAGGCGGCAACCGTCAAATGTGAAACAACGAAATTACCATTCACCAGATAATCAGGCCACAATAAATGATGGTCGGATAAACTCGGAAGGAGATAGTTATGGTTCACTCGATGCAAACACGCTGTTGTTGTCCCAAGCACATCGCTGCGACGGTGATCGGGAACACGTGTTGTGCAATACATATTGCATAACGATTACAAGCTGAACCTTGCGTGAAGCCCGTAACCAGCATGACTGAGCGGGCCATTGCTTTCTCCCCGCTTCGGTTCCAGACCGAAATCTGGCGGGGATGAGTTGGCATTCCCGATACACGAGCATTCTACCCGTTTAATTCCGCGGTGGGCGCTCAGCAGCGTTGTGCTCAAGCCATGATCAGCGATTTCAGCGGGCACATCGATTCATACGATGATGTCGGCAGAACTGCTCGCATTTCGCATATTCCCCAACTTGTTGTGGCCTGTCAAAAGCAGGCTTTGACTGTGGCAAGAGAAACAACAACTCTGAGGAGGAGGAGAAGTGATGCGCATTAAATGGCTAAGCGAGATTTCGATTGCGGTCTTCATAATATTCGCTGCAAGAGGTGGAAATGCACAATCAACTTTTGGAAGCATCGTGGGCGTCGTGCAGGACCAGACCGGTGCTGCGGTTTCAAAGGCTTCTGTGGAAATCCACAGTGTGGATGAGAATCAGGTGCAACGAGTCGTCAGCGACAACAGCGGCCAGTTTGTCGCGCTCAATCTCAAGCCTGGAACATACGACGTTTCAGCCGTGGCCAACGGATTCGATAAGACTGTGCTTACTAGTATTCGTCTTGACACCCGCCAAGAGAGGCGCGTCACTCTGCAACTGCGCGTCCAGACGGCTACTCAAAGTGTCGAAGTAACGACCGACACAGTCACGGTGGACAGCGAAAACGCCACGATTTCCGAAAGCTTGGGTGGGCAGCAGATCGGCGAGCTTCCTCTCAACTATCGTGGCGCCACCACCAGTCCCTTGGCCGCAATCCAGGCTCTTCCGGGCGTGCAGCAGGACAACGGCGGCAAGATCTCTGTGGGCGGTGTCATGCCTACAAGCGTGCAATTTACTGTAGATGGCATCAGCACAGATAACGTGCGTCATTCAGGACCTCTGGCGAACACCTATCCCTCGACGGAATCGATTGCCGAGTTCAAGGTTTCGTCCGTCGACAACAATGCGGAGTTCGCCGAGGTCGGCGATGTAACCTTTTCAACTAAAAACGGTACAAGTCGTTTTCACGGCAGCGCCTTCGAGTATTTGCAAAACTCTGCCTTGGATGCGAGCACGTTAAATGCTGGGAGCAAGCCCAAAAAGGTTGGCAACACCTTCGGCGGCAGCTTAGGCGGTCCGCTGGCGCTTCCTGAGTTGCTGGGTGGGAAAGGAAAGACGTTCTTCTTCGTTGATTACGAAGCAAGCCGGCTGCATAAGGATACGGCGGAACAATTCATCGTGCCAACAGCAATCGAACGATCGGGGAATCTGAACGATCTGTTGAGCGCCGGAACTCAATTGGTCGATCCGTTCAATTCCACACCCAATAATCTCGTCAACTTTAAGAACAATACAATCACGAATATCAGCCCCGTCGCGCAAAAGGTGCTTGCATACATCCCTCTGCCCACGCCGGGAGTGAATCTGCCTGGTGGTGTGAATTACGTCCCCAATGTTCCGACCCCGATCGACACGAACGGTTATGATGTGCGCATTGACCGGATTCTAACATCCAAGCAACAGATCTTCGGACGCTGGAGCTGGAAGAGTATCGATAGCAAAACAGTCAATCCACTTCTGCCCACGAGTGATGTGCCTGAAAAAGACCGCAGCCTGATTATCTCTCACAACTATGTTATCTCCCCGTCTCTGCTCAACGAACTACGCGTTGGCCTCAGTTATTGGAACAGTGACGAGGATTTCCCAATCAACGGCAACTCGGCCGTCGAGGATGTGGGCCTAACCGGTCTGGACTTAAGCCAGCATCCCACTGCGGGTGGTTTTCCGTACTTCGATTTCAGCAATGGCGAAGGATTTTCGCAGATCGGTCATGACGTGGCTGGCGCTACACAATCAACCATGTACCAATTCGCGGATAACTTTTCCTGGATTCTTCATCATCACACGCTCAAATTCGGTGGCGACGCGCACCTGCTCGGTTATCACGATGTAGAGCACTTCTCCCAGGGAGATGACTTTGGCACTTTCAGTTTCGAACAGGCCGGTTTCACTGGGAGCGCATTTGGAGACTTTCTTCTGGGGCTTCCGTATAGTACCTACAATGCAACAACCGGACCGAACCTAAACAGCCAATCGACACAGTTCGGCCTATTCGCGCAAGATGAGTACCAGGCCAACAATCACCTCACCATAAGCTTTGGGCTTCGCTGGGAATTGCATCCGCCTTTCACTGAAGCGCACGGGAATATTACCAACTTCGACTTTGCCAAAGACGAAGTCATCGTGCCCGATCACACGCTGAGTCCGTCAGCGGGCTTTTTGAACTCGATAAACCTCTGCCAGACAAGCAAATACTTCACACCAACGACCAATTATGACTCCAGCAATCCTGATTGCACCGACTTCGAGACCGCCAGCCAGGCCGGTCTTGGGCAGGGACTGGGGACCAACTACTATGCGAACTTCGATCCCCGTCTGGGCGTAGCCTACCGTCCGTTTGCCGACGCTAAGACTGTAGTCCGCGCAGGCATTGGACTATTTACTGCTGGCGGTTTCGGCACTCGCTCAGCGCTTCTATCCGGCGTTCATACGGCCAATACCGAGTACTATTCGAACTTCACGACACAGGGGGTGGCGCCTGTTTACCAGTTCCCCAATGTCTATGCCGGCAACGGTTACGGAGCAATTGGCACTGCCATGTTCATGTGCGGTGTGAATCCCCACTTGCGCGATCCGATCTCGGCGCAATGGAACCTGACGATCGAGCACCAACTTCACGAGAGCACGGTTGCACGCCTAAGTTACATCGGCATGAACTCCTATCGTCTGGAAAACATGGAAGACATCAATCAGGTCAAACCAAGCCAGCACGCGTTCAACCCTGCCGACAGGCCCTGGACCAACTGGGACATGGTGCATATGTTAAGCAATAACGCTGGCGCCAATTACCAGGCTTTACAAGCAGAGTTTAACCAAAAGGCGCGCGGAGGGCTGACATTCCAAGGTAGCTACACGCTGGCCAAGAATTTAACCAACTCCGAGGGTACAGCGCAGTTGATCCCGGGCTTTCCCTACGAAGCAGGCGCCACGTACACCAACCGCTTCGATCATCGTGGCGATCGCGGCAACGATTTCGCCACGCGCCGCCATCGCGTGCTGCTGACTGGGCTCTACGATCTGCCCGTCGGCAAAGGACGCACTTGGCTCAACAATTCTAATCGCATAGTCAATGCGATTGTGGGCAATTGGAACTTAAGCACCATAAGCCTTCTGCAAACCGGCCCCTTCCAGACGCCTATCGAGGCCATCTCCGACGATCCGGCCAATATCGGCGTCGAACCTCCAGTGGCGGGATGCCATGAGACCGCCACCCGTCCTGACCGCGTTGGTAACCCGAACCAATCCAACCACACGCCATCAAACTGGTACAACCAAAGTGCTTTTGTGCGCGCCTACGGCTTCAATCACCCGGCAGACGCAACAGACTACAACCTCGGCCGTGACGGCAACGCCGGTGTCGGCATCCTCGTAGGGCCGGGGACGATTGCAATTGCCGCCGGCATTTCCAAGGAGTTTTCGGTCGGTGAGGGCAAGAAGCTGCATTTTGAGTCCACTTTCAGCAATCTTCCAAACCATGTCAATTGGGCGCCGCCAGCGATTGACTTTTCGAACAGCAACTTTGGAACGACGTCCAGCGCCCAGACGGCCGAAAACGCCGGCAACCGTACTGGGCAGTTTGCACTGCGGTACGAGTTCTAGCGTTTTCTTCAACAGCCTATCGGCGCATGCAATTTTGGGAGAATACTTCCGAGAAAATCATGCAGCCGATAGGCAACTGTTCACATAGCACGACACCTGGCCGTGCCTTAGAGCATGAGCCTCTTTTCAAGCGTATCCAACCGAAGGAGAGTGATCGGTGGCCACTTCAATTGCAGAACCGCAACGCGCAGCAAAATTTGATAATGTGTTGACGAGCATTGGAAACACGCCTCTGATTCGTTTAAATCGTTCGGTGGCGCATTTGGAGCCATCGATCTTTGCGAAGGTGGAGTCATTCAACCCCGGTGGAAGCGCTAAAGATCGAGTGGCGCTGCGGATGATCGACGAAGCTGAACGCGAGGGTTTGCTTCGCCCTGGCGGCACGGTGATTGAAGCCACTGCCGGCAACACCGGACTGGGGCTTGCACTTGTGAGCGCGGTACGCGGGTATCGCTGCATCTTCGTATTGCCGGACAAGATGAGCAGCGATAAAGTGCGCCTTCTTCGGGCTTACGGGGCGGAAGTCGTCATTACGCCCACAAACGTGCCACCAGATTCTCCGGAGAGCTACAACGGCGTGGCTCAACGTTTGGCACGGGAGATCAAAGGATCGTGGCGAGCCGGGCAGTTCACCAACCTTGCCAACCCTTTGGCTCACTATGAAACTACGGGGCCGGAAATATGGGAGCAGACCGAAGGCCGCGTCTCCGTGTTTGTCGCCTCGGCGGGCACAGGCGGAACCATCAGCGGAGCCGGGCGCTACCTAAAAGAGCGGAACCCGCAGATTCGCGTCATTGGCGCGGATATCGAAGGCTCAATCCTAAGTGGAGGAACTCCCGGATCCTGGAAGGTCGAGGGTATCGGCGAGGACTTCGTCCCCTGCACATTGAATGCGCAGGTGATTGATGAGTGGATTCGCGTCAGCGATGCGGAGTCGTTCTTCACTGCACGACAGGTTGCGCGCGAGGAAGGAATCCTATTGGGCGGCTCCAGCGGAACGGCGCTGACAGCCGCATTTCGCTATGCCCTTCGATGCTCGCTCGATGATGTGGTCGTTGCGTTGTGCCCGGATACGGGGCGCAACTATTTGAGCAAGATGTATGACGACTTCTGGATGGCTCAGAACGGATTCATCGACTTGGCTCCAGAAAAGACTACTGCCGGCGATGTTCTGGCGGCCCTGAATCGTGAAGGCAAGCTCATCTATCTGTTGCCCGACGATTCACTGCAACGTGCCGCCGACATCTTTCGTGAGCACGGAATCTCTCAATTGCCCGTGTTAGAGAACGGCCAAATGGTTGGTGCTGTGCAAGAGATCACTATCGTTCATGCGCAACACAGAGGCGTTGAGTCGGCAAAGGTCCGATTACGTGATGTCATGGCGCACCCTCTGCCAAATGTGGATGCAGGTGTCCTGCTGGAAGAAATCTACCGGCTACTGCTATCTGGGAATTCTGCTGTGGCCGTAATGCGCGACGGGCGCCTCACCGGTCTGATCACCAGGTCTGACCTAATGGAGTTCTACGAACGAACCAGCAAAACAGAGTTGGAGTCAGCGAGATAAATCATGGAATTTGAGACGCGTGCAATTCATATTGGACAGGAACCTGATCCATCGACCGGAGCCACCATTCCTCCGCTGTATCTGAGCTCAACCTACACACAGCACGCGCCCGGCGAGAATCTTGGGTACGACTATTCACGCAGCAACAATCCTACGCGAGCTAGCCTTGAAGCGGCCCTGGCATCACTGGAAGGAGGCGAGGCTTGCGCAGCCTTTTCCTCGGGTCTCGCGGCGTGCTCGGCCGTACTGGATACTTTGAAGCCAGGCGAAGGAGTGGTGGCGTCCCATGACCTTTATGGTGGAACCTTTAGGTTGCTCGATAAGGTATTTCGCCCGCTTGGCATTGAAGTGGCCTTTGCAGAGTCGGGCGAACCAGACGCCTTTGAAAGGGCAATTTTCACGCTGAAGGAACCACGTTTGCTCTGGCTCGAAACTCCAACAAACCCCTTGCTTGACATTGTGGATATCGCAAGCCTCAGCGCACTAGCCTCCAGATATGGTCTTCTCACCGCAGTAGACAATACCTTTGCGACACCCAGTCTACAGCGGCCTTTCGAATGGGGGGCGGACTATGTGGTTCATAGTACAACGAAGTATCTCGGTGGCCACTCCGATGTAATCGGCGGCGCTGTAATCGCGCGAACAGCCAAACAGCTTGAGCGCGTTCGGTTCCTGCAAAATGCACGGGGTGCAGTTCCTGGCCCGCTCGATTGCTATCTAGTGCAAAGAGGGATCAAGACTCTCGCTCTTCGCATGCAGCGACACTGTGAGAATGCCGGCAGGTTGGCGTGCATCTTGCAGGATAGCCCTTGGGTGAAGAGAGTGATTTATCCGGGCCTTCCTTCCCACCCCGGCCACAGTGTTGCAAGCAGGCAGATGCAAGATTTTGGAGGGATGCTGAGTCTGGAACTGGAAGGAGGACTCAATGCGGCAAAACGATTCTGCGCTGGATTGAGAGTCTTCGCGCTGGCCGAGAGCCTTGGAGGGGTCGAGTCGTTGTGCTGCCATCCGGCCACTATGACCCATGCAAGCATTCCAAAAGAGATTCGAGAACCGCGCGGCGTTACAGACGGCTTGATCCGACTCAGCGTGGGACTAGAACATTTCGAAGATCTCGAATCGGACATTGTTCAGGCACTAAGTGTGAGCGATGAAATCGCCGGATCTTCAGCTACACAATACCCGGCCATACATTGCCACGCCTCAATGACAAAGACAGCACAAATCGCTGCGGCGGGTGCTCGATTCAGCGATTGCTTAGCTCAACAACTAGAAGAATAGTAATCATACAGGACGAAAAGCATAGTGCAGTATTCACGGTCTTCGGTATCCAGGAAAGCGGCACCGAAATGAAGAAGGAATGCAACAAGTAGTGCGAGTAGGGGACATTGCAGAACCAGTTTGCGTTGTCCGCAGACCGAGGCGCAAGCGGCAGAATGACGTGAGGACCGTGATTCACTGAATCACTGAAGTGTAACCTCGGCGGCGGCCAAGCCCTGCTCACCGCAGATTGAATAGAAGAGGTAAACCCTGCCGTTATCTTCAAAGATTCCCGGGTCGCGAAGCTGATGTACAGGAATTTCGACGTCCCCAGCCTTGGAAGGCGCGGACGCAAGATCGGAGCACTCATAGTTCGCCTGTGACGTGAGCACATCGACGGGTAGAGCGGCCTTCCACTCTGTCCAATCTCTTGTAAGGTCTACCTTGGTAACCAAGATATGCTCGGGCGCGTCTCCGATTGCTGAGAAGAACACGTAAAGAGTGTCTCCTCTTAGCAAAACGGCGGTGTGCCGGACCCGTCCAGCATAGGGAGAATCGCGAAACAGATCGCTCCCTGGTTCGAACTCGGCAAAGGGATCCTTTGAACGAAAGAGCTTTCCGCCGCGGGCAACGCCGTAAAACGACCCGCGATAAGTGAAGACTCGAAGATAGCTATGCTTGGTGATTGCCGGGTGAGACACAAAGTGAAGGCCGTCGCTTGATTCGAAGGATTGCGTGTACTGCTCATAGTGATTTGTCATCAGCCATTGCCGTTCATCGGCCTGATCACCACTCTTTGCTGCCGGCCATGCTTTACCGTCCGTCCACATTCCATGTGCCCAAAGAATAATCCTTCGCTTCTCCTGATCGATGTATATCTCCGGGGAAGCCACATGCGTATAGAGGCTGCCATTGGGTGGGTCCGGCTGCGGACGAAAAAAGGCGGTGTCCTTCACCTGGAGGACTCCAGGCTCATAGATCTTCCATGGCCCAGTCACTGAGTCCGCATAGGCTAGACGGATGAACTTACCCTTATGGTTCGCGAAATACAGGTAGTAGCGCCCGAGAGGGTGCTCGACCCATTCAGGCACTCGAATAATGGTCGGACCGTTGACATTACCTGCGAGAGACGGCGACGACTCCACGGTGATCAACGGATTTTGCACTAGCCGTTTTGCTGAGATCTGCGCAGAAAGAATGGGGGCGATCAAGCCGAAGAGTAAGATTGTGAGACTGCGCTTCATGGATGAAACTCCTGAATTTTTCATTGAGCGATCCGTATACCTAGCGGCTGCCATTTGTTGACGGATACGCCAGATGCGACGCCGTTCCCGAATTGCGCCAGGGATCAGAACAGATCGCCTATAGGCGGAAATGTCAGCAATAGACTGAGGCCAAGCAGCACAAGCGCAATGACGTTGACACGCGGCAGTGAGACATTTCGCTTTCGCCAACGCCAATTCAAGATTGCCCACGACGCGAGCCAGAGAAGAATAGCCACGGTAGTTTCACCAGAGAGAGCACCGGTCGGCTTATAGAAGACAAACAGGTTTTTCACAACTGCAGATTTGTCTGCCGCAATCGCGAATAAGGCAACCGCAAACGATCCGATACCGGCAGAGAGAATGGCGGCGGCGCCAGAGCCATTCG
>Ga0302320_10003445_pt1 | contig 36836 bp, 31 predicted proteins | sample Bog_T0_3_FD_202130 | JGI IMG/M metagenome (GOLD analysis project Ga0302320, IMG submission 202130) | Peat permafrost microbial communities from Stordalen Mire near Abisko, Sweden - Bog_T0_3 | ecosystem: Environmental > Terrestrial > Soil > Wetlands > Peat | place: Sweden: Abisko, Stordalen Mire...
ACCGCGCGCGAATACGCCTTGGTGGAATTTCTCGCGCTGCATCGCGGCGAGGTCGTCACCCGCACGCAGCTTTACGAGCATCTGTTCGACGAGAATGAAAGCTCGCTTTCCAACCTGCTCGACGTCCACGTCTCGAACGTCCGCAAAAAGCTTGGCGCGGAATTCATCGCCACCCGGCGCGGCCACGGTTATTGCATCGAATGAAGATTTTCAAATCCATCAAGTGGTGGCTGCAACTCTGGTATGGGCTGATTCTCATGGTCGTGCTGGCGGGATTCGGCTTCACGGCGTATGAGCTGGAGCGTGGGCGGCTGCTCGGTCGCATTGATGATGAATTGCATCGGCGGATTGGAGTTGTGGCAAACGCATTGCATCATCCGCCGCCGCACGATCCCGAACGAGGCGAACAGCCTTTTGACCGTCCGCCGCCTGGCCAGTTCCCGGGCGACGGCCCCCCGGGTCAAAATCCGCGTCCGCCGCTTGAATTTCATTTGCCACCGGAAGACGCCGGCTTGTTCAATTCAAACGACCCGAACAATTTTTATTACATCATCAAGTCACACTTCGGGCAGGAGCTTGCGCGCTCAAAAAATGTGCCGCCAGAAGAAGAGTTTCACGGCCAAAACTGGATTCAAATTAATCCGCATCCAAAATTGCTGGCTGGTGAGAATTTTGGAAATGTAAACGGGATTTATGTGGCGGAAATTCCAACGATGTGGAATCCCGCAGGCCTTCAAGAAATTGACAGAGATTTACCGTCAGGTGAGCGGATTACAGTTGGCTGCTCCACCGCACCTGAATTAAAGGAGCTACATTTGACAGCCTTGAAACTGTCAGGCTTCGGCGGAATCATTTTGATTTTCGGGCTTGCCGGCGGTGCGTGGCTGGTTTCGCGCGCCATCAAGCCGATTGCGATCATCAGCGCGACGGCGGTGAAAATTTCCGGCGGTGATTTGTCGCAGCGGATCAACGTCGCCGAGGCGGAAAGCGAGCTCGGCCAGCTTGCCGCCGTTTTGAACTCCACGTTCGCGAGGCTCGAAGCCGCCTTCGCCCAGCAGCAGCAGTTCACCGCCGACGCCGCGCATGAGCTGCGCACGCCGGTTTCCGTCATCCTGACGCAGACACAGACCGCGCTGAACCGCGAGCGCGACGCCGACAGCTATCGGCAGACCGTCGAGGCCTGCCAGCGCGCCGCGCAGCGGATGCGAAAACTGATCGAGTCACTGCTCGCGCTCGCGCAGTTTGACGCCGGGCAGGAGGTTTTGAAACGCTCGCAATTTGATTTTTCCAAAACGGTTTCCGATTGCGCGGAGCTTGTGCAGCCGCTCGCCGATGAACGCGGCGTGAAAATATTGTTTGCAGCAAAGTTGCTGGAAATAACCGGCGATGCCGGGCGGCTGGCGCAGGTCGTCACGAACCTGCTGACCAATGCGATTCAATACAACCACCCCGACGGCGACGTGGATGTGAGACTGGAAGCGCAAAACGGTCTGGCCGTGCTGACGGTGACGGACACGGGGCCGGGAATTGCCGCCGAGGACCTGCCGTGCGTGTTCGGGCGTTTTTTCCGAGCCGATCCGTCGCGCACCGGTGCGGGCAACGCTGGACTCGGTCTTGCGATTACCAAGGCGATAGTCGAAGCGCACGGCGGCACAATTGAAGTAACGAGCAATGAAAATGCCGGGACAACTTTTACCGTGCGGCTGCCGGTTTAGTTTGGCGGGGCGGCTTTCGGCTTAAAGCCGTAAAATAATTGCGGCGGTCTGCCGCCACGCCGCGCCAATCAACGCAAAAACAATTCCGCCGCCGAATCGGCAAAACGCAATCCTTGATGCGTGAGCTGAAATTTTTCCGCATCGCGCGCAGCCCACCCGCGCGCGGTCAGCTGATCCATTTCTCCGCTCCACTCGTTCCGCAAATCAAACTGGGTCGTCTGTTTAAATTCTTCAAACGGCCAGCCGGCGTTCATGCGCAAACCGAACGCGGCGAGTTCGCCGGCCCGGCGCAGCGGCGGCAATTCCTCGCTGGATTCAATCGCGCGGCTGCCTTTTTCCAACTGGTCGCAATAGAGCTGGGTGTTGGACCAGTTTTTTGTCCGCACGCCGCGAACGTAGCCGGCTGCGCTCGGGCCGAGGCCATAAAACGAGCCGCCGAGCCAGTAATTCACATTGTGCTTGCAGGCGAATGCCGGAATTTTGTCGCGGCTCAATTCACCACGTGCAAAGTTGGCGATTTCATATTGGCGAAAGCCGCTGTCCGTCGCGCGCGAAATCAATTCTTCGTGCATTTCGCACGCGAGGTCTTCATCCACGGAAAATTCGCCGGCCTTGAGTTGCTCGTAGAGCGGCGTGTCATCCTCGTAAATCACTTCGTAGCTGGACAGGTGTTCGCTCTGCATCGCCACCGCCTCGGTCAGAGTGTCGCGCCAGATTTCCATCGTCTGGCCGGGAATGGCGAACATCAGATCGAGATTGAGGTTGGCGAAGCCGGCGTGGCGCAAAATGTCGAACGACTTGAAAACCATTTCGCGCGAGTGGATGCGTCCCAGGCGGTCGAGCAGGTTTTCATCCAGCGACTGCACACCCATCGAAATCCGGTTCACGCCGAAGTCGCGGAGCAATTTCGCCTTGTCGGTCGAGACCGTGGCGGGATTGCACTCGACGGTGAATTCTTCCGCGCCGAGCCGGTCTAATTTTTCCATCGCGCGAAGAATTTCCTTCCACTGCCGCAGATTCAAGATCGACGGCGTGCCGCCGCCAAAAAAAACGGTTTGTGGTTTCAAATCATCCGCCACCATCTCCAGTTCACGGATGAGCGCGGCGGTGTAGCGGTTGATAAGTTCGCCGCTGGAGGCCTCGGAATAAAAGGCGCAATACGCGCATTTCTGCGCGCAAAACGGAACGTGAAGGTAAAGGCTGGTGACGCGGCCTGCGGCTGGAATCGCCATGAGCCGATAATAAACACCCCCCGCGCCGCTGGCGAACATAAAGCTCGCGGCGCAAAAAACGGGCGGTGGTCAGCGCAGGGATTACGGAGCCGGGAGACGCTGAACGTGCTCGGCTTTCAGTCCTTTTTCGCCGGGAACGACCTCGAAGGAGACGACGTCGCCTTCATTGAAGGTTTTGAAGCCCGATCCGATGATGGACGAATGATGCACGAAAACGTCCTGACCGGAATCTTGGGCGATGAAGCCGAACCCTTTTTTATTGTCAAACCACTTGATTTTGCCGCTAGCCATATCTCGCTCCTGATGTTGCGAGGCTCTGCTCCAAATAAAAAACGGAAATAACTGGAAACCAGTTGCATCCGTGGATTAATTTTGGAAACGGCTCATGCCTCAATCTGTGGCAAGACAATAAACATTTCGTCCGCCGCCGTCAAGGACAAATACTTTGCAGAAACGTAACAATCACGGCAAATCCGTTGTGCCCATCAGGTAACGGTCGCACTCGCGCGCCGCGCCCCGGCCCTCGTTGAACGCCCACACAACCAGGCTCTGACCGCGCCGGCAATCACCCGCCGCGAAGACGCCCTTAAGGTTAGTCGTGTATTTCTCGAAATCCGCCTTCGCATTGCTGCGCGGGTCGCGCTCGATGCCGAGTGATTCGAGCAGCGGCTGTTCCGGTCCAAGAAAACCCATCGCCAGCAGCACGAGCTGCGCGGGCAACACCTTTTCCGTGCCCGGAACGTTTTTGGGGATGAACTGGCCCTTGTCGTTCTTCGCCCATTCCACCTGCACGGTGTGAACGGCTTTGACGTGACCTTGTGCGTCACCTTCAAATTTGGTCGCAGTGGTCAAATAGACGCGCGGATCCGCGCCGAATTTTGCAGCGGCTTCTTCCTGGCCGTAATCCATTTTGTAAGTCTTCGGCCATTCAGGCCACGGATTATCGTTGGCGCGATCCATCGGCGGCTTGGGCAAAATTTCCACCTGCACCAGCGAGGTGCAGCCGTGCCGGATTGAGGTGCCGACGCAGTCCGTGCCGGTGTCGCCGCCGCCGATGACGACGACGTCTTTGCCCGACGCATCGATGAAACCACCGTTCTTGTGTTGATCCAAAACCGCCTTGGTGTTCGCCGTCAGAAAATCCATCGCGAAGTGAATGCCCTTGAGTTCGCGGCCGGGAATCGGCAGGTCGCGCGGTTTGGTCGCGCCCGTCGCCAAAATCACCGCGTCGAATTCCTTCAACAGTTTTTCCACCGGCAGATTTTTTCCAACCTCCGTGTTGCAGACAAATTTCACGCCTTCCTTTTCGAGCAGAGCGAGCCGGCGCAGCACGACTTCCTTTTTGTCGAGCTTCATGTTCGGGATGCCATACATCAGCAAGCCGCCCGGACGGTCCGCGCGTTCAAATACCGTGACCGTGTGGCCGGCTTTGTTCAATTGTGCCGCGGCAGAAATTCCCGCCGGCCCGGAGCCGACCACCGCCACTTTTTTGCCCGTGCGCATTTTTGGCGGTTCCGCCGTGACCCAGCCGTTCGCCCAGCCGTGGTCAATGATCTCACACTCGATGTTCTTGATCGTGACCGCCGGATTATTCATGCCGAGCACGCAGGAGCCTTCGCAGGGCGCGGGGCAGACACGGCCGGTGAACTCCGGAAAATTATTCGTCTTATGCAGCCTTTCCAGCGCTTCCTTCCACATGCCGCGATAAACGAGGTCGTTCCATTCGGGAATGAGATTGTGGATTGGGCAGCCGCTGGCCATGCCGCTGACGAGCTGGCCGGTGTGGCAGAACGGAATCCCGCAATCCATGCAGCGCGCGCCCTGTTTCTTCAGGTCGGCTTCGGGCAGGTGGTGGTGAAATTCCTGCCAGTCGGCGATACGTGCGAGTGGCGGCCGGTCGGCGGGCAATTCACGTTGGAACTCCAAAAATCCGGTTGGTTTTCCCATCTTATTTCAGGTTTAGATTCAAAATTTCAATGTCCGCCCTTCACGTTTTCCTCGAACGCGGCCATGACCGCCTCGTCGCCAGTGAGGCCCTGCGACTGGACCTTCTTGAGCGACTGCAGCACGCGTTTGTAATCTTGCGGCATCACCTTCACAAATTTCGGGATGAAATTTTTCCAGTCCCCGAGAATATTCCCGGCTCGTTCGCTGTGCGTGAATGTTTGGTGGCGCTGGATCAATTTCCAGACTTCCTCGATCTCGTCCACGTCGGTCAATTTTTCGAGGCCGACCAGTTCCATATTGCAGCGCGTGGCGAAATCGCCGGCCTCATCGAGCACATAGGCCACGCCGCCGCTCATGCCCGCGGCGAAATTTCTCCCCGACTTGCCAAGTACCACGACGCGGCCGCCGGTCATGTATTCACAGCCGTGGTCGCCCACGCCTTCGACAACCGCGTTGACGCCGGAGTTGCGGACGCCAAAGCGTTCGCCGGCCATGCCGCGCACAAAAATCTCGCCCGCCGTCGCTCCGTAAAGTGCCACGTTGCCGATGATGATGTTTTCCTCCGGCACAAACGTGGAACCTTTCGGCGGATACACAATGAGTTTTCCGCCGCTCAAGCCTTTGCCGAAATAATCATTCGCGTCGCCTTCGAGTTCGAGGGTCATGCCGCGCGGAATAAACGCACCGAGGCTCTGGCCGGCGCTGCCATTGAATTTCAAATGCACCGTGTCCTCCGGCAGTCCGATCGGCCCGTGCTGCCTGGTGATTTCGCTGCCGACAATCGTGCCGACGACGCGGTTCACATTGATGATCGGCAACTCGGCGCGAACTTTTTCGCCGCGCTCAATCGCCGGCTTGCAGATCGCCAGCAGCTTGGTCACATCCAAGGATTTTTCGAGGCCGTGATCCTGATCCTGCGAGCGGAAACGACCGACTTCCGGCCCGGCTTCGGGCTGATACAAAATCGGCGTAAGGTCGAGGCCCTTCGCCTTCCAGTGCTCAATCGCTTTCCATGGCGCGAGCTTGTCGGTGCGGCCAACCATGTCCTCCAGTTTGCGAAAACCGAGCTTGGCCATGGTCTCGCGCAGTTCCATCGCAACGAAGCGCATGAAATTCTCGACGTGTTCCGGTTCGCCGGTGAAACGCTTGCGCAATCTTGGATCCTGCGTGGCCACGCCGACGGGGCAGGTGTTCAGATGGCAGACGCGCATCATGAGGCAGCCCATCACGACGAGCGGCGCGGTGGCAAAACCAAATTCCTCCGCGCCGAGCAGCGCGGCGACGGCCACGTCGCGGCCGGTTTTCAACTGGCCGTCCGCCTCGACGTAAATACGGCTGCGCAGATTGTTCAGCACGAGCGTCTGGTGCGTTTCGGCCAGGCCGAGTTCCCACGGTCCGCCGGCATGTTTGATCGAGGACAACGGCGACGCGCCGGTGCCCCCGTCGTGGCCGGAAATCAAAACGACATCCGCGTGGGCTTTCGCCACGCCCGCGGCGACGGTGCCGACGCCGACTTCGGCGACCAGCTTCACGCTGATGCGCGCGTTGCGGTTGGAATTTTTCAAATCGTGAATCAGCTCCGCCAAATCTTCGATGGAGTAAATGTCATGATGCGGCGGCGGCGAAATCAAGCCGACGCCGGCGGTTGTGCCACGCGTTTTGGCGATGTCCGGAAAAACTTTTTTGCCGGGCAATTCGCCGCCTTCGCCGGGCTTTGCGCCCTGCGCCAGCTTGATTTGCAGTTCGTTCGCGTGGATGAGGTAGTTGCTCGTGACCCCGAAACGTCCGCTGGCGACCTGCTTGATCGCGGAGTTTTTCGAGTCGCCGTTCGCTTCCAAAACGTAGCGTGCCGGGTCTTCGCCGCCTTCGCCGGTGTTGGATTTTCCGCCAAGCCGGTTCATCGCCACGGCGAGCGTTTCGTGCGCTTCCTTGCTGATGGAGCCGTAGCTCATCGCGCCGGTCTTGAAGCGTTTGACGATGCTTTCAACCGATTCCACTTCTTCGAGCGGAATCGGATTTTCGGCAAATTTGAAATCCAGCAAGCCGCGCAGCGTGCAGAGATTCTTTGCCTGGTTGTTCACCAGCTCGGCGTATTCGCGATAAATCTTTTCGCTGCCGAGCCGACACGCGGTTTGCAGCTTGTGAATCGTCTGCGGATTAAACAAATGAAATTCGCCGCTGTCACGCCATTGATACTGGCCGCCGGCTTCAAGTTCGGCGATTTCCTCCCGCGGGAACGCCCGGCGATGGCGCGCAACGGCTTCCTCCGCGATCACGTTCAGCCCGACACCTTCGATGCGCGACGGCGTCCAGGTGAAATATTTGTCCACGACCTCGCTGTTGAGGCCGACGGCTTCAAAGATTTGCGCGCCGCGATAGCTTTGCACGGTCGAGATGCCCATCTTGGCCATCGTTTTCACGACGCCCTTGATGGCGGCTTTGATGTATTTCTTGATCGCCGTCTTGTGGTCGGTGTTCGGCAGCAAACCTTCCTTGATGAGGTCGTCAATCGTCTGGTAGGCGAGATACGGGTTGATGGCGCTGCAGCCGTAGCCGATGAGCAGCGCGAAGTGGTGCACCTCGCGCGGTTCGCCGGATTCCAGCACGAGGCCGGTGCGGCCGCGCGTGCCATTGCGGATGAGATGATGATGCAAACCCGCCGTGGCGAGCAGCGCGGGAATCGGCGCCAGTTCTGGTGAAACGCCGCGGTCGGACAAAATCAAAATGTTCGCGCCCTCCTCGACGGCCTGATCGGCGACGGCAAACATTTCTTCCAGCGCCTGCTCCAGGCCTTTTTCGCCATCAGCGGCTTTGAACAGAATCGGAATCGTTGCCGCGCGGAAACCGGGGCGGTTCACCTGCCGGAGTTTTTCCAATTCATTGTTGGTGAGAATCGGCTGCTCCAGGCGGATCAGCGAGCAGCTGTCGGGCTTGGAATTCAGCAGGCCGCCGCGGCTGCCCACCATGGTGTGCGTCGCGGTAATGATTTCTTCACGGATCGGATCAATCGGCGGGTTCGTCACCTGCGCGAAGAGCTGCTTGAAATAATTGTAAAGCAACTGCGGTTTGTTTGACAAAACCGCCAGCGGCGTGTCGGTGCCCATCGAGCCAAGCGGCTGAATGCCGGTGCTGGCCATCGGGCCGACGATGATGCGCAAATCCTCAAACGTGTAGCCGAACGCCTGCTGCTCCTGCAAAATTTTCCGGTGCGACGGCTCGGTGTGATCCGTCGGCTCCGGCAGGCTCTCGAGCAGGACGTGATATTTGTCAAGCCACTCGCGATACGGATGCGCCGAGGCGTATTTCTTTTTGAGTTCCTCGTCGGCGATGATGCGGCCCTGCTCGGTATCAATCAGAAACATGCGGCCGGGCTGCAAACGGCCCTTGCTCGCAACCCGCTCCGGCGCGATGGGCAATACCCCCGCTTCCGACGCCATGATGACCACGTCGTCCTTCGTGACGTAATAACGCGATGGACGCAGACCATTTCGGTCCAGGCACGCGCCGATGCGGATGCCGTCGGTGAACGCCATCGAGGCCGGTCCGTCCCACGGTTCGATGAGGCAGGAATGATATTCGTAGAAGGCGCGGCGTTCGGCATCCATGCTCTCGTGGTTTTCCCACGGCTCGGGAATCATCATCATCATCGCCAATGGCAGTTCGCGGCCGGCCATGACGAGCAGTTCGAGGCAGTTGTCGAACTGTGCCGAGTCGCTGCCGTCCTCGTTGATGACAGGAATGACCTTCTTGATGTCCTTGCCGAACAGCGCGGACTTGAAATTCGCCTGCGCCGCTTTCATCCAGTTGACATTGCCGCGCAGCGTGTTGATTTCGCCGTTGTGCGCGATGAAGCGGTTCGGATGCGCGCGGTCCCAGCTCGGAAACGTGTTCGTGGAAAAACGGGAATGCACCAGTGCCAGCGCGGTGACCATGCTTTCATCGCGCAAATCGGGATAATATTTCGCAACCTGTTCGGGCATCAGCATGCCTTTGTAGGTCATCGTCCGCACCGACAGGCTGGAAACGTAAAACCATTTGCCGCCGTCAATCTTGCTGCTGTAGCGGATCCGCTGCTCCGCCAGCTTGCGGATGACGTATAGTTTTCTTTCAAATGCCGCTTCATCCTTCAGTTCCGGATTGCGCCCGATGAACACCTGCGCCATGTGCGGTTCGGCGGCGACGGCGGTTTTGCCGAGCGACGAATCATCCGTCGGCACGTCGCGCCACCCGATCAGCGTCTGGCCCTCGGCGGAAACAATCTTCGCGAACGCGGTCTTGACGCCATTGCGCTCCAGCGGATTCGGCGGCAGGAACAACATGCCCGCGCCGTATTCGTTCACGGCCGGCAGCTTGAAGCCGAGCTTGGCCGTGGCCTTGACGAGAAATTCATGCGGCTTCTGGATGAGGATGCCCGCGCCGTCGCCGGTGTTCGGCTCGTGGCCGACCGCGCCGCGATGGTCAAGGTTCATCAGGATCTGCAGGCCGTCCGCCACGACTTGATGGGACTTTTTGCCCTTGATATTGACGACGAAACCGATGCCGCACGAGTCATGCTCGAACTGCGGGTCGTAAAGTCCTTGTTTCGGCGGCGACCCCATCGGGGCGCAACGGTTCACATTAGCTTTCGGCATTGTATTCTGGGAACGCAAGACGGGATAAGCCCGCGTTCAACTATTTTTTACTCGAAATTGACCCGGGCGCAATAAATGTTTTCAAAAAAGCGCGATTATTTTTCATTAGAAATGGAATTTTTTACCCGGCTTGCATAAGTGAAGGAAAGCCGCCGGCAAAAAATAAACTGTTACCTTTCCCGGTTGGCGTAAATATATCAGAAAATGCCGAATCACGACATCGCGTTGGTGCGGGAATATGTTAGCACTAATCGGTGGGATCGTGCGGATGCTATTCGTTAATTGCGTTTGCATTAGCCGAATTAAATTCTGCATCGCTCAAACCATTTTACACGCCGCCCGCGCCTTGTATAATGTCCGTCTGTGAATTCGCAAAAGCGTCAGCGCGTGGTTTGCGGCATGAGCGGAGGAGTTGATTCCTCGGCGACGGCGGCGCTTTTGATCGCGCAGGGCTACGAGGTCATCGGCATCACGCTGAAACTCTGGCCGCAGGATTGCGTGAACCGCGCGGAGGACAAATGCTGCGGCCCGCAGGCCGTCACCGACGCGCGCTCGGTCTGCGACAAGCTCGACATCCCGTATTACCTGATTGACGAGGCGGCGGAATTCCAGAAGCACGTCATCCAGTATTTCGCCGACGAATACAAGGCCGGTCGCACGCCGAATCCGTGCGTGATGTGCAACCAGAATTTGAAGTTCGGCCGGCTCATTGACCGCGCGGACCAGCTCGGCGCGGATTTCATCGCGACGGGACATTTCGCGCGCATTGAAAAAAGCGCGGACGGTTCGCGTTATCTGCTCAAACGTGGACGCGATTCGCGGAAGGATCAAAGTTATTTTCTTTTTTCGCTGCGGCAGGATCAGCTGGCGCGCGCAATTTTTCCGCTCGGCGAAAAGACCAAGAGCGACACGCGCGAAGTGGCGCGGCATTGCAATCTCAAGACCGCCGACAAGGAAGAGAGCATGGAAATCTGTTTCGTGCCGGACAACAATTACGGCGGCTTTCTCCAGTCGGCGAACCTCATGCAAAAAACGCGCGGCGACATCGTGGATTTGCACGGCCACATTTTGGGCAATCACGACGGCATCGCGTTCTACACGATCGGCCAGCGCAAGGGGCTGGGCATCACCACGACCAAGCCGGTCTATGTCGTGGAACTTGATGCGGAAAACAATCGTGTTGTGGTGGGCGACGACACGGCGCTCGACCGCGATGAATTCACCGCCGACCGCTGCAACTGGCATCCGTTCGACAAGCTGACCCAACCCATTGAGGTGACGGCCAAGATTCGTTACAACCATCCTGGCACGCCCGCGACGGTGACGCCGAACGGCAACGGCTTGGTGAAAGTAAAATTGCACACGCCGCAACGCGCCATCACGCCCGGCCAGGCAGCGGTGTTTTATCAGGATGACCTGGTCGTCGGTGGCGGGTGGATCATGCGGTGATTAGCCTAAACAAAAAAGAGAGGCCGGACACTACTCCGGCCTCCCAATGAGAACTAAGCGCTGGGCTATATTTCTTTCCGCAGCAGCACAACAACGCTAGTAAGATAACAAAGTTCCATTTGCCGGCGAGTCACCAGTAATGGTTACAGAGGCAAAAAAGAGCAAGCTTTGAAACCCCTTGTTTCACCGGCGTAAAAACTTGGCAACGGCCTCGGTGCGCGTCCGCACCTGAAGTTTTTCGTAGATGCGGCGGATGTAAGTGTGGACGGTCTCGTAGCTGATGCCGAGTTTCTCCGCGATCTCCTTGTACATCAGGCCGTGGCTCAAATGGTCGAGCACCTGCTGTTCGCGTTCGGAAAGGTTTTCCGTGGGCTGCGCCGTGGCCGCCGTTTTTTGGAGGGATTGAACGACCTTGCGGGCAATGTGCATGGTCATGGGCGAGCCGCCGCGATGCACCTCGGTGATGGCTTCGAGCAGTTCCTTGGTGGACGTCCGTTTGAGCATGTAACCGTTGGCGCCCGCCGTCAGCGCGTTGAAGATGTTTTCCGTGTCTTCATAAACCGTGAGCATCATCACCTGCGTCTGCGGCAGAAGCTCCTTCAACTGCCGGACGCATTCCACGCCGTTCATGCCGGGCAGGTTGATGTCCATGAGCACGACGTCGGGCTTGACCTCGGGCAAATCCTTCACGGCGTCCTCGGCGTTGGCGTATTGACTGACGCACTTGAATCCGTCGGCGCGGTTCAGCACGCGGGCCAGCGTCCCGCGCAGCTGGTCATTGTCTTCCACGATGGAAACGGAAATGGGCATCGCTCAAGGAAGAATGCAGAATGCGGAATGCAGAAACAAGCGCGGCGACGAACCAAAATATGTTTCTGCATGCTTCATTCGCTTTGGACCGGCACGGTCAGGCGCACCATTGTGCCGCCGCTCGTGCCGGGAGAAATAGAAAATTCACCGCCGATGTCCGCCATACGCCTGCGCATGTTGCGCATCCCGTTGCGCAGCTGCGCGGCTTTCGGATCCACGCCGCCCAGCCCGCGCCCGTTGTCCTCAATTTCCAGGATGAATTTTTCCGGCGCCAGGCGCAACCGGATCCAGGCCTCGGACGCCTGTGCGTGCTTGACCACGTTGTTGACCGATTCCTTGAAGGCAAGGAAAACATTATGGCGGACTTCCGGCGGAATCTCGGTGGCGGGCAGATGCGTCGGCACGTCAGCGCGGTAACGCAGTCCGGCGAGCGCAAGATATTCCTGCGCATATTTGCAGGCGTAATTGGCCAAGCCTTCGAGCGTGTCGTTGGCGGGATTCACCGCCCAGACAATTTCATCCAGCGAACGCGTTGTTTCGCGCGCCGTGTGGGAAATCTGCTGTGCGTGCAACTCGATTTCGCCGGGCAGATGCCTGTCGGCCTCGGCCATTTCGCCCAGCAGCGCCACCTGCGTCAGGTTCGCGCCGAGTTGGTCGTGCAGGTCGCGCGCGATGCGGGCGCGTTCGTGTTCCAACGCCTCGTGCTGTTTGTGCAACTGCACTTCGCGCCTCAATTTTTGCGTGGAAATGTAACGCACCACGCCGATGACGATTCCGGCCACGCACAAGACGCCGGCGGCGCGAAACCACCAAGTCTGCCAGAATTGCGGCTGCACGGTGATGTCCAGCACGCCGCCAGTTTCATTCGGGACGCCATCCTCGTTGAAGGCGACGACGTGGAACTGATAATGGCCGGGCAACAGGTTGCTGTAATTGGCGACGCGCTCGGCGCGGGCTTCCGTCCACGCGGTGTCGCGGCCCTCCAGCCGGTATTTGAAGCGCACGGCGTCCGGCGCGGAAAAATTCAGGGCGGTGTAATCGATCTCCAACTGTTCGTGGCCCGGCGGAATGACGACGGCCTGCGACCACGACGAACTCAGGCGATTTGTTTTTTGTTCACGCCCGTCAACGCGCACGGATTCGATCATGATGAGCGGCGGCTGCAAATTGGGCTTGAGCTCCGCCGGATTCACCGACACCACACCTTTGGTCGTGGGAAAAAATAATCTGCCGTCGCTCGTGCGGCAGGCGGCGGGCTGCGAACCGCTGGAACATTCACGCGTTGGCAGCCCGTCGGCCTTGCCGTAGGTGCGGCAGGAGATAAAATCCGCCGCGCCATCCGCGACCGTGTCGAGCGATTTTTTCTGGACGCGCATCAGTCCCGCGTTGGAACCGATCCATAAAAATCCCGCTTCGTCTTCAATAAGGTAGCCGATGCTGTTGCTCGCGAGACCCGTTGCCGTCGAATAACGGGTCCATTTGCCGTTGCGAAAACGGGCAAGTCCATGCCCGAAGGTTCCCATCCACAACGTTCCGTCATCGTCCGCGTAGAGGCAGGAGATGTCATTGCCCGGCAGTGCGTTTTCTCCGGCCTGATAGGAAATAAATTTTCCGCCCTGGAAGAAGTTCAACCCCTGGTTTTCGGTGCCGACCCAGAGATTTCCGTCCGCATCCTCCGCGATGGCGCGGACGGCATTTCCCGACAGGCCGTCCTGCGTCGTGAACAGTTTCCAGTCCTGGCCATTCCAGCGAGCGAGGCCGTTTTGCGTGCCCGCCCACAATTGTCCAATGTGGTCTTCAAACAGCGCGAAGATCTGGTGCCCGAGAATTTCTGCGCCTGGCGCGGGAACAAAGTGATTCGCTTGAAATCCAAAAAGCCCTTCGTCAAGGGTTCCCACCCAGACATGCTGCCGGTGGTCCACGAGCACGGTCGAGGCGCTCTGCTGCGGGCTGACGGCATAATTTTGCGCGGGATTTGTGTTCCAGAAAGAGACGCCATGCGCGGTGAAGGCCGCCCACAAACCGCCGTGTTGGTCTGCAGATATTGATTGTGCCGGGAGCGGACGAAGCTCCGTGGGGACGCTGAATACCTTTCTTTTGATCCGGTTCAAACCTTCACCGTCCGTTCCCACCCATAAATTGCCGCCGCGATCCAGGCACAGCGAAAGCACATAATCGGAGGATAATCCCTGCGCCTGCGAAATCTGCCGGAATTTTCCGTCGGCTTCATACCAAAAGACGCCTGCGCCGAGTGTGCCGACAATCAGGTTGCCGTCGTTGTCCTCCAACGCCGACGTGACGGCGTTGGTATTTGCCCAGGGATAAGGTCCCAAATCCTTTTCGAGTTGGTTGGAATTCCATTTTTGCACGCGACCATCAATCAGGCGCCATGTCCCGCCGTTCACGCCGGCCAGGATAAAGTCAGATCTTTGCGCCGGGATGCTCTGATCCACCACCAGCGTCGGCGGATGAAAGTTTTCTGTTCGAAACGAAAACAGCCCGCTGGTGCCACCCGCTTCATATTCATCAATCCAGAGCGGGCCGGATTTTTCGGCGGCAATCATCCGTGCAATCGCCGGCGTGGCAATATGAAAATCCAGCACCTCCATCTTGCCGTTTTGATAACGTCCGAGGCGGGCATCCGCCGTGTAAAGCCAGACCCCACCGCTGGCGTCTTCGCCAACGGAAGTCAGCCGTCCTTCATGACCGCCGCCGCCGATGTTGAAATTCTTGACCTGACCATCATGCAACCGCACCACGCCGGCCGTGTCAGTGCCGATCCAGAGATTGGTGTGGCTGTCCTCGAACAGGCGGACGATCCGGTCGCTGCCCAGTCCGGGCAGGTTGTTTTCGTCAAAGATGGCGAAATGGCTGCCGTCGAAGCGCACCAGTCCGTGGAGCGTTCCCAGCCAGAAATACCCGTCCCTGGCTTGAATCACGGAAATGACTTCGCCGTCCGGCAGTCCGTCCTCGTTGTTCCACGAGTCCACGATGTACGGCGAGCCGGACAAATCCACCGCACCGCCGGTCGCCGGGACGGTGGCGCAAAAAACGCAGAGCCAAAGCCAGGCAAAGACGGGCATCCAATGGTTCTTCAACATAATGGACATTTGAAACGGTCCGGGCCGAATGTAAACAGGTTTGAAAAAAAGCGAAGCCATATTGCGCCCGGAAATTTTTTGCAAAAATCGCTTGCCTCGTCCGTTCGGTGCGTTAGGTTGGCGTGGCCCAATGAGAACTGGGCGCTGGGCGGGTGTGGCGATAAAATAAACCGTGTGTATTCGCCGCATCCGCCAGCACTTTTCCCGGGTGGAATTTGAAATTCAACTTGCGCCGCCGGTAACCGTTGCTAGAGTTCCTCCGAAATTTCATCCGCCGACTGCGGCGGTTTTTCCGTTTTTAACCCGAATCTAATCATTGTGAAAATTTTCAGCGGCACCGCAAACGAACCCCTGGCCCGCGCCATCTGCAAATCCATCAACGTCGAGCTTGGCCAGTCCACCATCTCGCCCTTTCCCGACGGCGAGACGTTCGTGAAGATCGAGGAGAACGTGCGCGGCGAGGACATTTTTATCATCCAGCCGACGTCGCCGCCGACGAACCACAACCTGATGGAGCTGTTCATCATGATGGATGCGTTGCGGCGGGCGAGTGCGGCGCGCATCACGGCGGTGATGCCGTTCTATGGTTATGCCCGGCAGGATCGTAAGGACCAGCCGCGCGTGCCGATCACGGCCAAGCTTGTGGCGAACCTGCTCGTCGCGGCGGGAGCCAACCGGATTCTGACGATGGACCTGCACGCGCAGCAGATTCAGGGTTTTTTTGACATTCCCGTGGATCATCTTTATGCCGCGCCGGTGATGTATGAGTATTTGAAGAAGAAAAACCTAACCAACCTCGTGGTGGTCAGCCCGGACGCTGGCGGCATCAAGATGGCGCACGCCTATTCCCAGACGCTGGAAGCCGAGCTGGCCATCGTCGCCAAACGCCGCAAGAGCGCGACGGAAGTGGAGAGCATGGCGGTCATCGGCGAGATTGAGGGCAAGAATGTCCTGCTCGTGGACGATCTGACGGAGACGGCCGGCACGCTGACCTCGGCGGCGGCGGTGTTGAAATCCAAGGGCGCCAAAAACATCATGGCCTGCGTCTCGCATGCGCTGCTGAACGACACGGGCATCGAAAGATTGCGCAAATCTGCTATTGACGAGTTGATAACAACTGATACAGTCCAACGCCCTGCGATTGACGGCGTGAAGATCACCACGCTGTCCGTGGCGGGACTTTTGGGCGAAGCCATCAAACGGATTCACAATAATTCGTCGGTGAACTCGCTCTTTGAATTCAAAGGCGGCCGCACCAGTTGAGCGCCGCCGGAAACAATTTTATAAAATGAAATCAGTCGCATTGAAAGCCTATCCGCGTTCGCAGGTGCAGCGCGCCGAAGTCAAAAAACTTCGCGCCGCCGGCCGCGTGCCCGCCACCATTTACGGCCGCCAGGCCGCGCCGCAAAACTTGGAGGTCAATTCCAAGGAATTCGCCGACCTGCTGCACCATTCCGCCTCGGAAAACGTGCTCGTGGATCTGTCGGTTGAGAACGACGCCCGCGCCAAACGCCTCGCGCTCGTGCAGGAAATCCAGCATCATCCGCTCGATGGCAAGGTGCTGCACGTTGATTTTCATGAAGTTGCCGAAAATGAAAAAGTCACCGTGCAGGTGCCGGTGGAAACGACCGGCGAACCGGTCGGCGTTAAAACCGGCGGCGGCGTCCTCGAACACGTGTTGTTCAAGCTCAAGGTCCGCTCCCTGCCCAAAAATTTGCCGGAACAGATTGTTGTGGACGTGTCCCATCTTGAAATCGGCAAGTCCATTCACCTGGGTGACATCAAGGCGCCCGAGGGCGTGGAGATTCTGGGCGACAAGCACATTACGGTTGTGGCCGTCGCCGCGCCGCGTGCCGAGGAAGAAGTGGTCGCGACCGAAGCCGCTCCGGCGGCCGGCGATGTCGAAATGACCAAGGAAAAGAAGGAAGAAGGCGCGGAAGGCGCTGCTCCGGCCAAGGGTGCCGCCCCGGCCAAGGCCGACGCGAAGGCCGCTGCTGCCGGCGACAAAAAGGCCGAGGCGAAGCCCGAAGCCAAGGCCGAGAAGAAGAAATAATTTTTGCGGCGGAAGCCGCCGTTCCCGCGCATGGAGCCGTTGCATCTCATCGTGGGTCTGGGAAATCCAGGCGCGGCATACGCGCACACGCGGCACAACGCCGGGTTTTTGCTGGTCGAAAAACTGGCGGCGCGGTGGAAGTCGGACTGGACCAGCGAGCGGAAGTTTCAGGCGCGAGTGGCCAAGGCCGAATGCAACGACCGGCTGCTGCTCTGCCAGCCCCAGACGTTCATGAATTTGAGCGGCGAGACGGTTGGCGCACTGGTAAAATTTTATCAGTTGCCGTTGAAACGCGTCTTGGTGGCGGTGGACGATGCGGATCTGCCCCTGGGCGAAATACGATTGCGCGCCAGTGGCAGCAGTGGTGGGCATCATGGCTTGGAGTCCATTGAGCAGCATCTCGCGTCGATCGAGTTCGCGCGGTTGCGGATCGGAATTGGGCGCAAAGACGGCGCGCGGGAGATTGCGAATTTTGTTCTCGGCCGGTTTGAGCCGGCCGAAGGCATGGTGTTGGAAAAAGTTTTGGGCCGGGCGTCCGACCAAGTCGAGTGCTGGCTCAACGGCGGCATCGAAAAGGCAATGAATCAGTTTAACGGAGTCGTGGACTCCACGAACGAAAAGAAAAAACAGTGAAACGATACGAAGGTTTGTTCATCTTGAACACGGCGGGCAAGGAAGAGGGCGTCAAAGACGCGCTCGATAAAATTTCTGCGGACATTGTCACGGCGGGCGGCAAGGTCGAAACCGTGCAAAAAATGGAGCGCAAGGGATTTGCCCGCGTCGCGGACAAAAAACACACCGCCGGATTTTACGCGAACATCATTTTCGCCGGCACGCCCGCGATCATCGCGCAGTTGCAGTCCAAGTTCAGTTTGAACGGGGAAGTGTTCCGCGTGCTGTTCACCGAGTCGCCGGAGCCGAAGCCCGCTAAATAATTTCCGTCATGGCCAGCTTTAACAAAGTCATCCTGATGGGCAACCTGACGCGTGATCCCGAATTGCGCTACACGCCCAAGGGCACGGCCATCGCCAAGGTCGGCTTGGCGGTCAACCGCGTCTGGACCAATGAAGCCGGTGAGAAAAAGGAAGAGGTGACTTTTGTGGACGTGGATGTTTTTGGCCGCACTGCCGAGAATGTCGGCCAGTATATGCGCAAAGGCCGTCCCATTCTGGTGGAAGGCCGGCTCAAACTGGACCAGTGGGACGACAAGCAAACCGGGCAAAAGCGCAGTCGCCTGGGAGTTGTGGCTGAAACGGTTCAATTTCTTGGAAGCGCTCCCGGCGGTGAAGGCGGCGCTCCCGCCGCGCCGCGCGCCGCCCGTCCTGCCGCGAGCAACGCGCCGGCCGCCGAACCCGTGGAAGGCGACGGCCCGCCCGAAAGCGACGACGTTCCGTTCTGATTTTTTAAAACCCGCAATTTATTTCTTGTATGGCAAAAACTGAAGTCATCCTCACGCACAACATCGTCGGTCTCGGCGGTGAATCCGACCAGGTCCGCGTCGCCGCCGGCTACGCGCGCAATTATTTGTTCCCGCAGGGTTTCGCGATTCCGCTGACCGGCGCGAACAAGCGCCGCATCGAGGCGCTCAAGCAGCGCCGCGCCGAGCGTGAAGCGCACGAGTTCAACACCATGAGCGAGCTCGCCAAGGGCGTCTCAAAACTGATCTGCGTGATCAAGGTGAAGACCGGCGACGATGGCAAATTGTTCGGCTCGGTCACGGCCGGCATGATTGCCGACGAATTGAAGCACCAGTTCGACATCACGCTCGACAAGAAGAAAATCCATCTGGAACACCCGATCCGCGCGCTGGGTGAACACGAGGTGGCGCTGCATCTGCACGCCGAAGTGAAGAGCACCTTGAAGGTGCGCGTGGAAAGCTTGACGCCGATCATCGCGCCGGTGGGCGAAGCCGCTCCCGCCGAAGTGCGGACAGAAAAGCGCGGCAAGCGGGCGGAAAAAGTTGAGGCCGTCGAGGAAAAGCCCAAGGCCGCCAAAGCTGAAAAACCGGCCAAGGCGCCCAAGGCGGAAAAGAAGGCCAAGGCCGAATAGAATTCCTTGCTCCATCAAGTCACGGAAACATTTCCGTGGCTTTTTTTCGTTTCATCAAAATCATTCGTAGCGCAGGGATTCAATCGGGTCGAGGTTGGCTGCCTTCCACGCCGGGTAGGTTCCAAAAATAATTCCAACGACCGAACAAATCCCGAGTCCGATGACAATCCAGTCAACCGGGACAACCGGCGGCAATTTCATGAGCAGGGCCAGCAGGTTGCCGCCGAGAATGCCGCATACGACGCCGGCCGCGCCGCCGACTTCGCACAAGACGATTGCTTCCAGGATGAACTGCACCATGATGTTGCGTTTTTTCGCGCCAATCGCGCGGCGGATGCCGATTTCGCGGGTCCGCTCGGTCACCGAGACGAGCATGATGTTCATGATGCCGATGCCGGCCGCCAGCAGGGCAACGGAGCTGACGACCGCCACGCCGATGCGCACGGAGCGCGTGAAGGAATTGAACTGCTCGATCATCGAATCGTTGGAGGCGATTTCGAAATCATTCTCCTTGCCCGGCGGCACCTTGCGGATGACGCGCAACAAGCCGCTGACCTCCTCAACCGTGGCGTCATAGCTCGCGCGGTCGCGCGCCTGGGCCAGAATCGTCAGGCTGCGATACCAGCGGCCATAGCGGTTCAGGCCGGTGGTGAGCGGCACGACGGCGAAATTATCCTGGTCGCCGCCGAGCGAGCCGCCCTTTGATTCCAGCACGCCGATGACCGTGTAACCGATGCCGTCAATTTTCACCTGCTCGCCGACGGGCGAGCTGTTGGGGAAAATATTCGTGGCCAGCCCGCTGCCCAGCACGCAGACATTGCGTGCGCTGTCCACGTCGGCATCCAGCACGAGCCGGCCTTCGGCGAGGTTCCAGTTGTGCGCGGGAAAACTGCCCGGCGTTTCGCCATACAGGATTACCGTGGGTGCGCTCGTCTTGTAACGCGTCTTGATTTCGCCCGACCAAAACTTGGATTCCATCCCGATATTGACCGGCAGGGTGGCCTTGTCCTCCAGCCGTTTTCCCTGCGCCAGCGTGATGTTTTTGCGCCGCCAGTATTTTTCAAGATCGCCGGAGTAGCCGAAGTAAGTGGCCGGCCATTTGTTGATCAGGAAGGTCTGGTTGCCGAGCGAACTCAACTCCCGCTCAATGTTGCTCTGCATCACCCGCATGGCGGTCATCACGACAATGATGGAAAAGACGCCCACGAGGACGCCGAGCAGCGTCAGCGCCGAACGCAGCTTGTGCGCCGCGATCGCACCAAGGGCCATCGTGAGGCTTTCGCGGGCCTCGGCCAAGAATGAGGCTTTATTCTTACTCATTGCGCAAGGCATCCACGGGGTTCATGCGGGCGGCCCGCCACGCGGGAAAAAAACCGGACAGCACGCCGGTCACGGCCGAGACCAGCAGGGCAATGGCAACGATTGTCGGTGACAGCGCTGCCGGCATCACCTTTTGCAAAAGCAGGGTTGCCGGCCACGCGATCAGCAGCGCGATCACGCCGCCGATGAGGCAAATGCACGCCGCTTCGATCAGAAATTGCAGCAGGATGGTCCGGTTTTTTGCGCCGATGGCTTTGCGCACGCCGATTTCGCGCGTCCGTTCCGCGACGGAAACAAACATGATGTTCATGATGCCGATGCCGCCGACAAACAGCGATAACCCCGTGATGAAAAGACCGATCATCGCAATCGGTCCGGCGATTTTATGAAACAGCTCCAGAAACTGATCCTGCTGGTTGATGGCGAAATTGTCCGGGTCGCCCGGCGCGATGTGCCGGTAGCGCCGCAGCACCGCGCGCAATTCCTCTTTTGCGTCTTCAAGCTGGTCGAGGCTCTTCACTTTCACCTGGAGGTCGTAGTCCGGGTTTTCCCAGATCTCGTGGGTGAATTGCGCCAGCGGCATGATGATTTGATCATCAGTGCCGCGGCTGTCCGTCAAGCCGCCTTGTTTTTCAAGCACCCCGACGACTTCAAATTCACGGTGGGCGACCAGAATTTTTTCACCGAGCGGTGAGGCTGATTGGAAAATGTTCGTGGCCAGGTCGGACCCGATAACGCATACCGGCCGGCCGCCATCACATTCGGCGGCGGTGAGAAACCGTCCTTGGGCGACCGTCAACCCGCTGGTGATCTGATATTGTTCCGTCGTGCCCACAGCTTCGACACTCGACGAGCCGTGTTTTTGATATTTGACGGAAACCTCATTCCAGGCATCTGGCGCGATGGCTTCCGCGAGTGTCATTTGCTTTTGCAGCGCCTCAAAATCGTCCAGCGAGACTCTGGGGTTTTTCATTGCATTCAGCCATTCCTGGCGGGATTGGATCAGCCAGTTGAAGCGGTTCACATAAAGCACATCCGCGCCGATGGATGAAATGCTGTGCATGAAGGAATTGTTGAGTCCCTCGATGGCGGTGCCCATCAATGTCACGGTGACGATGCCGATGACAATGCCCAGGGTGGTCAGGACCGAGCGCAGTTTGTTCGCGCGGATGGCGCTCCACGAAATCAGCAGGCCTTCGCGCAGTTCGGTGAAAAAATTCATACCGGGCAAATTATTTTTTCACCCGCTCATCGCTGGCGATCAGGCCGTCGCGGATGCGGATGATGCGCTGCGAGTGCAGGGCCACTTCCTCTTCGTGCGTGACGACGATGATGGTGTTGCCCCGGTCGGCAAGCTGTTGGAACAACGCCATGATTTCCGTGCCGGTTTTGGAATCAAGATTGCCCGTCGGTTCGTCGGCGAGCAAAATTGAAGGCTTGTTCACGAGCGCGCGGGCGACGGCCACACGCTGGCGCTGGCCGCCGGAAAGCTCGTTCGGCTTGTGGTGGACGCGGTCGGCGAGCCCGACGTTGCGCAACGCTTCCAGTGCAATCTGACGGCGTTCGTGGGCCGAATGGCCGGCATAGACCAAAGGCAGTTCCACGTTGCGCAGCGCGTCGGAACGTGGCAGCAGGTTGAAGGTCTGGAAGACAAAACCGATTTCGCGGTTGCGGATTTCGGCGAGTTGATTGTCGTTCATCTCGCTGACCTGGCTGCCATTGAGCTCATAAGTGCCGCCGGTCGGTGTGTCGAGGCAGCCCAGCAGGTTCATCAACGTGGATTTGCCGGAGCCGGACGGCCCCATGATGGCAACGTATTCGCCGCGTTGGATTTCGAGCGAGACTTCGCGCAGGGCATGCACGGTCTCCCCGCCCATCTGGTAGCGGCGTGAAATTTTCTGGAGGCGGATCAGGCTCACGGCTGGGATTTGTCAGGGCCGGCGTTGCCGGAAGCTTTGATGATTTTTTTGCCGTCGTCGAGGTCGTGGCTGATGGCGTGATAATTGCCGGTGACAATCTCATCACCCTCCTTCAAGCCGTCGGTGATCTCCCAGAAATTATCGTCGCTGATGCCGATTTTAACCGGCACCGTTTTAACGTGGTCACCTTCGATGACAAAGACAACTTCGACCGGCTTCGACAAGTCGTTCGTCTTTTTGTCCGGCTTCAGCGAATTGGTTTCGCCATTGGCCGGATCCACGTTGTTTGTCGGAAAGGAATTGGTTTTTACGTTCTGGCTTTCCGTCCTTGGTTTGGCCTTGATGATGCGCGTTGTTACGCTGGCGATGGGGACGGCGATGGTGTTGGTGCGCGTGCGGGTTTCAATTTCCGCGTTCACGGACATGCCGGGGCGGAACTGCTCGACATCGCTGATGCGGATGCGCACCTGAAATTGTGTGGCCGACTGTCCGGACGACGACGAACTGCCGCTGCTATAGCTGCTGACGGCCGAACTGGCATTCAAACCTTCGGACGAGTCGGCGACGGCGGTGACGACGCCGGAGAATTTTTTGTCCTTGAAAGAGTCCACTTCAAGCTTTGCCTTCTGGCCGGCCTGTAGCAGGACGATGTCCATCTCACCGATGTCCACGCGCGCCTCCATCTGGTTTAGATCCGAGATAATCATGATGTCCGTGCCGGCGTTTTGCACCGTGCCGAGGACGCGTTCGCCAAGCTGGGAATTGAGCGTGGTGATGGTGCCGTCCAGCGGCGCCACGATGGTGGTCTTGTTGAGCGAATCCTGCGCGCTTTCCGCAGCGGCCTCGGCGACATTGACCTGGTCGTCCGCGCTCTCGACCTGCGCCTGGGCCACGTCGCGCGCGACCTTGAACCCAATATAGTCCGATTCCGAAAGCAGTTTGTGATCGAACAATTCCTTGTTGCGGACGTAATCCGCCTCGGCTTTTTCGAGGTTCGCGGTGGCGGTGGTTTTTGATGCCAGCGAAGATTCGTACCCGGCCTTGGCCTGGTTGAGCGCGGCCAGGGTGAGGTCGGGATTGATTTTGAGCAGCAGATCGCCCTTGTGGACGTACTGGCCTTCCTTGACCGGCAGGTCAATGATTTCGCCGCTGACTTCCGGGCTGATGTGAACCTGCACCACGGGGTAAACTTTTCCGTTGGCGATGACCGTTTCCGTGATGGTGTGGCGCGCGACCTTTTCGGTTTGGACGCTGATGGCCGGTTCTTTTTTCCGCAACGCAAAAATCATCGCCGCCGCGAGTAAAATGACGATGACGCTGGAAAATATAATCAGTTTTTTATGTCCCTTGCGCCGGGATGGAGCCGCAATCGTTGGGGAAAGAATGGGCGGGGTATTCACGCGGGGAGCGTGCCTCAAACGGCCCGGGTTGTCCAGCGTGGGAATGCAGGGAAAGGATGATGTCATTTTCACTTGACGGGGTTGTCCCCGGCGCTTAAACTCTTGCAAAATGTTGAAAAACGTGTCACAAACTGTCATGCTGGTCGTCGCCGTAGTAGTTGGCGATGCCGTTGGCGCTTGTTGAGCGAGATTTTAACAAGAACCCACGGCTGGAAACGGCTGTGGGTTTTTTGTTGCCTTAAGCCGTGCCGCCACAAACCGGAAAAAAAGTATGAGCAAGACCATCGAAAAAAAGAAAGCTGCCACTGCCAAAGCCAAACCCCGTGCCGAGGTCGGCCCGGCGATGTTTGGTCGCGATATCTTTGTCGAGGCGCTGGAACGCGAAGGCGTGGAAGTCATCTTCGCCTATCCCGGCGGCGCGAGCATGGAAATCCACCAGTCGCTCACGCATTCCAAGATCCGCACCATTCTCCCGCGTCATGAGCAGGGCGGCAGTTTTGCCGCCGAAGGTTATGCGCGGGCGACCGGCAAAGCCGGCGTGTGCATGGGCACGAGCGGTCCGGGCGCGACGAATCTCGTCACCGCCATCGCCGACGCCTACATGGATTCCTGCCCATTGATCGCGATTACCGGGCAGGTGAACCAGAACATGATCGGGCGCGGCGCGTTTCAGGAAACCGACATCATCGGCGTCACCCTGCCCATCGTGAAACATTCATATTTGGTCACGGACATCAAAGATATTCCGCGCATCGTGAAGGAGGCCTTTTACATCGCGCAATCGGGCCGCCCCGGCCCGGTGGTCATTGACCTGCCAAAGAACATCCAGCAGGCCAAAGGTCAGCCCGTGTGGCCGACTTTTGAAGAGGTCAAAAAAGGCCTGCCCGGCTACACGCAACCGGATTTGAAGGCCGACGATCTCGCGCTCAATGAAATCATTGGCCTCATCGAGAAGGCGGAGCGCCCGGTGATTTATTGCGGCGGCGGCATCATCACCAGCGGCGCGGCGGCGGAACTGAAAAAATTTGCCGAAGCGACGAACATTCCCGTGACGACCACGCTCATGGGCATCGGCGGTTTTCCCGAAACGCATCCGCTCTCTTTGCGCTGGCTCGGCATGCACGGTTCCGCCTCCGCGAACTGGGCCGTCAACGGCGAGTACGAATACCGCAAGAGTTTCAACGACCCGATGGTCAAGCTGAAGGACGGCGCGGATCTCCTGCTTGCGTTCGGCGTGCGCTTCGACGACCGCGTGACGGGCAAGTTTGAGGAGTTTTGCAAGCACGGCACGATTGTGCACGTGGACATCGACGCGTCGGAGCTGAACAAGAACCGCAAGGCGAACCTGCCGGTGGTCGGCGACATCAAGGACGCTTTGGCGCGCTTGAACAAACTGGTCGCGAAACGGCCGGTGCCAAAGAAGCATGCGCCGTGGCTCGCGCAGATCGCCGAGTGGCAGAAGAGAGCGCCGTTCGCCTACCGCATCACGCCGGAAATCGCCAACAGCGATCACATGGTGGATCATCTCCAAGGCCAGGAAAACGAGGTCATTTTGCAGCAGATGGTCGTCGAGATGCTTTACGAGCTGACCCGGGGCGAGGCCTACATCACCACCGGCGTCGGCCAGCATCAGATGTGGGCCGGCCAATGGTATAAATACAAACATCCGCGCCAGTTCATCACCAGCGCCGGTCTTGGCTCAATGGGCTTTGGTTATCCCGCCGCGCTCGGCATCAAGGTCGCGCTGCCGGACAAGCAGGTCATTGACATAGACGGTGACGGCTCGTTCCTGATGAACATCCAGGAACTCGCCACCGCGCACGTCGAAAAAATTGCCGCGAAGGCGATTATTTTGAACAACCAGCACCTTGGCATGGTGGTGCAATGGGAGGATAATTTTTACGCCGGCAACCGCGGTCATACTTATCTCGGCGACCCGGAACATCGTCCCGAGATTTATCCCGACTATGTCCGCGTGTGCAATTCCTTCGGCGTGAAATGCGAGCGCGTGATGTTCAAAAGGGATTTGCGCGCTGCCCTTCAACGGATGCTGGACGCCGACGAACCGTATGTGCTCGACGTGGTGACGCCTTACAGCACGCACGTCATCCCGTTTATTCCTGCCGGCAAGACCGTGGCGGACATGATCTGGAAGCCTTGATTCAATCAGCGGACGAGTTTCAAGACACACCGCCTCGAGTCGGGACAACGCCGGTCGTTTCCGGTGAATTTCTGCAAAGAAGGCGCTTGGCGCGGGGTTTGCTTGTTTGAAACCCGCAGAGTTGTTGGAATTGCTGCTTGCAAATTCAAACTGAAACACTTATTTAGAAACGCACATGGCATTGCCATTCTTAAACGGTTTAGGGAAAAAAAAGCGCACCCGGATTGTTTCAGTTGATTTGGGAACCCGCACCACGAAAGCTGTCTTGCTGGAGCAGCGGGGTGAAGTTTGGGCTTTGACCCGTTATGCGCTGCTGGATGCGCCGATTTTCGACAAGAAGATTTCCCCGGAACTGCTGGCCGAACATTTGAAAAGCGTGGTGGCGGCATTGGATACGCAGATAAAGCATGTCACGCTGTCCGTCGGGTTGGACGACGCTTTGGTGCGACAGGTGGATTTGCCGATGATTCCGGTTGATGAAATGCGGCTGGTGTTGAAGAACAACGCAAAAACTTACTTGCAGCAGGATTTGCCCGGACACGTCTTTGATTGCCACATTTTTCCGCCGCGGCCGGCGGCCGCAGGCAGGACGGCAGACGCACCGAAGACTGCGGGCCCGCCGAAATTTAAAGTGCTGGTGGCGGCCGCGCGGCAGCAGTTGGTGAATGATTTTCAGACGGCGCTCAAGGAGGCCGGACTGGTGGGCGACAACATTGTTCCGGGTTTCGTCAGCGCGGTGAACGCGTTTGAAATGGCACTGCCCGAAATTTTCACCAAGGAAACGGTGGCGCTGGTGGACATCGGGTTCAAACACACTTCAATTTGCGTGCTGGACTGCGGCGAGATCGCGTTGATGCGTGTGGTGAACATCGGCGGGGATAAATTGACGGCGGGACTGGCCGAGACGATGAGCATCTCCTACGCGGAGGCGGAAGGCATTAAGGTGGGCATGGCGCCCGAAGTCCAGTCATCGCTCGAACTGCATGTGCAGCCGCTGGGCCGCGAATTGCGTGCGTCGCTGGACTTTTTCGAACATCAGGAGGATCGAGCGGTGTCCCAGGTTTATGTGAGCGGCGGTACCGCCCGGTCGGAAATGATATTGCAAATACTGCACGCCGAAATGATCGTGGAGTTGAAAACGTGGAATCCAACTACTTTTCTCCAGATCGCGTTGCCGGGTCAGCAGATGGTGGAGATTGAACATGTCGGTTCGCAGCTGGCGGTGGCGGTTGGCGCCGCATTGGCGGTCATTGAGTAAAGAATCAATCGGGTTATGCCCATACACATTAATTTGCTGGCGGAGGCTCAAATCGCGGAAGATTTGCGCCGGCGCGACCCGGTCAAACGGGCGATTTACGCCGGGATGTTGCTGGTGGTGGTGGGGCTGGTGTGGAGTAGTTCGCTTCAACTGGAAGTGGTGATCAACAGAAGCGACCTGAACCAGGTGCAGACGAGAATTGAGACGCGCACGAACGAATGGCAAACCGTGTTGGACAGCCAGAAAAAAATCAATGACGCGCAGGCCAAGCTGGCGGCCCTGCAACAGTTGAGCGCCGCCCGTTTCCTGCAGGGCAGTTTTTTGAATGCCCTGCAACAATTGAACCTGGAAGGTGTGCAAGTGGCGCGGGTGCGGGTGGATCAGTCTTATTTCAACGTGCCGGCAACGGCCGGTCAGACAAGCAACGGTCGGGTCATCTTGGGTCATCCGGAAACGGCCACGGAAAAAATTGTCGTGACGCTCGACGCCCGCGATGTGAGCGCCGCCCCCGGCGACCAGGTCAACCGGTTTAAAGACGCTCTTGCCAACCAGGTTTATTTCAGAACCGTCCTTAATATCACCAATGTTCAGCTCACCAGCTTGTCGGCACCCCAGGTTGGGACGGATGGCAAGCCATATGTGTTGTTCACTTTGGAATCTGATTTACCCCAACAAACCCGATGAAATGGCTGCCTAAAGAAAGACGGAATTTGTTCATCATCGTCGTGTTGATCACGGTGGCAGTCCTCTCCCTGATTTATTTTGGTCTGATTAGTTCTCGATACGCCTCGCTATCGACAATTGCAGACAACCGCCGGACGGCGGGGGACAAGCTGCAAAAAATTGAGACCACCATTAGAAATGCCGGCTTGACTGCCGAAGAGCTAACCAATGTGACCTTGGCGCTCTCGCGTGCCGAGACGGACATGGCTTCGGGTGATTTGTATTCCTGGACTTACGGCACCATGCGGCAGTTCAAGCAGCAATATAAAGTGGAAATACCGGAGATCGGCCATCCGGCGGTGGGCGACGTGGATCTGCTGCCCGCGTTCCCCTACAAGCAGCTTCGTTTCAGCATCACGGGCAGGGCTTTTTTCCATGATCTGGGAAAATTTTTGGCCGATTTTGAAAATGCATTTCCCCACGCCCGCGTGGTCAACCTGCTCATTGCCCCGGTCGGTGGCGAAAGCGAACAGCTTTCGTTCAGCGTGGACATCATAGCGCTCGTGAAACCCAACGCCTCGTGAATCCTATGAATCCTCGGATGAAATCTTTAGCGGGCGGGCGGGCCGTTTGGTTTTGTGTCCTCGTGGGGGTGTTGCCGATTGCTGCGGCCCAGACCAATGGGCCGGCGGTCACCCCGCCGTTGGTGCCGCGTTCCACTTTCATCCAGCCGGCCAACGCCAAGGAAGGACGTGACCCGTTTTTTCCGCTGTCGCTGCGTCCCTATGCGTCGGCGGTGGTTCCCACCGCCAACACCACCGATCTAAGTGCACTGGCAATTCAGGGAATGTCAGGTTCCCCCGATCATCGTTTGGTCATCATCAACAACGTTACTTTTGCCGTGGGCGATGAAGCCGAAGTCATCACGCCCCAGGGCCGCATCCGCATCCACTGCCTCGAAATTACCGGCAACTCGGCGGTGGTTGAAGCCAATGGTCAACGCCAGCAATTACATTATGGTTTGAAGCCATGAAAATGGATTCCACAAAATCACGCTGGGAATTGTCTGCGGCGGGTCCAGCCGTATTGGTCAAAATTAAGCGCATTCTGGCATCTATTCTGCTGATCTCCCCCATAGTTTGTTAAACACGACCAAAACCGATAAAAACGATAAGAAACAGGTATGAAACTAAAAACACTGCTCGCCGGATTGTTGGCAACTTTCATGTTGCAGCACACGGTACTGTCCCAAACCAATGCGGTCACACCAGATCAGCCGGCTGTCGCCGCCGACACCAACGCGATGGCTGTGGCCGTCGCCACCAATCAGCCGGCGGCGGCTGTTGAAGCCGACACCAATACGTCAGCGACTGCGGCAGCACCCGCCACGACCAGCATACCCTTGATTCAATTTCAGGATGTTCCGCTGACCACGGCCATTGAGAACCTGGCGCGGCAGGCGAACATCAATTATTTGCTGGATCCCAAAATTGCCTATGGCCAACCCGATGCCAACGGCCAAGTCAAGGCCGAGCCCAACCTGTCCATCCGCTGGGAAAACATCACCGCCGAACATGCGCTGATTGCGCTGCTTGACAACTACGGGCTTCAGCTGGTGCCGGATGTTACGACAAAGATTTACCGGATTACCACCAAGGATCCAGCCGCCCTCCCGCCGCTTTCCACCCGCGTGATCCAGCTCAAATACGCCAGCACCACGAACATGATGGAATCAATTCAAGCCACCCTCACGGACAAACGCAGCCGGGTGTTTCCTGACACCCGCACCAGCCAGTTGATCATCGTGGCCACGGACGCCGAGCAAGCGGCAGTGGACACGCTGGTCGCCCAATTGGACACTCCGACCAAGCAGGTCTTGATTGAAACCCGGCTGGTGGAAATTTCCAGCAATCCCACCAGTTCTAAAGGTATTGATTGGTCCGGCACGCTGGCAGCGCAAAATGTATCCTTCGGCAATAGTTCAGAATATCTCCTGCCGCCAACTGCACCGACTCCCGGAACTACCACCACGGTTAATGGTGTGAGCCAGACCACTGGCGGTGCCCCCGGCTTCGCAGGTCTGGCAAATGGTATTTTGGCCGCTCCAGCCGTCAGGGGAGCTACTGTTGGCGGATTTGGACCCCAATGGTTTCTCAATGCCGACGGTGCGCACGCCGTGTTGTCATTCTTGAATTCTTCATCAGATGCACAAGTCACTTCCACTCCGCGAGTCGTTACCTTGGACAATGAAACCGCCACCATTTCGGTTCAGCGCACTTATCCCATTCTGACGACCACTGCTGGCACCCAGGGCTCACCCGGAGGCTCGGCCATTACCTACTCCAATGTGGGCACTGTCCTGCTGGTCACTCCGCGGATTTCCGCCAACAACTCCATTCGGTTGAAGGTCACGCCAGTTGTCGAGACTTTCTTCGGCTACTTGACCTTGTCAGCCCAGGGCGGAACCTCGCAAGCGCCCCAATTTGATACGCGCACTCTGGACACCCAGGTGCTGATTCCCAACGCGAACACGCTGGTCATGGGCGGTTTGGTGGATGACAACCCGGCGTCCACTGCCACCAAGGTGCCGGTTTTGGGCGACATCCCCTTTCTGGGAGCTGCTTTTCGCAGCGAGACCAAAACAGCCGACAAGAAGAATCTGTTGATCTTCATTACGCCCACGATTCTTGCGGATACGGATTTTCATCCGACCACGACCGATTTTATGAATGCCCAACCCGAAAAACTCAAAGAAGTTTTAAATCCAAACGGCGTCTGGGACAGCACCAAGCCGCATAACTGGTCCGATCCTTCTAACACTGATCCGGATCAGAAAATTCTCTCCCAGCCGGCCACGATGTAGTAAACTGCTGGCTGTCAGATCTCACGGCGCGCTCGTTTGAGCGCGCCGTTTTTTTATTGGGACAGATCCGTCTCGGCGAGTTGTTTTAGATAATCGAAGGAAAAAATTCCGGTGGCATGGCCGTCCGCCCAGAACGGCTGGATGGCATAGCCGCCCACGATGACGAACTTCACCAGTTCAAAAGCAGGTACCGCCAGCGGCTGGTCGGGATTTTTATAGACGTTGCCCATTATATCCGTCTCGCCCCTGCAGCCGGCGCAGGGGCAGTGCCGCCGCAATTTTTCCAGCGGAATGTAACTTTCCCCGTCGTCCGGCCATTTGATGGCCAGCTCGCCGCCAATCTGCTGGAGGTCGGTCGGGCGCATCAGCTTTTCCGCAGCCGGCGTTCAAACGCCGCCAAGGTTTCCGGGCTGACGTGATGTTCGATGCCTTCGGCGTCCAGTTCGGCCGTTTTTTCCGAAACGCCGAGCTTGCGTAAAAACGCCGCCACAGTCTGGTGTCGTCGCTTGCATTCCTCGGCCAGTTTGCGCCCGGCGTCGGTAAGAAAAATGGCCCGGTAAGGCTGCGTGTTCACAAAGCCGGCCTGCTGCAACCGCGCCAGGGTGCGGTTGACTGTTACATGGGTTACGCCCAGCCGGCGGGCCAGATCCACCACCCTTGCTTCACCGCGGGAGGCGGACAAATCGGCGATGGCCTCGACGTAATCCTGCGCCGTTTCCAGCGCCCGGTCACGCCGGGAACGGCGTAGGTTCTCGGCCTGCTGGGCCGACGGACGCACTTCCGGGAGCCGCCCGGCGTCAGCGGTTTTTCTTACGGGGCGCAGCATGATGTGGGAAATAAATCCGACGGACGTTCTTTAGTCGAGGTTTTAATTTGTAACCAAAGCTACAATCTTGTTGACAGGTCGGTTTGCCAGATGTATCTAATGCTACATTGTTTTGTGCCTGTCAAAAATACATGGCCGCCGCCGGCTCCCCGGCGACGCTCGTCGGCGCAACGACAGTGACAGCAATTATCATGCGGATTTAATTAATTCCATTATCTGTGACCATGCTATCATTAGCAGGTTGAGCGGCTATCTGGAATTTTTCAGCGATATCAGCACGGAAAGTCATTCGGTCTGGGGGGGAGCAGTTGATGCCGGGCTTGAACGGTTGGTGACGGAAAATGGGCAGCTCGACTGCGGCTGCAATTTTGGTGTCACGTGCGCGGCGAATGCGTTTTATCCGTTCACCGGACTGACCTGGCGTTTTTGACTTATGAGTTCAAACCTGAGTGTGGAGTTTTGATTATGGAGCCGGCATCACGCCAACAAAATTTGCCGGTCGCGCATCCGTCGCTCGAGGAAATCCACAGCTCGGTGGCGGTGCCTGACCAGGACGCCGGTTTTTGGCAGAACTGGCGCGCATTCGTCGGGCCGGCGTTGTTGATCAGCGTCGGATACATGGATCCCGGCAACTGGGGCACGGACTTGCAGGGCGGCGCGCAGTTCAAATATGGGTTGCTGTGGGTCGTCGCGCTGGCGAGCGTCATGGCAATCTTCATGCAGGTCATTTCCGCGCGGTTGGGCGTGGCGACGGGAAAAGATCTGGCGCAATGCTGCCGCGACTGGTATCCGCCATGGCTGCGCTGGCCGAACTGGCTGCTGTGTGAAATCGCCATCGGCGCGTGCGATCTGGCTGAGGTTCTCGGCAGCGCGGTCGCGTTGAACCTGATGTTTCATATTCCGCTCCTTTGGGCGGTCATCATCACCGGCTTCGACGTTCTGCTTTTGCTGGCGCTGCAACGGTTCAACGTGCGGACGATTGAAGCCGTTATCCTCGTGCTCATTTCGACGATCGCCGTTTGCTATTACCTCGAAATTTTTGTCCTGCCGCAGACTCACCCGGGCTTTTTGGAAATGGGACGGGCACTCGTGTCGCCGAATTTTCATCAGGCCGGAATGATCTATGTCGCCATCGGCATCATCGGCGCGACCGTGATGCCGCACAACTTGTATCTGCACTCCGCGCTCGTGCAGAGCCGGAATTTCCGGAGAGACAACGACGCCTCCATCTGGCGCGCCATCAAATTCAACACCATTGACTCGACCGTCGCGCTGACCATCGCCTTTTTTGTCAACGCAGCCATCCTGGTGCTGGCCGCGCTCGTATTTTTTGGCAAGGACAGCCTGACTCTGGCCGGCGGCCACGTCATCAAATTCGACGGCGATACGGATTGGATCCGCATCGCCTATCTGACGCTCGCGCCGCTGCTAGGGACCACGTTTGCCAGCACGCTGTTTGCCGTTGCGCTGCTTGCGAGCGGACAAAGCAGCACCATCACCGGCACGCTGGCCGGGCAGGTCGTCATGGAGGGTTTTATGCACTGGCGGCTGCGCCCGTGGCTGCGCCGGATGATCACGCGGCTGCTGGCGATTCTGCCGGCCATCTTCATCATCGGACTGCGCGGCGACAGCAGTGTCACCGACCTTTTGACGTTGAGCCAGGTGGTGCTCGCGCTGCAACTGCCGCTGGCCATGTTTCCGCTGCTGCACTTCACCAGTTCGCGCCGGCGCATGGGGCAATGGCGCAACGGCTGGTTTCTGTTGATTGCCGGCTGGGGAAGCGCCATTCTGATCACGGTGCTGGACGTTTACGGCCTGCCCGATTCGCTCAAAACCGCCTGGCAGGTCATCACCGGAAAATAATTTGCCGCGATGTATAAAAAAATTCTAGTGGCGCTCGAAAACAGTCCGGCGGATCAAACCATGCTGCCGCAGATCACGCAACTGGCCCGGCGGCTCGGCTCCGAGCTTTTGCTGCTGCACGTCGCCGACGGCTGGGCCGCGCGCAGCTTTGACCAGTTGAAACTCGCCGAGTCCGAGGAAATTAGAGACGACCGCGCCTATCTGGAAAAAACCGCCGCCCAGTTGCGGGCGGAAAATCTGACCGTGACGACCCGGCTGGCGATGGGCAATCCCCCCACGGAAATTTTGAAGACGGCCGAGGCCGAGCATTGCAATCTGATCGCCATGACCAGCCACGGCCACCGTTTTTTTGGCGATCTTTTTCACGGCAGCACCATCACCGAGGTCCGGCACCGCACGCACCTCCCGATTTTTCTCGTGCGCGGGGAAAAAAAATAATTGTGCAGCAACCGGCGTGAGCCGGATGCATGTCTGCTGCTACCTGAGCTGGAAATCTTTCGGCCGTTCAACCAGGTGCAGCAAGTTTCCTTCGCCGTCCGCGAAGAACAAAACCTTGCCGCCGCCCGCCGCCGGCCGGACTTCTTCCGTGAAATTCACGCCATGTTTTTCCAGCTCCGCCTGCGCCGCCACGAGCGAGTCCACCCGCAACGCGAGGTGGCGAAAACCGGCGAGCTTGTGGTTGCCGCGTCCGGGCAGGGGGGCTTCCGCCGCATAAATCTCGAACCACACATTTGCGAGCGCGATGAGGAATGTTGGTGGATTTTGACCGTTGTCCCAGACCGACTTGGCGCCGAGCACGCGTTCATACCAGTTTTTCAAGGCCACCGGATTGGCGGCGGGGATGGCGATGTGTTCAACCGAAATGTTCATGTCGTTTCAGCTGAGTCGGCGGGCGCGCAACTGCAGTTCGTCGAGGAAGGTTTGCAGCAGCGGCGTTTTGCGCCCGCGCCACAATGCGCCGATGGTCACGGGTGGAAAATCATGGAGCGCCAGGGCCCGCACCCCGGGCGCCAGGCGTTTTTTTGGAACGGCCGCGGACACGCCGATCCCCAGGCCGTTTGCAACGTAGGTTTCAATCAAGTCCGCCGAACTCGCCTCGATGCTTGGAAACCAGTCCACGCCCATTTCCCCGAGCCTTCGCTGGAAACTTTTGCCGAGGGGTTCGCCCGGCGGAAAGCAGATGAGCGGCTCATCAATCTTGTCACGCCGCCACAATTCCGTCGCCGACCGGAGCTTGCTGTTTTTTGCGACCAGCAGAACTGGCGGAAGCTCCAGCAGTCCCAACGAGTGAACTCCCGGCGCGGATTTGGTTTCGACCAGCGTTATGGCCAGGTCAATTTCATCCGCCTGCAGCAACGCCTCCAATTGGGCGGGGAAACCCTCGCGCAGCGACATTTTCAGTCCGGGAAATTTCATCCGCACAGCTTGAAACAACCCCGGCAGATGGTCGCGCAGCACGATGGTCGAGGCGCCGATGCGGATGTGCCGTGCCTGGCCGCCTTGGATTTCCGCCGCCATTTTCTCCAGGTTTGCAAAGAACGGCTGGATGAAAAGAAAAAGTTTTTCGCCCGCCGCCGTCAGCGCGAACGGCCGCCGCCGGAACAGCGTCACGCCGAGAAATTCCTCGAGCTGCGCGATCTGTGAACTGATGGCCGGCTGCTGGATGCCGTAGGGGATGTTCCGCACCGCCGGCATGATGCCGCCGTGCCGGGCGACGAAATAAAAAAGTTCGAGATGGTGGATGTTCATTGGTGCGGCAAATGATCATCCGATTTTTATCACTTCCGGCCCGGTCAGCAAGTGTGAAGAGAAAATCTGGCGGGGACAAACCCTGAGGGCGGCGAAAATTCGGGCGATAATGCCACCCGGGAATCAGGCTGCTGCCGACCGGATGACGCTGGAAAACGGATCATCGAAGGGACTGGCCGGGCGCGCGGGCGCTTCTTCAACCTGGCCGGCAAACAGCTCCTTAATCATGTCGAGCAGGATGGTGGGGGTGCAATTGTATTTGAGCAGACGTTTGTTGGCCCGTTCAAAAAGGTACTCGTGTTCCACTTCCTCAACGGTGTTGGAGGACAAAATAAACAGCGGCACTTTGGCCAGGCGGGGGTTGTTGCAGATGAATTTCAACACTTCTTCGCCACTGAATTTGGGCATCATCAGGTCGAGCACCACCAGGTCAGGCACAAACATGGACAAGTTTTTCATCGCCTCCAGCCCGTCTTGAGCGGGAATGACGTGATACCCGGCCTGCTGCAAATGTTTGCGATACAGCGTCAGCACGACGAGATCGTCCTCGCAGTAAAGAATGGTTTTAACTTTGGCCATAATGTTGTCGTTTCCAGTAAAAGTGTAACTCGCTGCCGCATAAACAGCACCGACTGTGCCATCATTTTGAAATTCCTGATTTTTCCTGGGTTTGGCCTTTGACAGAGCATGCCCGCAAATCAGGAGCCACTATTGCGGCAGAAAAGGTGTTTCGCCCCTCTGCCGACAGCGCTAAAACCCGATAAGTCCGTGCTTGGAAACGTGTCGGCTCCGGGTGACCTCATCCATCCTTCGGTTGCTGATGGAGGCGCGCATCCAGTTTTTTAGGCCGAGGCGGTTTGCTCCGGCGGCTTCTTCAGATTTGCCGCCGGATCGCTTGCTTTCCGGCAACTGCTGCCGGGACGGAAACGGGACACGCCGGCCACATTTGAGACAAGGGCAGTACCTTGACTTTGTCATGGGCGACCCCGGTTTTTTTGATGTTCCCCAACGTATTTTCAATTCACACTTTTGCGAATTCCGCTTTAGCATGACCGCAATGAGCCGACCAGAAGACAGCCGCCTTAAGCCGGAAGCCGGCATCCCGGAATCCACCGGGGGATTTTGGGCGCTTATCGTTACGCAGTTCCAGGGTGCGTTCAGCGACAACGTGGTTAAAAATCTCGTGGTCTTCGTCGCCCTCTTCGGCACGAACCTGACGTCGCCTGAGAAGAACAGTTACGGCGAGTGGATCGCCGCGCTGTTTGCGCTGCCGTTTATTTTGTTTTCCATGACCGGCGGTTTTCTGGCCGACCGTTTCCGCAAACGCTCGGTGATGCTCGGCGTGAAAGTGTTCGAGCTGTTCATCATGTTGCTCGTACTGGCCGGCCTGTGGCTGTGGAATAAAAACCTGCTGCTGGCCGGCGTATTTCTGATGGGCACACACAGCGCGATTTTTGGCCCTTCCAAATATGGCTCGCTGCCGGAGCTGCTGCCCGAGCGGAAACTTTCCTGGGGCAACGGCGTCCTCGAACTCGGCACCTTCATGGCCATCATTCTCGGCACCGTCGCCGCCGCGCTGATGTCCGAGCATTTCCACGGAAGACAATGGGTCTCCGGCCTCATCCTCGTCACGCTGGCGGTCATCGGTTTTTTTTCGTGCCTCGGCATCACGAAAATTCCGGCGGCAAATCCGGCAAAATTTTTTAACGCCAATTTCCCCGCCGAAATCTGGCGGCAGCTGCGCGCCCTGCGGGGCGACCGTCCGCTCTGGCTGGCGCTGGCGGGCAACACCTATTTCAACTTCCTCGGGATGCTGCTGCTGCTGAA
>Ga0302320_10003447_pt1 | contig 36817 bp, 25 predicted proteins | sample Bog_T0_3_FD_202130 | JGI IMG/M metagenome (GOLD analysis project Ga0302320, IMG submission 202130) | Peat permafrost microbial communities from Stordalen Mire near Abisko, Sweden - Bog_T0_3 | ecosystem: Environmental > Terrestrial > Soil > Wetlands > Peat | place: Sweden: Abisko, Stordalen Mire...
CGGCCTGCTGCTCACCAATCACCACGTGGCCCGCGGCCAATTGCAGAAGAACTCGACGGCCGAGCACGACTACCTGCGCAACGGCTTCTATGCCGCCACGCCGGATCAGGAGATGAAGTCCCCGGACCTTGCAGTCGATGTGCTGGTGGCGATGCGCGACGTAACCGCGCAGGTGCAGGACGCGGCCAAAGGCATTGCCGACGACGCCAAGGCGCTGAAGGCTCGTGACGCTGAGATCGCGGCCATCGAAAAGGAGAGCAAGGACAAGACCGGCCTGCGCTCCGACGTGGTCTCTTTCTATCAAGGCGGCGAATATTGGCTCTACCAATACAAGGAATACACCGACGTGCGCCTGGTGTTTGCACCCGAGCAGCAGGCCGCCTTCTTCGGCGGCGACCCGGATAACTTCACCTATCCGCGCTACGACCTGGATATGGCCCTGTTCCGCGTCTATGAGAACGGCAAACCTCTGCACACCGACAACTACCTGAAATGGAGCGCCAAGGGCGCGGCTCCCGGCGAGCTGATCTTCATCTCCGGCCATCCCGGCACCACCTCGCGCGACGACACGGTGGCCCAGTTGCTGGTGCAGCGCGATGTGATCGGACCGGCCGTCACTGAGTACCTGAAGCGCCGCATCGCCACCGCCCAGGCCTTTGCCGCTGAGGGGCCGGAGCAGGCGCGGCTGGTGGGCAGCACCATCTTCGGCCTGCAAAACAGCCTCAAGGTCTATGAAGGCCGCGCCGTGGCGCTGGCTGACAAGGCCATCCTGGCCAAGAAACAGACCGAAGAAGACGATTTTCGCGCCAGGGTAGCCGCCAATCCCGAATGGCAAAAGGCCTATGGCGACGCCTGGGACACGATTGCCCGCGTCGAGGAGCAGGTGAAGCCGGAGGTAAAGGGCCAGTTCTTCCGCCGCACCGACAGCCGCCTGTTCATGCTCGCGCTCCAGATTGTGCAATATGTGGCCGAGATCAAAAAGCCCGATGGCGAGCGCCTGCCCCAGTTCCACGACGCCGGGCTGGAGTCGCTCAAGTTCCAGATGCTCTCGCCCGCGCCGGTCTATCCCTCCACCGAGAAGCTGTTCATGGCCGCGGCCCTCAAGCTGGCCCAGGAAAAACTGGGTAAGGACGACGCTTATGTGCAGGCCATCGTGCAGGGCGGGGACGTAGACAAGACGGTAGACGCCCTGGTGGACGGCACCAAGCTGGCCGACCCGGCTTTCCGCAAGTCGCTCATCGATGGCGGCGAGGCCGCCGTGGCCGCTTCCACCGATCCCATGATCGTGGCCGCGCGGCGCGTGGACCCCATTGTGCGCGCCTCCAGCAAACACATGCGCGACACCCTGACCAGCGTACTGATCCCGGCCGGCGAAAAGCTGGGCAAGGCCCGCTTCCTGGTCTATGGCAAGGAGGCTTATCCCGACGCAACCTTCACCCTGCGGCTGAGCTACGGAACGGTCAAGGGCTACCCCTACAACGGCACCATCGCTCCGCCCTTCACCACCTTCTATGGGCTCTATGACCGCGCCGCCAGCTTCAGCAACCAGCCGCCCTTCGACCTGACGCCCAAACAAGCAGCCGGTCTGAGCAAGCTGGACCTCGCCACGCCCCTCGATTTCGTCTCCACCGGGGACATCATCGGCGGCAACTCCGGCTCGCCGGTGGTCAACCGCAGCGGCGAACTGGTGGGCCTCATCTTCGACGGCAACATCGAGTCCCTGGCCGGCGACTTCGTCTATGAAGGCGAACGGAACCGGGCGGTCGCGGTGCACTCCGCGGGCATGATCGAAGGCCTGCGCAAGCTCTACAACGCCAACGCCCTGGCCGACGAGTTGCAAGGCAAACAGTAACTCGGCTTGCATCCCAACAAAAGTTGGGTGCCCCACCCTCGCAGCGTTCTTGTTCTTGCTGCCAGGGTGGGATACAAGAGACTCACTCTGCCGCAATACGAGAACTGGTCGAACACCGAGGGGAGCCGCATTGGCTCCCCTTGTTTGCTGCTCCCATCAATGGGTCGGCGCTCTTGGCGGAGCGGCATACGGCGCGTCCGCCGCGGCGGGCCCTGAAGACTGATTCGGCGCTTCGCTGTCCCCGGTCAGGATCCGCATCTCCGAGCCGAAGCGCCGGTATTTGCCGAAGACCACATCGTTGAGAAAGGTCTTTGCGGAGCCCTTGTAATCCGACCGGGAATACGCGCCTTCATGCGTTGCCGTATGCGCCAGCAGGATGGAGACGCTCTTCGCGGGACCGACGAAGCTCTTCCCGCCGATCTCCACCGGCGCATATTCCACGATCATCCCTGCCCGCGATACCAGTTCGTTCGGCAGCAAATCCGCCTCCGCCGTGATGCGCAGGATGGTTCCACTGGCCGGATCGAAGGCAAGCTCCCCGTGATACGCCGCGTTCTCCTTGAAGACTTCCATCTCGGGTTGCCCAGCGCTGCTGAATCCATTCACCACACAGCAGAACTGCACTTCGTAGTGCGACTTCTCCCTGGGCACCACGTAGTGGAAGACAGCTTCCTTGCCCTCCGCACCCTCTTCCCAGCGGCCCCAGGTAATCTTGCCCTGAATCGCATCGGCGAGCACCCTGCTCAGGATCGGCCCGAACTCTCCCGATGTAGCCAAACCGCTAATCTGCGGTCCATGCTTCAGTGCCTTGGCCGCCTTCTCGTCCACCACCTCCCGATGATCGCGGTAGGTGACCACCACGCTGGATTTGCCCACAAAGTGCAGGGGAAGGTAGATCAATGTCGTCAGGCCGGTCTCCCCTTGCACGTCCTCCTGCGGCCGGTCCTCGAAACCGGTCGTATCGCGCTCTGCGAGCAAATTGGGCAACTGGCGGGCGGTCGTATTCACGTAGTTCACCAGCGCCACCAGCATCTTGCGCGTTTCTGCCGGGTCCGGCATGGGGTCCGCCGGAATCTCCGCCGCGGGAGGGTCGAGGAAGGCCGACGAATCGGCCAGAATCAGCAGCGCCTGCCTGGCCTTTTCGCCCGGCAGAGCGGCATCCAGGCGCTTGAGCGTGGCCGTACTCAGCCGTTCGGCCAGTTCCATGCCGGAGAGTTGCTGCGCCACTTCCGCATCCGTCTTGCTCTGGGCCGCAGCCAGCGCCTGCTCCAACTGCGCCACGGTTACCTTTTCTATCGCAGCTTTCTTTTCCGCAATCGCCGGGAACGCAATTCCGGCCAGCAACAAGAGGAATACGAGTCTCCGCATAGCGCAATCCGCCTTTCTGGTTACGGCCAAATCCTAACCCATTCACCCTGCCCGCGAGAACGCTCCCTGGATCAATGTTTCGCTGCGAGCGCCGCCGCGGGCACGGTTACCGAGCCCATCCGGCCGGAGTTTTCATCCACCACGATGATCCGCACCGACCCGCTTTGCAGCGTGCTATCCACTGTCTGGTCGAAGGGAATCCCGTCGCGCAACATCTCCTGGTAAGTCGCCGGTTTCAGCCGCAGACCCAGTGTTTGCCCGGTAACTTTCGCATGCTGCCCGGCATCGTCCCGTTCAACCAGGAAAACATCCAACCTATCCGTCCAAAGCTCGCCCTGCTGCGCCAGGGCAAGATCGTTTGCGGGAATGTTGAGCTTGAGCGTGGCGCCCTTGGAGGCCGCGGCCAGATCGGCGCTGAGCGCGATCTCACTCACGTCGACCGGCTGCCACACCGCCTCGTGGAAGCGCTCCTTGAGCGTGGCCGCGTCCCGCTGGTAGAGGTAGCCTGTGCGGTAGCGCAGCGTCAGTTCGCGCGGCGTGACGAACTTCACCGTCAACCGGTGGTACTTGTCGTCGGCCGGCACGTCAGGCGTAAAGCTCAGCTGATAGGTCGCCAGCCCATCCTCCACCACCCCGTCCAACTCCGCGGCCAGGTCGCCGGCGCGGCGCAGGGCGCGTCCGCCGGTGGCTTCAGCCACCTCGCGCATCGGCCCCTGAATGGAGTGCAAATCCTGCTGCATGGCGGCCGTGGCGCGGCCGGGTTTCATGCCGGGCGCGGCATCGCCAAGGGACGCGGTAGCCTTGTCGCGGTCCGAACGCCCCACGGCAAGCACATTCCGCGTACCAATGTCGGCGCCAATTCCGCCAGCCTCCAGCGACGAAGCGTCCAGCGGATACACACTGGTGTGCGCCTCGTTCATAGCCTCCTGCGCTTGCAGGGCAAATTTCTCAATGAATTTACTGCCCTTTTGAATGCTCACCGCCCGGTCGGTCCAGTCGGCCAGCACGTTGTCGCTGGTCACCCACACCAGGTTTTTGTGGCCGGGAATCGCCGCCAGATGCCGCGCCACACCCACCAGTATCGATAGCGCCTCCCGCCCCGGATTGCTGCCGAAGTCGCGCAGTTCCGGATCGACGGATGCGCTCGAATCCGGCTGTTCGCTGCTGTTGCCATTCACATAGGCCAGGTCTTCCTTGCTGTGGACCGTGTCGAACTGCTGCCGGTTGCGGCGTTCCTCACTCTGCGCCCGCGCCTGGTCCTGCGCGCTGGGCGTCCACTGGGTCAGTCTTGCCTCCAACTGTGCGCGGTCGCCGGTCGGCTCCAGCAGGACCTCGTAACCCTGCGTCTTCATGGCGTAAAGACCCACGCGTTCGCCTGCCGCGAGCGAGCCCAGAAAGCGCAGGATCTCCCCGCGTGCCCGGTTCAAATCCACAAACGCCAGGTTGCTGCCGTCGATCAGCAGGATGGTGAAATTGCCTCCGCTTCCCTGCCCTGCGCCCGGCTCGCGCCGGTTGCTGAACATGGGCTGGGCAGGCGTGCTGCCGGCTTGTTGCCCCGCCGGGCTCGCGGACTCCGCCGAACCGCCGCCCGGCGGCGTGAAGAACTGAATTTGTTGCCGGTCTCCGTCGTCGAGAATCTCAAAGTCTTCCCGCTTGAGATCGGTTACGGGGTGCCCCTTCTTGTCGCGCACCACCACGCCCACGTCCACCAGGCGCGCGGTGGTGCGCAGAACAAAGCCCGCCTGCGGTACCCCGGTATCGGTCGTCTGGGCAGACTCCGGCAGCCCGCTTGCCTCCGCAACACTGATCTCGGGCGCCTCCGCTGGAGGCATGGGTGCCGGCACAGCCGCTGCGCTCTCCTTGGCCGAGGGAGCTTGATCGCTCGCCGCGCCAGTACCGATCGGCACTGCTGGCGTGGCCGGCAAACCGGCATCTTGCTGCGCAGACGGTATTTCCGCCGCGCTGGCCTCGGCTGTGACCGCAGGAGAACTCTCCGCCTCTTCCGGGCCGTTCCCCGTCAGGATGCGCGCCTCGGCGCGGAACAGGTGATATTGCCCAAAGGCCACGTCGTTGAGCAGCGTCTGTCTCGTCCCTGGGAAAGTTCCTGAGAAATAGTAGCCCAGCGCGGCGTGAATCACCGGCGCCTGCGAAATGGAAACACTCTTCAGCGGGCAGATATACGTCTTGCCGCCAATCTCCACGGGGCCGTATTCCACCAGGATGTCCGCTTTGTCGATCGCATCGGCCGTCTTGGTGTCCGCCTCCACCGTCAGGCGCAGGATGGCCCCGCCGGCCGGGTCGATCGCCAACTCTCCGTGATAGCCCGTAAGCTTGCGCAGCACATACCGGCCCACGGCGAACTTGACCTCGTAGTTCGATTTCTCCCTGGGAACCGCATAGCGGAATACCGCCAGTGGACCCGCAGAGGTCTGCTCCCAGTGGCTCCAGGCCAGCGTGCTCTTGGCGGCATCCACCAGCACCGTGCCGAGAATGGGACCGAACACGCCCCACGTCGTCAAACCCTGTGCCTCGGGCTGCGCCTTTTTGCCTGTGGCCGCGCCCGCATCGACGATCTCCTTGCCTTCGCGATAAAGCACGGTCACCGCGGAGTTACCCACAGAATGCATGGGCTGGTAACCCGTGAATTCGATGCGCCCAAGGCCATGCTCCTGCGGCGTATCTTCGTAGCTTGAAGTGCTTCGGGTGGCAAAGAAATTGGGTAACTTGGGAATGGTCTTGCTGACATACTCCACGGCGGCAGACATGATGCGGCGCTGGGTGGCAAAGTCCGGCGTACCCAGGACGGGAAGCTCCGCCGCCGGAAGGTCGAGAAAGGCCGACTCATCCACCAGCGCAACCAGCGCCTGCTGTGCTTTAGGACCGGGTAACTCCGCCTTCCACTGCGCCAGGCGGGCAGTACTGGCCCGCTCGCTCAGTTGCAGATCTGTGAGTTGGCGGGCCACCTCTTCGTCCGGCTTGCCGGCAGCCGCGAGCAGCAACTGTTGCAACTGTTCCACGGTAACTCGCCGGGCGCCGAACGCCGGCAGAGCCATCGCCGCCAAAAGCAACAGAAGTCCCAGCTTCCTCATCGCCAAATCCCCTTGCGCACCCGCTTGCGTCTCAAAGAAACCCAGTCTATCCGCCCATGCCTTGTCCTGGTATTCCAGCGCCAGGCCGGTTGCGGTCTTTCTGGGTTTGAAGCTGCAGTCTTTGGACGCCCCCAGGGACCCGCGGTTACCGCTATTTCTCTTGCGCTCTTTGCGGGACCGGGCAAGCCAGCGGCAACTTCTTCGAGACAAAGTCCCCTCGCACCCGGATGCAAAAACCGCATGTGAGATGACAATGCTCCGATGGATTACGGCTCCAGCTCCAACCGGCTCGCGGCGCGGCTCTTCAGCTCCGCTTGCCGCGCGGATGCTTCGCACTGGGAGGGCAGGTCGACTCACGAACTACCAGCTCCGGCAGAATCGGCACCGAATCCGGGAAGGTCGCCTGGCCGCGAATCCGCTGCAGCAGGATCCGCGCGGCCACCACGCCCATCTGATTCAGCGGCTGGCGAATGGTGGTCAGGCTGGGGTTGTGGAAGGCAGCACTCTGGATGTCGTCAAAACCCACCACCGAGATATCCTCCGGAACCCGCAGGCCGTGATCCATGAATGCCCGAATCGCGCCGATGGCGGACTCATCGTTGTAGCATACAACGGCCGTGAAATCCCCTCCGCGGGCGATCAGTTCATTGGCTGGCGCATAGCCCAGTTCCGGGGTCGAAACCCGCAACATCAGTTGCACGGTCAACTCGGGCGGGACCTCCAGCTTGTACTCCTTGGCCACCGCCATCAGGCATTCCCAGCGGTCGTCGGCGTCGGAACTGTGGCTGCCGCCGCGCATGAAGGCGATCTTTCGATGCCCCAACTGCACCAGGTGGCGCAGCGCCAGTTCCGCTCCCCGCCGCTGATCCAGCACCACGTTGGTTACGCCTTCAATCTTGCGATGCCCGGCCACCGCCACCACCGGCAGCTTCATGCTGTGCTCCAGGACCGTGTCGATCAGGACGAACCCTTCGACCGAGCGGTCAATCAGCAGGCGCGGGTACTCCTCAATCAGGTCGGGCTTGCGGCGATGGCTGGCGGTCAGATAAAAGTAGCCCTCCTCGATGAGGAACTCTTCCACCCCGGCCAACACCTGCGCGGCATAGTGGTCGTTCAGATCCGGCACCAGCACGCCCACCGTGAAGGTCTGGCGCTTGCGCAGCGATCGTGCATAGAAACTGGGCCGGTACTCGAATTTTGCCGCCGCCTCGGTCACCCGGTCCCTGGTTTCCTGCGGAATCGAGCGCACTCCAGGTGCATTGTTCAGAACCAGCGAGATGGTGGCCGGCGACAGGTTCAGATACTCGCCCAGCGTGCGCAGGCTCACTGCCTGCCCCGGTTGCGGTTCAGCTCCTGGTTTCATTCGCTTGGCCATGCACCTCTGTTGTAACACTCCTCGCCGCACAGGCGCCGTGATTTCAACAGTTTTGCTGGCTGAGAATCTGCGCCTGCCACTCCCCACAAGAGCTGCCGCGTGCGCGCCGTCCCCCCCTTGGCGACGGAGCCGCGTGCCCCCGCCTCGGCAAACCCTGCCGGAAGCTTGCGGTTTCGACGTACAATCGAAAACAGCCCCACGCCCGCGGAGGGATGGGTGAGCGGTTTATACCGGCGGTCTTGAAAACCGTTGTGCCTGCAAGGGTACCGGGGGTTCGAATCCCTCTCCCTCCGCCAACAGCCTTTCCAAGGCTGTCCATGCCGGCCAGCTTATCTTCCGTAAATACAACAACATAGAAGAAACGCTCTCCATGGTCGTCCGCTTCGCTCCACCCCCAGCCAAGTTCGCACTGTGGTAGCTCCGGGGGGACGCTTCTTTGCAGGGGACTGCTTCGGTGCTCGGCAAGAGTGACTTGCGCTGACCAGGGGTGATCCAGAGCAGTACCAGAATTTGGAGAGGCAGGAATATAGAGCATTATCCCACGCCGATGGCGCGGCTGCGGCAGGCGCTCTGCCATGTGGCATCAGGATGAGCGCAGCCCCTGGAGTTTTTGCCGCGCATATTGGATGAACCGCATCAGCCTTCCAGCCGCCGCGGCCGTCACTGGACACTCATTTCTAGGCCAGTTGGCGAAGTGCAACTTCAACTGGCGCAACAGATGCAGGCGAGGGGTGTTTTGAATCGGTGGCCTTCGGGATCTCCATGCGCAAATCACGCAGGTCGCCCAGTATGCTGGCCGCCCAGCGATAGATGTTGTGGTCCATCACGTGATTGCGCATCCGTTGCATCCTCATGCGCCGCTCGGGGCGGTCCATCTCCAGGGCCTGATGGATGGCCTCGGCGACGCCTTCAGGGTCGTAGGGATTTACGATCAGGGCATCCAACAGCTCAGTGGCCGCGCCCGTAAACTTGCTCAGCACCAGCACGCCGTCCTCATCGTCGCGTGCGGCCACATACTCCTTGGCCACCAGGTTCATCCCATCGTGAAGCGAGGTCACCAGGCATGCCTCGGCCGCGCGGTACCAGGGGTCCAGTTCTTCGTGGCTGTACTGCTGCTCGATCAGCAGGACCGGCTTCCAGAGGGATGTCTGGTAGCGCTGATTGATGCGTTCCACGGTCTCCTCGACCCGGCGGCGCAGATTCACATAGCTGGGAATGCGCGTGCGGCTTGGCGCGGCAATCTGCACCATGGTCAGCCGTTCCAGGTACCAGGGATGCTCCTCCAGCAGGCGCTCGATCGCAACCAGCCGCTCGACGATTCCCTTGGTGTAGTCCATGCGGTCCACGCCAATGATCATGCGTTCGCAGTGCAGGCCGAACTTCTCCAGCAGTTCGTCGCGCTTGGGCCGCGGTGTTCTCCGCTCTGGCTTTGATCCGTCAAAGGCCACGCTCACCGGATAGGGGCGCACGGCACTGATGTGCCCTTCCCGCCGGGCGGTCATGTGTTCGCGGTCGGTGCGCGCCTCCAGAACACGGTCCACGGTGGAGAGAAAGTTGTTGCAGTGCAGCGGAATGTGAAATCCGATCAGGTCGGCGCCCAGCAACCCGTCCAGCAGCTTGGCTTGCCACGGGCAGATGCCGAAGGCCTCTGGATTGGGCCAGGGAATGTGCCAGAAGATGGCCACCCGCGCATCCGGGCGCGCTGCCTTGATCAGCTGGGGCACCAGCGCGAAGTGGTAATCCTGCACAAAGACGATGGGGCTGGCGCTGTCTTTCATCTCCTCCAGCAGGGCGGCGGCAAACTTCTCATTGACGCGCTGGTACCACTCCCAGTCCGAAGCGCGAAAGATGGGCCGGGTGTGAGCAATGTGGCAGAGCGGCCACAGCCCCTCGTTGGCAAAGCCGTCGTAGTAGCCTGCTTCCTCTTCGCTGGAGAGCCACACCCGGCGCAGGGTGTAGCGGGGATCGTCGGGTGGCACGCGCAGGTGGTCGAACTCGTCGACGTTCTGGGCATCGGCGCTGCCGCTGCCGTGCGCCACCCAGACGCCGTCGCAAGCCCGCAGCACCGGCTCAATCGCGGTTACCAGGCCGCTGGGAGGAACCACGCACACCGTCTCCCGGCCCTGCCGCACATGCATGTAGGGCTCGCGGTTGGACATGACAAAGATGCGGCTGGCGCCAAAGCGCTCGCGAATATGCACGGCCAGCCGCTCGGCGGTCCACAGGTGTTCGCCGGCATCGCGCAGCCGAGCCTCGGTCTCAGCCGCGGCGCGCGCCTCGATGAGGCTCTCCGCCATGGTTTCCACTTCGCGGGCCAGCGGGGTAAAGAGACTTAGCTCCTCGAAACTCTGGTCCTCGATATCGGCCGTGTTGCCCATGCGCAGTCGCCTGAGGCGATCCGCAACCCGGATCATGGGCCGCATCAAAAACCAGCGAACCATCAGCAGCGTCACACAGACGATCAACAGAACGAAAGCGGCAATCCGCAAAAAGCTCTGCCGCCACACCTGCGCGCCCTCCGCCCGAATCGAACTGGCGTCCTCGAGAACCACCAGCGCTCCTGCCGTGTGCCCGGCGACATGCAGTGGAATCGCCTCTTCCAGCCACTGCCAATGGTCCTGGTGGCCGAAAACAGAAGAGTCAGCGCCTTGCTTGATCGCCTTGTCCAGCGGGCCGCGCGGCAGTGCATTGAATACCCCGGCAGGACCCGCTTCGGTCACCAACCCTCCCTGAAGGTCATAGACACCCAGCCCCAACGCCTCATTTTGCGAGCGCAGCCGCACAGCCTGTGCGGCAATCTCCACCGCCTGGCCTCCGGCCATCGACTTCTCCATCTCCGATTGCAGGCTCTTGCACTGCCACGCGGTTCTACGCTTCAGCTCTTCTCGCATCGCGTGATTGTGAGTCAGCACCTCGATATACGTCGAGGCGACAGAGACCAGTGTGATTCCCACCACCAGCGCCAGAATCAACCGCATGCGAAAGAATTTCACGTCAGGTCCCCCTGCTCTCTTCTATACAAATCTGTCCTTCTTTCCTGTGCTATTTGGAACACCCTCCCGCGCAATGGACATTATTCGGCGTATTCGGACTGCCGCCGGAAGGCCAACCCGCCAAGCTGTTGAAGAAATGACGCCAAACGGCATTGGGAGCATGGGCTCACTGAACAGCACCGTGCTGTTCTTGCCGGTTCACCGGACTTCTGGAGCTATTGCGTTACAGACGCGCTCCTCTTCAGCCGGCACACCGGCCAGGCCCCGGGCCGCAGAATATCGACTGCATCCATTGCAGTGCGAATTGCTCAGAAATGCCGGATGGATTCGTCAGGCGCGGTGGTTGGAGTGGCCGGAGCCGCAGCACTGTGCCCTCCAGAACGTTCAGCGCGGCTTTCGAGCGAACGGCTGACGAGGTCGCGGGAGCCAAGACCCACGGCGAGAGCGAGCGTGAGCACAATGCCCCCGAAGAGGATGGCAAAGGCCAGATCGACCACATTGCCGCCGAGCTGGAGGTGGTCGAGGACCATGGCTGCGGTGAGCACGAGTACCAGCCATTTGATGCCGAGCGACAGGATCCGCGCGTATTCAAGCTGCGCATTCACGGCCTCGATAAGAACCGACCGCGCCAGGAAGCGCGCGATGAGAGTGCCGGCGATGAGCAGCAATATAGCGCCCACCACACGCGAGAGGTAGGGCATGAGCGAACTCGGCAGCAGTTTGGCTGTCGCGAAGGATGCGTCGAAGGCCGAGATGCCTATGATGAGTCCGAGCAATACGCATACCCAAAAGGAAACCCGGCCGATGAGCGCAGTGGGGGAAGCTGATGGCGCCCAGTTGACGTTGCCCCGGCCACGGGCGAGGCGATCGTCAAACTTGGCGGCAGTCAGCCCACGCCGGAGCACCGCAGATACCACGATGCCGATCAGGACAAACGCCGCCGTGGACATGATGAGGGCCAGGATACCGGGCAGAATGGAGATCAGCAGGGAAAGGACCCGGTAAATCGACTGATGAAGCGCGTCGGACATTTGGTGCCAGATTGAGGTATCGACGGCATACGAGGGTTGCGAAGTCTGGGATGTGTCCGGCTGGAGCATTGCGGCAAGAATGTTATGCATAGAATTCACTCCTTGAATCGACTCTCTTACTCCGTTCTGGAAGCGGGTTTGATTGGCGGGCACTCATGGATTGAACCGGTCGGGCCATCGCCAGCGTGAGACCAGGTACGTCTTGTCGGCCTCGAAAGCAGCGGCGACTGCCTCTATATGGTGCTCCGAATTGGTTCCGGAGTCGGTTATGTTGAAGTGGCTCGCCACCCATGCAAGGTAAAGCGGTATAAGCGCGCCGAGGAGATGTCCGCGATTGATTCTCCGCAGCCGGTGGGCGAGCAGAAAGTCATAGACAATGCGCGCCCAGAGGCTATCGGGCATGCGGAATACCGCGGCGTCTGTTGCCGAGAGCCGCTTGAGTGCAAGCAGCGAGTGCGGCGGTAGAACGATGGACCAGATTTCTTGAAGATTGGTGCAGGCCAGGCGAAAGGCCTGGAGCATCGGGGAAATCTCTGCGGCCGCGTTGGTGGTGGGTGCTTGCGGCTCGGGCAGGACATCGCATGCGGACGGCAACGGACGAAAACGCTGCCAGGATGCTGCCTTGGCGTCGATATCGGAGAAAAGTGCCCCGGTGACCAGGGGGAGGATGGTGTTGAGGTCGGGACCGGCGGGTGGAGGCTGAACGCGCCGGCCAACCTCCACCTGGTCGATGGCGAACCCGGCTACTGTGGCCTCATTGACCGGCCAAAGAGGCGCTTCGCCCTGGTTGCTCACGACAAAGCGCCGGGCTGCGCCGGCCATCCGTTCCGCCATGCGAAGCGAGAGGCCGAGATCGACCGCCAAAGGAAAGCGCACGCGGGAGGCGAACAGCGCGCGGGTGAGCGGATAAAGAATTGCGGAGTTGACCAGGCCCGCGCGTGGCGGCAGATCGTACGAAGGAACTACAAGATCGGCGGGGGTGGTGAGAACGGCGTTGGCAAGGCCGCGGAGTTCGGACGAAGCGAGCAGGCAGGACTCCGGACCCAGCATGAGGATGGCGCGCGCCTCGTTCTTGGCTGCGAGAGGGTAAGCGTTGGCAAATTCAGCCGCGGTGAGAGTCCAGCAAGCGTCTGCCGCGGGAGCCGCCAGGATTCGGAGAGATGAATTGGAGTTTCCGGGGCGCGCGTCCGGGGAAGCAACAAGCAGGTCTTCCGCCGGGAAGGAATCGGTCAGACTGGCAAGGACACTTTCGAGTTGCTCCTGTGCCATGGCTGCGAGCACGACGAGGAGTCCTCTGCCGGTACGCGCGCAAGGCGTGATGACGCCGGGAATTGAATCTGTTGTCGCCATGCTCACTCGGGAATCTGATATTAAAACAATTGCAGGCTTTCCACAGTCTCCAATTGACCAGCCTGGATGCAGCCAGACGCGTTGACCGGACCGCTATGCCAGCACAAGGGGATGAGGACTATTTTGGCCTGACACCTGGGGACTGGAGTTCGAGCCATAAAAAGGAGTACGGAGCGAGGCTGAGCACGTAAGGGGCTTCGGTGATGGCCGGGAATGGCACATAGCCCAGCATCTCAACGGGCTCGGCTCCGTTTTGGCCGGCAAGGTCGAGGGAGACAGGTTGGGCAAAGCGGCTGAGGTTGGCCACGCAGAGAACGGTCTCGTGCGTGCCGTCGCCACGCTCCAGGTCGCGGAGGTAGGCCAGGATCTTGCGGTTCGCCGGGCTCAGGAAATGCAAGGTTCCACGGCCGAAGACCTGGAAGAGCTTGCGCAAGGCGATCATGTTGCGCATCCAGTGCAGAAGGCTCGATTGGTCGCTGAGCTGAGCCTCGACATTGACCGCCTGGTAGCCGTAGATGGGATCCATGACAATGGGCAAGTAGAGCCGGGCGGGGTCGCACTTTGAAAAGCCGGCGTTGCGGTCCGAGTTCCACTGCATGGGGGTCCGCACGCCGTTGCGGTCGCCGAGGTAGATGTTGTCGCCCATGCCGATTTCGTCGCCGTAGTACAGGATGGGTGTGCCGGGAAAGCTGAGCAGAAGCGAGTTCAACAATTCGATGCGGCGGCGGTTGTTGTCGAGCAAGGGCGCCAGCCGGCGCCGGATTCCAGCGTTGACGCGCATGCGCGGGTCTGCCGAATAGGCAAAGTACATGTAGTCGCGCTCGTCGTCGGTGACCATTTCCAGGGTGAGTTCGTCGTGATTGCGAAGAAACAGACCCCATTGGCAGTTATCCGGAATGGCGGGCGTCTGGGCCATGATGTCGGTGATCGGCTGCCTGTCTTCCTGGCGAAGCGCCATGTAAATGCGCGGCATCAGGGGAAAGTGGAAGGCCATTTGGCACTCGTCGCCATCGCCAAAGTAGGGCCGGACGTCGGCGGGCGCCTCGTTGGCTTCCGCCAGAATCAGACGGTTTCCGTATTCGGCATCGATGGCGGCCCGAATCTTCTTTACGACAAGATGAGTTTCCGGCAGATTCTCACAGGAAGTGCCGTCGCGCTCCACCAGGTAGGGGATGGCATCCATGCGCAGCGCGTCCACGCCCATGTCCAACCAGAAGCGTATAGCCTTCAAGACTTCCTCCATCACCTGGGGGTTATCGAAGTTGAGGTCCGGCTGGTGCGAAAAGAAGCGGTGCCAGTAGTAGGCCTTGGCCGTCACGTCCCAGGTCCAGTTGGATTTTTCCGAGTCGGTGAAGATAACGCGGGCGCCCTCGAAGAGCTTGTTGGTGGAGGACCAGACGTACATCTCGCGTGCTGCTGAGCCGGGCGGCGCCAGGCGGGCGGCCTTGAACCATGGGTGTTGATCGCTGGTGTGATTGATGACCAGCTCGATCATCACCTGCATGCCCCGCCCATGCGCTGCGTCCTGAAACGCCTTGAAATCGCTCAATGTTCCGTAGGACGGATTGACGTCGACGTAGTTGGCGATGTCGTAGCCGTCGTCGCGCAGGGGCGAGGGGAAAAAAGGAAGAAGCCAGATGCAGGTGACGCCGAGGTCCTGGAGGTAGTCGAGCCGCGAAAGCAGTCCGGGGAAGTCCCCGATGCCGTCGCCGTTCGAGTCGGCGAAGGCGCGAACGTGGAGTTCATAGATGATCGCGTCTTTGTACCAGAGGGGATCGGTGGCGCTCGCCAGCTTCTTCATCCTCCAATCCTCTCAGGTGCTTGGATGTGCATTCTGCCCCTATTTGCTCGCCGTGCAGCAATGCTCGATACGGCGTCCTCCTCTTTCCACAAGTACTTTTTGCAGATTCTTCAACATGCGACCTCAATCGGGTCCATAAAATTCCCCCGAGATCGAGCAAAACAGAACAGACAAAGCCCTTGAGCCGGGGCGAAAATTAGCAAGACCTTAGTGCAGCGGCCTCTGCAGTGCGGGAACTCTGTCCCGATTGTTGCGGTCTATCCCCAGAGTAGCGGCTTGGGGCCTGCGTTGCCGCTCAGCCTGCGCGGAATGCTCTTCGAATCCAAGTAGCTCCTCCCAGCCTTTGATCCGCACACCGCAGCCTGCAATCCACTTCCGGACCGTATCGAAAGAGGCTTCATGCTTATAAGTGATAGGAACAACCCCCAATTTGACCCTGCCGCCTATCTTGCGCATGCCGGCCTTGGTCGAAGAATCGTCGAATTGAAGGGGAAGGATAACTTCTTCTCCCAGGGAGATCAGGCAGATTCCATCTTTTATCTGCAGCGTGGCCGGGCCAAGATCACCGTTGTTTCCAAGAACGGCAAAGAGGCCACAATCACGCTGCTCTTCCCTGGCGACTTCGTTGGCGAGGGGGCGCTCGCGGCGGTGCCCGGGTTGCGTTTGTCAACGGCCACAGCCATCGACACCTGCACTGCACTCAAGATCACAAGGGAGGAGATGATCCGTGTCATTCATCAAGAACATGCGTTATCCGACCTGTTCCTGAAGTTCGTGCTGGAGCGCAGCATGCGCACCCAGGCCGATCTGGTGGACCAGCTTTTCAACTCCAGCGAAAAGCGATTGGCGCGAATCTTGTTACTGATGGCGGAGTTCGGCAAGCCAGGGGAGCCGGAACGCTTCATTCCTCCCATTACGCAGGAAACCCTGGCTGAGATGATCGGCACCACACGGTCGCGCGTCAGCTTCTTCATGAATCGCTTTCGCAAGCTTGGCTTTGTCAGTTACGACGGCCGCATCCAGGTTCACAAGTCGTTGCTCAATGTGGTCCTCCTCGACCAGTTGCCAGAGCAGAACGCGCACCAGCCGTCTGTTCTTTCCGTCTCACAAGGCTTGCCGGGCCGGCAGCCAGAAGGCCCCATGCCTGAGCAAGACTGAACACCATGTTGATCGTCGCCAGGGGTTGCTTAGCCCAACCACTACCCGAAGGAGAGCTTGCCTCAAGATGACGCCGCATCTCGGGCCCATCATCCGGATGAGTCTGCGCTGCTGGGATTATGCCAACCGCCGTCTGCAGCGATGATCGTGCCGGCCTCCCTGGGTCCCCAGCTGCCACGCTTGTAAGAGCGAACGCGGTGATGGGTCTTGAGAATCGGATCGACAACCATCCACGCTGCCTCTACAGCGTCTTCACGCGTGAAGAGCGCGCCGTCGCCGGCCATGGCGTCCCCGAGAAGCCTCTCGTAGGGCGTTTCGTCTCCCGACCGCTCTTCCGACAGGTAGAGCTCTCGTTGCTCTCCGGTAAAATCCTTGCCTGCGAGCTTGACGCGTGCGGCAAGAGCGATGGCAGGGTTGGGGGAGAGCCGGAAGCGCAAGTAGTTTGATCGGCCTGTCTGCGGCTCAGAGTCGGCAAAAAGCCTCTGCGGCGCCGGCTTCAACTCCACCAGCACCTCGGTCGCAGTGTCTGGCAGGCATTTGCCGGAGCGCAGGTACCACGGCACACCCTCCCACCGCCACGAATCGATGAAGAGCCGCAGGGCGCAGAAGGTCTCAACGTCAGAGCGCTTCGCTACATCCGGCTCGTCACGGTAACCTGCGTACTGCCCGCGGACCACATCGTCCGGCGTCAGGGGCCGCATGGCTCGAAAGACCTTGGCCTTCTCGCTGTGCACTGCGCCAAAGTCCCGTCCCGCGGGTGGTTCCATGGCAAGCAGCGCGACCACTTGGAAGAGGTGATTCTGGATTACGTCGCGCAAGCAGCCGGCGGTCTCGTAAAACCCGCCGCGCTTCCCCACGCCGAAACTCTCCGATAGAGTGATCTGGACGCTGGCCACATAGTTACGGTTCCAGATCGGCTCAAGGAACGAATTGGCGAAGCGGAAATAGAGGATATTCATGATCGCCTCCTTCCCGAGGAAGTGATCAATGCGGAAGATTGAGTCTTCCGGGAACACCGAATGCGCAACTTGATTGAGCTCCCGTGCGGAGGCCAGGTCGCGGCCAAAGGGCTTTTCGACGATAACGCGGGCATGCTCAGCCAGTTTCGCGGCGCCGAGGCCTTCGATCACGGTTTCAAAGAGCGCCGGTGGAATCGCCAGATAGTGCGCGGGTCGCCGCGCCTTGCCCAGCACTTCTTTGATCGCTGTGAACGTGCCTGGGTCTTTATAGTCTCCGCTCACATACTTGAGCAGGGACAGAAGCTGTTGCAATGCGCGCTTGTTATCGATTCCGCCCGATCGCTCAATGCTGTCCGTCACACGCTTGTGCAAACGCGCCATGCTCCACTTTGGAAAGGCGACGCCGATAACCGGAACCTTGAGCGCGCCTCGCTTCACCATCGCATAGAGTGCCGGGAAGATCATCTTGTGGGCCAGATCTCCTGTCACACCGAAGATCACCAGAGTGTCCGAATGGGGCCTTGCCATCAGGCGCCGGCCTTTCTGCCAGCGGCCTTTTCCTCATGGCCGCCGAATTGAAAGCGCAGCGCCGACAGCACCTTTTCGGCAAAGTCATCTTCGCCGCGCGAGCTGAATCGTTCGTAGAGCGCGGCGCTGAGGACGGGCGCCGGAACCGACTCGTCGATGGCGGCGGCGATCGTCCAGCGCCCTTCCCCTGAATCCGATACGCGTCCAGAGAACTTCGCCAGGTCCGGGCTATCGAGCAGAGAGATGGCGGCCAGGTCCAATAGCCACGAAGCAATCACGCTGCCGCGCCGCCACACCTCGGCGATGTCGGCAATGTTCAGGTCGTATGCATAGTACTCGGGGTGGCGCAACGGCGTGGTCTCGGCATCCACATCCTGCTTCTGGCTGCCCGCGTTGGCATGACGGAGGATGTTCAACCCTTCAGCGTAGGATGCCATGATGCCGTACTCGATGCCGTTGTGGACCATCTTGACAAAGTGGCCGGCGCCACTGGGCCCGCAGTGCAAATAGCCATGTTCCGCGGTGCCGCCCACCTTCTCCCGGCCAGGCGAGCGGGGCGCCGAATCGATGCTTGGGGCCAGTGCGGAAAAGATCGGGTCGATACGCTGGACTGCGGCATCGTCGCCGCCGATCATCAGGCAGTAGCCCCGCTCCGATCCCCACACCCCGCCGCTGGTTCCAGCGTCCACATAGTGGATGCCCTTCGGCCTCAGCTCGGCTGCGCGCCGGATGTCATCGTGATAGTAGGAGTTGCCGCCATCGATAATCACATCGTCCTTTTCGAGGAACGGGATCAGAGTCTTCAGCGTCTCATCGACCACCGCGGCCGGCACCATGATCCAGATGACCCGGGGCGCTTTCAGCTTCTTCGCGAAGTCTTCAATCGACGTTGCGCAGACTGCACCGTCTTTGACGAGCGCTGGCGCGGCTTCCGGATGAATGTCGTAAGCAACGCACGGGTGACCGGCCCGCAGAAGGCGCTGCACCATGTTGGATCCCATTCTGCCTAATCCGATCATGCCCAATTCCATATGCTTTTCCTCTCTCCGAAAAGTGGCGAAGCGATTGAAGCTGCGGTTCGCGAGATTGCTGAACTTGCAGCCCTATACCGGTGCGTAGACCACATAGCCGCGCGGCGGCGCGGGAAACTCGCTGCAGCCCTCCGCGTTCGTGGTGCGTTCGTTGGGAATCGTCGTATCGTGACCATCCCAGGCGACAGGAATGAACTCCTGGTTCTTCCACTTTGTTTTCACCGTAGCGCCGCTCCACTTGTCGCCCAGGTTGTTCAGCACATAGATCAGACCCGCTTTCTGCACGTTGTCATCGCGAAAACCGCATCGCTGCATGATGTAAAGATCGGGATCGACATGCAGAATTTGCGAATCGCCGCCGGCATGGCTGTGGTGTGCGGCGATGAGAGCGTCAATGCCATTCGGTGTGCCGGCGCGGGCCAGACTGTTGTTGTAGTAGTCGTACCAGAAGACGCTGGGGTATCCCTCGTGCACCAGGATGTAGGAGTAAGCCAGCATCTTGTCATTGACAATCGTGTTGTCGCCCATGTCGTGATTGTCGACAAAGGTGACCGCCTTCCTGGGGCGATCGGTAACTATGGCGCCGGCGCGCGTGAGATTGCGCAGATCGTAGTGGAACGTGTCGCAGAGATCCTTCAGCTGGTAGCGCAGCGGAAAGTCGAAGGCGGCTACCTGATTGTCAGAGAAGCTGTTGACCTTGGTGAGCCACTGCTCGATGCTTTCGCCGTCCTCCCAGTACTCGCCGACCACGAAGGGGGTGAATTCCTTGCCGTCTTTGACGTAGCGATACTTGGCGATTGTGCCTAGGATCCACGCACCGTAGCCTTTGGCGAAGTCGAAGCGGAAACCGTCAAAGCCCAACTCCTCAATAATCAACTGCGCGTACTCCATGATGGAGGTGTAGACGAGCGGGTTGCGATGGCAGAGGTGCGGAAAGCCGGCAAAAAGCTCTCCCTCCAGTGCAACTTCATACCGGCTGGGATGGAAGCAATTCCAGTCGCGAGGGAATCGGCCGCTTTTGGGATTGAACTTCGTCCAGCGCTTCTTCCCGTCGAGTGGGTTTGTTTCCTCTTCGTCCCCGCCGGAGTTGTGGCTTATAACCATGTCCGCATAGCAGCCCATCCGGTTGTCATGCGCTTTCTTAATGAGCGCTTCGAGCTCCGCGCGGTTGCCATACCACGTCTTGGCGCCGCCTTTCTGGTCAAGGTCGCCCAGATCGAAGTAATCATAGGGATCATAGCCCATGGAACGCGTCTCAGCGGCTTTCGAGATGGGCGGCAGCCAGACAGCGTCGAAGCCGGATTTGGCAAGTTCCGGAATATGCTCGGCAACAAAGTTCCACCAGTTGTGATCCTGTTTCTCTTTCGCGGGACAGTCCCAGTAAAACGCCTGCAACATTACGCTCATAGGTTCTCCTCATTCCCTCGTCGGAGACGAAAAGGCTGCCTGCCAAGCCCCGCATGCACACCGGAAATCTCGTTTGTGAGGCCGGAAGTTCCCGCGCCGCTGCCGCAGAGATCCATCCCACATTCAACCTCAACCATGTCAATAGAGATTCGCCGGCGGCCATATGCGACGCACCGGAGATGGGCGGGCAGAAGACGGCTCATTCTGTCGGCTTCCATCCGTTCCCGGCTGATCACGCCCTTCTCCATGAGACGTTTCTCTCCGCGTTCCGGTCAACGACCGCTCGAACCTTATCTTCTCGACGTTGGTGGCGAACGGCGCCGCTGAAGCGAGCATCGAGAAGCGTCGCAATCATTTCTCAGGCCAGTGGTCTCCGCCTCGTCCTCTGCTCTACTCGCCTTCAAGTGGTCAATTCTGCTTCCCGCATCTCGTCGAAGAACGGGGTCCTCTTCTGCTGCACACACTCCGCAGCATAGAGGTACATAGCCGCCGACCATGTCTGCCAATCTCGGCCGCTTGGTTTACCGGTTTGCGCGTGGATCCATTCGTTGAATCCCCACTCCGCCGCGTCTTCATGCCATGGCTTAACCATTTCTGTCAGCGCCGCCAATTTGCGCTCCGCCAGATCCATCTCTCCTGCCGCTACGCACGCCGCAATATAGAAGCCACAAATAAAAGGCCACACACCCCCGTTGTGATAGTCTCCCGGCCGATTATAGCGCTCGTATCGTGGCAGCCAATCCGCATGATGGGGCAGAATGTACGGAAACAAGCAGGGCGGCAAATTCACGGCAAGTTCTCCGCGGCCCCGCATCGCTTCGCACTCGGTTTCAATCCATGTCAGCATCTTCGTTGCCCAGCGAGGCGAAGCAATTCCGGTCAGAATCGCCAGGCTGTTGCCCAGCAGATCGAAGCGGTCGCTACTCATGACTTTGTAAGAGTAGAGGGCGTAGTAAGGCGCGGTTGGCTCCACGAGAGCCTCTTGCTCATAACGATTCTTCTCGTCACCGTGGACCTCCAGTCGGCTCATCGCACCGCGCAGTTGCTCGGCGGACTGGTGATCGCCATAAAGACGAAGATAGGCATAAACCAGCATATTCACGTAAAGCCCATACCCCATCACGTACTGCTCGTCGCGCCAGTCGCTGGTGGGTAACTGACACACCATCACCCGGTCATCGGGGCTCTGGTACTGCATCCACCGCTGGGCCTTCTCTGCTGCCTCAAGGAGGAATTCCGGCTGATTTGTGGATATTCTGTAGAGAGCCAGCCCAAAGAGGAAGAGCGGCGTCGAATCGCTGGCGCCGCGGTTTTCTGGATCGTGCGCGAGGGATGGGATGTGGCCGTGCGGCGTCTGATGATTAGCAAGCGCCACCAATGTGCGCTCCAGAGCGTCCGCAAGCTCCTTGTTGCCGGTAGCCAGAATGCCCAGGGATGAGATCATCAGGTCCCGCGTGTAAGGCTCCGGGTATCCCCACCCAGCGGTCCGGGGCAGTCCTTCATACGGTCCCCGTGCGTTATGCAGCAGGATTTGGAGAGCGGCATCTTTAGCCTGCTCGATAGAAATGAGTGACTTATCGTCGAAAGACATAGACTCCTCGATGGCATGCTGAGTTGAGGGGGCGAGCATTCGCTCCTCGTTGCGTTCTACTGGATACCCAAGCGATCGGAAACTATCTCCACGAATCGCCTGGCAACCTGGCGGTAATCAAACAGCTCGACCACACGCTTTCGACCCGCTTCGCCCATCCTCTGCCGCAGTGCCCTGTCCTGCATCAGCATTAGAAGGTACTTGGCGATGTCGGGCACGCTGGCCCGGTACTCCGCTGTGCGCGGATTCTTGAACACGATCCGCTGGCTACTCTCGTAATCGTGGCCTTCGCCAAATCGCCCCTCAGTGATCTTCCTTTCCTCGGCCACGCCGGCCAGGAATGCCGTTTCACCGTGGGCCATGGTGTCGCGAAAAGCCATGGCATCGATCGCGATGACCGGCTTTTCGCAGGCGCTGGCCTCAACCTGAATCATTCCAAAACCCTCCAGCCGCGAGGGCGCCGCGTAGATGTCGCAGGCGGATATCAAGTAGGGCATGTAATTCTGCGAGACCATGTAGGTGGAGTAGACAACCTTCTTGGCGATACCCAAATCCGCCGCCATCTCGAGGTCGATCCGGTTCTGTATCTCTGTGCGGGGTTGAGGCCACACCTTGCAGACATATCTCCAGTCGGGCGCCTCGGCATCGATCAGCGCCAATGCCTGCATCACCTCCTGTGCGCCCTTCGACGCTCCATCGCCACCGGCGGTCAGGATCATCAACTGGTCCTCGGACACTCCGAAACTCTCACGGATTGTCTTGACCTTCACATCGTCGCGGCTGTGCGGTGCGTAGAGGTCTGTGCCGCAACCTACAGGAAGCACCACGATGTTGTCTGCTCTGATGCCATCTCTGACATATACCTCCTTCACCCAGGTGGAGGTGACCAGGATCAGCGGCAGAGCGTTCAGCACGTCGCGGTGTTCGGCGATAAAGCCATCGGCCACGAGCCATGGCACGGCGTTCATCCCAAACTTGTGCGGGTGCAGCACCAGGTTGGGAAGGTGGCCCCAGAACCCCACGCCGACCACCACGTCCGGCTTGAACCAGCTGTAGTACCATTCCTTTTCCAGGGACGATTCCAAATGCACCGGGTGGACATCCACGCCCATCTCGTGCAGGCCCCTGCACAACAGTTCGCCTTGCAGCGCCAGGCCGCCTGCCGGCGCCGGATACTCAGTCAGTACAAGTACTTTCACGATTGCCGCTCCTATAGTGCCGTTCGCTCTGCCGCTGCTTGTGCTGAATCAAAACACCAGAAGCCTTCTTCTCCTGGTGTGCTCCGCGCTTCCCAACTGTCGTGCCCATACCCGTACACATCCGTAATCAATCTGCGCTTTTCCAGCCAGATATCGTCTGTCAACATATCACGTCGATCTGCATCGGCACGGACCCGAGGCAGGTACGCGTGTCCCCCATCTTCATAAGCAAACATCCATAACTGCTTTGTGCTGATACCGCCCGATCGCCAAAGATTGACGACGCTCTGGCTGCACTCCTCATGCCGGCGGTGACGTGTGTACTCGCCGTTCGGGCCGTGGGTCAAAATCAGGCTGTAGCTGCCCCCAGACAATAGTCGTACGATGGTTTCCTCAACCTGCACCATCGTTAGCGGCACCTGATCAGGTCCATCATCGAGATCCGCCATCTCGCCCTCCGCCCCCATTTGCTGCAAGACACGGCGGAACTTTGGCGCGCGGTCCCGATCGGATGCTCTGCATAGAGTCACAAGTCGCCAATAAAACTCCGGATGGGACAGTATGTAGCCGCCGCACCAGAGTGTCTCGTCGTCCGGGTGGGCGACCACAACTGCGGCCCGAGGCCGAGGACCGGATGTCACTTCGCCGCGCAGGACGGGGGTCATTGCTCTCCATGGAAAGTGTCAGAGTGTCGGTTATCGCTGCGTTCGCTCATCGAGTTACACCTCGATTGTGAAGACTTGCCTTTGAGCGACAGACTTGATCAATCTGGAATTCGTGCTGTAGTGCTGCGCCATATTTTCCGACCATGACAACTCGTCGGTGCGCCCAATCTTCTGCCAATACTGCCGAAGGGGATGGTCGCAGGCGTCAATCGCTGGCGCTTCCCGGCGATACCTTTCATTGTGGCGGAAGCTTTGGATCGGCATGCGGGGCTTTTGTGGAGACTCTTCGGCCACGTAGCCGAGTGCCACTCTGGCTACGGGGAAAATGTTCGGCGGCAACCCAAGCAAATCGATCATTGTTTGCGGATCGCGGCGAATTCCGCCTATGGGAACGATGCCGAGATCAAAGGCGCGCGCCGCAGTTCGGACTCATTCTTGTGCGCGAGAATATTCGATGCAACTCCCCCGTGATGATCTTCTTTGTGATTGGACTACGCGCAGTATTCAAGTTCTGCTCTCTTTTGCTCACACACTTGGCAGCAAGCTGCCTTCTGTCGGCAAGTGACAACCCTGAAAGAGATACCGGTCGATTGACTCCTGTGCTGATTTCAGCTCTCGCGGGCTGGGGTAGCGTGAAAATTCAGCTTCGCCAATTGCGGGAGAGACTTGGTCCAATTTGTCGCTGAACTCCGTTCGATCGATTTCAGGTTCGACAACTGTTGCATCGCAGTTGTCCACCACGCCGGCGTTCTCCGCGTTCCCCGGCTATTTCCTTGACCCGATCAGCCGGATACGGGCGGTGAGGGCTCTCCCCGCAAACTCGCTGAAAGTTCCATACTGCAGCGAATCGACAACGTTGTTCACCACCAGGGGGTTGCTGCTGTTGGTTGCGTTTTCGATGACGCCGCGAAGTCCGAAATACGACCCGCGCAGGTGAAAGCGCCATTCCAGCCCCGGACTGAAGGCCAGGTAGTTGGGAAAGCGCCGCGAACCGGCTGCGCCCACCACCTGGTAGTTGGCGTTGACTGAGGTGAACGGAAAGCCGGAATGCCAATCCAGGCTGTAGACAAAATCCCAACTCTTCCTGAAGCCAGGCGCCAGGAACGGCAGCCATCCCCAGGAGAGCACGCGGTTCGGCGTGTCCCAGGCCAGAGGGCCGCTCTGCTGCGCGCCGAGCATCGACAGGGTGGGCAAATAATCGATCGCGGCATTGGTATGAGCGGAGGAGTGCGCATAAGAGGCAAAGAGCGTGTAGCCGCCGGCAAAGGTCCGCCGCGCATCGATCTCGGCCAGGTTGTCGTGGTCCTGTCGGGAATTCGTGAGCAGATAGTTCCCGGAGAGCGCAGCCGGGGGGCTCTGGTTCACATACGCGAATTCATCAGACACAAGCTTGCGGAGAAGATTCGCCCGCACATAAAGCGAGCCGGGGAGCCTTTCTTCCACCCCGACGCTCCAGTTCAGCGCCCGAGCCTCATGCAGCGAGCTGTCGCTGGATGAAAAATCCGTCTCCAGCGGCGGGCCCTGCGGAGTAACGCCGTCGGCTGCAAAGTAGGTGTCATAGCGGATGCCCGCCAATGCCCGCTCCAGATACTCCAGTTGCGTGTGCTCGTAATAGAGCCCGATGCCCGCGGACAGCTTTGTCCTGCCTTCGCCTCCCGAGGGCAGGTAGACGGCAGCCAGGCGCGGCGAAAACAGCGGTCTGCCGAGGATCTCGTCCCAATCGAAGCGCAAGCCTGATTCAATCAGCAGGCCGGCGCGCGGTGTCCACCGGTCCTGCACATAGGCGCCGGCTTCGGCATTATGGCGGGTGAAAGGCGCGGTTGCGGGGAAAATGCTCTGCCGCAGCAGCGTCCCGTCCTCGCGCAAATAGCCGACGGGAGCGCGTGCGATAGCTTCGTCGAAGCCGATGCGGTCCACATCGATGCCGGCCTTCAGATTGTGCAGTCCAGCCCAGTGGCGAGGCGGCAGATACAGCGCCGCGTTCCCTTCCAGGCGCTGCGATCGGCTGGTCAAACTCTCAAAATAACTGCCCAGAGAAAGCTCGGGAGTGATTTGGAAAGGACTGTCTCCATGCGGCTCATAGCCGTCGCGGATGTGCACTGCGCCCAACCCGAGGTCCAGCAGCGCCCCGTTGTGAAAGCTCTGCTGATCGCGCAGATACGGCAGCCATGCGACCGTGTTGCGCCGGGTGGTGCTCTGCACGGGAACCAGCGGCGAGATTCCATCGTTGGGAGAGTGATAATCGTTGAACAGCAGCCCCCCAGACAGAATGTTGGCAGGCCTCGCATTCACCTGGAACTTGATCAGGTTGCTTCCGCGCAGCAGGTGGTTGGTGTCGGCTCCCTGGGGAAGCTCGCGGATGTAAATGTCGTCGTATTCTGCTTCCATTCCGTCGAAGAACCAGGCCAGGTTGCGCACCAGCGGTCCTGAAAAGGTGATTCGGGGAACCGCTTTGTCGAAGCGAATTCCATTGATGTCCTGGAAAGAGGGAAGAAAATCCGTAGCGTTGAAACGGAACCGGTTGTCGCCCATTCCGGTGTAGAACGCCACCACGCCGCCGGTGCTTCTGCCAAACTCCACCGGGTAGCGCGTCGCCTCTTCGTCCATCGAGCGAACCGCGTCCGCACTGACCCGCAGGGCGAGAACCCCGCTCACTGGTGAGCGGATGTCGAACCCATCCAGCAGATCCAGCGTCGCCCACGCCTCCGACCCAGCCACATGCACCTGGCCGGTCGCATCCTGAACCACACCGGGATAGAACGGCAGCAGATTGCGGATATCGCGGGAAGTTCGGTACGGCACATTGACGATCTCCGGCAGATTCATGCTGCGCTGATCGGAGGTCTGTTCCGTATCGATGCCGGGCACCGAGGCCGTTACGCTGACCTGTTCGAGCACCATCTGTTCGTGGTTCAGCACCACCCGCACATCTCGAAGCAGCGGATCGGCCTGGTTCAACACCGTTTCATAGAAGCCGGGCTTTTCAAGGCGGAGGCGGTAGGGTTCGGTACCCTCGATACTGTACGTGACCTGGCCGGCGTAATTGGTCAGCAGGCGAATCTCATTTTTGCCTGGCTCCTGAAAGACCGCCTCAGCGCCCGCCACGGGCACGCCATTCTCGTCCAACACCGTAAGCAGAACCGGGGCATCGGCCGCCGTCTGCCCGGCGGCAGAAGCGATGCAGCCAAAGAAAAACAGCCAGAAAACCACTCCACCCGCACGCCTGAAACTTCGCATGGGTTCACCGCCGCCAACCCCTCCATCCTAGTGGGTTGAGTCGTTGATCCGTCACACTAAATTTGTCACCCTGAGGGAGCGCAGCGAGCCGAAGCACCTGCGGTTTCAGTAGCTTATGAGCATCTTCTGCTCGTCAATATTGCGGCGAAATCCGGACTCGCGCCACTGGCCGCTGGCTACTGGCGAGAACTCCTGGTTGCGTGCGCGCTTCGCCTCTGGCAATGGCTCGGTGTTCAATCCGCAAAACGCGGGAGAGCGTGTTCGACCCATTCCGGCGCTGACACCGTTTCTCCCTTGATTGGGATTCCCGCAGACCGCCGGAAGGGCTATCATGTGGCTGGAGAACGGCCATGTCCCAATACGTTTTTCTCTGCCAGGATTGCAAAAAGGAGTTCACCCAGACACTCCACATCGCGGACTTCGAAAAGGGCGGCGGCGTGTGTCCACTCTGCGGCAGCAAGCGGGTAACCCAGGTGATCGCGGGGTTCTCCGCCCTTACCGCCAGGAAAAGCTAGAGCGCACGACGGCCCCCATCGCTTCGAGGTTTCCGCACCGGGGAATTTCCTGTGCGCATTTGTCCTGTACCACGGACAAACGGGAGATCGTTCACCTTACGTCCACCGCCTTTGCCGGCCCACCGTAGATGAAGCATTGGGTGCCCCACCTGGGCGCTCTCCGGGCACCGCGTCTTTGTTTTTGCGGCTAGGGTGGGCGGGCAGGCGCCTTGCGATTTGTCTTTTTCTGTTGAACTTGCAATTGAGTTTTTCAGCCGACACGAATTCTCGACCAGCTTCAGGCGCGGCCCACGTATCCCATGCCAGCCAGCACACCCCGCATATAGGCGAAGCTGCCGATGACTCCGGGCATTGGATCGTCGCCATGCACCTCATATTCGAGATCGACGAAGCCCTTGTACTTGATTGCGATCAGAGCCGCGAAGATCTCCCGCACCGGCATCTTTCCGTCGCCAACTGCAACCTGACTTTCCTTGCTCTGAAAACTCTTCAGGTCCTTCATGTGAACGTTGAACAGGCGCGGCCCCACTTCGTGAATGGCCTGGACCACATCCGTGCCTGCACGCACCGTATGGCCAACATCGATGCAGCAACCGATGCGCGGGTCAGTACCCTTCAGCGACTTCAGCACATCCAGCGGTGAAGGCCACAGTTTGTCTTCCGGCCCGTGATTGTGAATCGCGATCCGAATGTTGTACTCCTTCACGAACTTCTCGATGCGCGGCAAGGTCTCGGGCGTGGGGTCGCCGGCAACAATCACGGAGATTCCGGCCCGCTTGCAGTACTCGAACTTGTTGCGAATGTCGGCGTCATCGTCCTTGGCAAAGTAGATGGCGCCGGCGGCATGAAGTTTGATCCCCGCCGCGGCATAGTCTTCCAGCGCCTTGGCCTCCAGTTGCGGGTCCATGGGAAGATGATCTTTCACGTCCTTGGCATTGAGCGCGAAGACGTTGAGCTGCTTCATAAAGCCGATCATCTGGGCGCGGCTGAAGTTGCGGAAGGTGTAACTGGCCAGCCCCAGTTGCACCGGCAACGGCTTGCCGCTTGCCGCTGCTGGCTGCGCGAAGGATGGAACCGCTTTTGTCGCGGCGCATGCTGCCGCAAGAAGTGCGCCGGATTGAACAAAATTGCGGCGAGAGAAAGTGCTTTTCATGATAGGGATACTCCTCGATTGCTCCACCTTATCGCTGCCTATTGAAAGACCCTTTGGATGAGCCGCTGTCCGCCCTGGCGATGGCCGGGCGGCAACGGAAAGAAGGTTCGCAGGCGGCTGCGCAGCACCCGCCCGCATCGGGCATCAGCCCTTAAAGATGCGGCGCCCACCCCGGTTCGTATGCGCGCCCCCACATCTTCATGGCTTCGGGATCGTTCACAATCTTGCCGTCTTTTGTGTCCAGCTTCAGCTCCCGATTGACTTCCCAAGCAATGTTCGAGAGCTGCAACATGGTCACCGCAACGTTGCCCACCGAGACGGGGGAATGCAGTTTTTCTCCCTTCTGGATTCCGGCGATGAAGTTGGCAAAGTGCGCATCGGTCATGGAGTCGCGGCCCACCAGGTCGGCAGATGAAGTTCCGTTGCCTGCCCTGACCTCGCTGGTCATCTTTCCCTTGAGATCGTAGATCTCATACCCGTCGCGATCGACAAGCACGCTGCCTGTGGTCCCCATGATCACTGAGCCACGGTCGCGGTTGTAGTACTTCATCCCCTGGCAACACTTCCCTTCCCACGAGATCAACTTGTCCTCGTACGCGAAGCTCGTGACCAGCGTGTCGTAAAACTGCCAGTCGTCCCTGAACTGGTATCTTCCTCCCGAAGAGGTAATGCGCTGCGGGAAATCCACTCCCAGCGCCCAGCGGCACACATCCACTTCATGCGTCCCGTTGTTCAGCGTCTCGCCTGTGCCCCAGGTCCGGAACCAGTGCCAGTTATACGGATGCACATTGTCCTTGTAGGGCGTGCGCGGCGCCGGACCCTGCCATAGGTCCCAATCGAGTTGAGGCGGAACGGGAACTTCCTTCCCTATCCCGATCGATTTTCTGACGTTGCTGTACCAGGCTTTTCCAAAGTAAGGCCGGCCAATCAGGCCGCCGTGAATTCTTTCCACAACTTCAATGGTGTGGGGCGAGGAGCGCTGCTGCGTGCCCATCTGCGCGAGCTTCCCATACTTGCGCTGCGCCTCCACCAGCAACGCTCCCTCGGCAGGATTGTGACTGCATGGCTTCTCCACATAAACGTGCTTGCCCGCTTCAAGCCCCGCAATGGCCATGGGGGCATGCCAGTGGTCGGGTGTGGCAATGGTGATCGCATCCACATCTTTCTGCTCCAGCACGTTGCGGAAGTCCTTGTCGATGGCGGGCGCATAACCCAGTTCGCGCTCCGCTTCGGCGGCAAACTTCTTCAGAATCACACTGTCCACATCGCACACATGCGATACCCGGGCAGTACCCTCGTTTGCCTTGAGCGCGGATAGATGCGCACAGGCGCGGCTATTCAGACCGATCACGGCAAAGTTGACGCGGTCGTTCGAGCCCAGAATCTGCCCATAGCTTTTCGCCGTCGATCCGATGGCCAAGCCTGCCGCTCCTAACGCAAGTGTGTCGATGAATTCACGTCGAGTCACCATTTATTTTTCTCCATCACATCAACAACGGTCTGGAATGCTCAAGTGCCGGGTGCCCCAGGTCCGAGGCCCCACGGACAGTATTCGTCCGTTAAGTGAAGATCCCGATTTTGGGACCTGGGAAAGCGCGAAGTCAAGGCGCGAAGTCACGTGCTCAGCGCCCTAGAGAGTCCCTGAGTCCTTGAGGGCCTGCTTCATGCCCGCCCAGCTGATGCGTGAGCACTGCTCCGGCGTGCCGCCTCCATTCCAGTGCGTCTCCAGGCTCACTGCATCGCGGAAACCGCTCTGCTTCAGCGCGCGGAACTGCGCCGTCCAGTCGATGAATCCCTTGTCCACAGGCGACCACTCGATCTTCCCGTCGGCGCCCTTCACTGTATTCTTGCAGTGGCAGTGGTGTATCCGATTCTTCGGCAGCATTTCCCATGCTGTCGGGAAAGCGTCGAGTTCACCGCGCATTACAGCATTGGCCGGGTCCCAGTTGAGCGCCAGGTGCGGTGTGTGGATTGCGTTCAGCGTCCGCGCCGCCTCACGGCCGGTTGCCGTATTGCACTCAAACTCGTTCTCCAGCACCAGCAGGATGCCCTGCTGGCCGGCCGTGTCGGCCGCCGAGCGCAGCTTCTCGTCGATCGCCGCACGGTACGGGACCACATCGTCCAGCCGCCAGAAATCAAAGCAGCGGACCTTGCCCGTCTTGAACTCTTTGGCCAGTGAGATGGACCGCTCCAGAACCTCATCCTGCTCCTTGAACGTGGTCTCGGCTGCGCCGTGCATATCTTGCTTGTCGCCATACCGGGACATTGGTGCGCCCGGCCAGTGCGTCTTGAACAGCGGGCTGGCGATGTCGGTCACCTGCAGCTTGTACTTCGCCAGAATCCTCTGCGCTTCGCCGATCTCCGCTGCGCTCAAGGCCACGGTGTTCTTGCCCCACATGGAGCGGAGTTCGATCCAGCTCATTCCGAAATCATGCGATGCAACGTAGCAGGCATGGTCGAAGTCCTGCGAGATCTCATCGTTGATGACTGAAATCCGGAATGGCGACTTCGATACCTCGGCCATGCTGAACAGTGGACGAGCAGCGCAGGCTGCGGCAATTGCGCCTGCTCCTCCAAGGAAACTGCGCCTGGAAATTCCGTTCATATGGCTCCTTTTGCCAACAGACGAACTGCGGCCGATGATGCAAATGAATCTCAATGTTTGGGCCGGCCACACGCTTGATGCGGTGGCCGGCCAGTGGAATTGCGGTTGGCAGGCAGTGCGCGAGAACGCCGACCTCGCCGAACCTTGCAATGCGCCCCCGACGCTGGGCAGCTTGCAGGTAAAGCTCTGCTCAACGTTGATTTTGCGGCCGAAATCCGCCGGAGTATAGTTCCTGCGCTGGTTGATGAAGAACATCAGGCTTCCATCATCGTCTCCACCGGCGGAGTACGCAAGTGCTTTTCTCCCGCGTAAAAGCGGGGGTAAAGGTCAGCCGCGCGAGAAGCGCTTCGCGAGTTGTGTAGGCAGAGAATCGTAGTTTGAGGAGAAGGCCATGAAGTGCCGATTGGCGCTTCGCAAACCAGATAGTTTTAACAGCGAACCACCGGTCGAGCGCGAACTCTTTGGTTGTCAAGTATAAAATTCAAAGCATGAAGTAAATATTTGGGGATAACTCCGGCGCCATAAGGGTTGGTCCGCGGGGAGTTCATCGGCCGCATCCGGCATCCTCGGCGCCCGACGGCAGATGAGAACGTGGGACGGAGCCAGGGCGTCACCGTCGCACTCTGCAACAGTGCTTTGGACGAAGGGCGCAAGCTCGAACTTTCTGACTATCTGGCGGCCGCTGCATCCGAGAGTCAGTACCCTCCCAAGGGGGAAGATACAACACGGCGCCACTTGCAGGAGTGACGCCGTTCTTATATCTGATTCTCGTTCATCACCAGGGCGACAGCGCTGCGCAAGCGTGCCTTGTTGCCTTCGTGCGCGGGCCGGAGTTTGGGAACCCGCGCCAGGGGATTTCTGCGCATCTCCGCCTCGACCAGGGGACCAACCAGGTACCAGACAGTGGTAATGTCGCCTACCACTACAATTTCGCTCGGCGCCAGAGCCGTCGCAATCGTGTGCATGCCTCTGCCCAGCGCGGCGCACATCGTATCAATCGCCAGTTTCGCCGCGGGATCCTCCGCCTCGGCCAACTTGAGAAGCGCCTCAAATGACGGCGAAGGCTTGCCCGCGATCTCCGCGTAGTAGCGCATACCGGCGCGATTCGAGGCCACGGTCTCCCAACATCCCCGGCTTCCACAGCCGCACGGCAACCCTTGCGGGTCCACCTGCATGTGGCCGAACTCGCCGGCAAAACCCCCTTCTCCGCGCACGATCCGGCCGTTCACAAAGATACCCGTGCCCAATCCCTCTGACACGTTGACCACCACCAGGTCATGCATCCCGTCGCTGGAGCCGAACCAGACCTCCGAGAGCGCACAGGCGTTGGCCACGTTGTCCACAACTACCGGCAAGCCGGTCGCCTGCTCCACCCGTGACTTGATGCGCCCCATGGGCCAATCGATGTTGGGCGCAAAAATGGACTTCTCGTGGTGCAAATCAAACCGTCCCGGCAAAGTCATACCGATGCCGTCAAACGACCGGTCGCCATGGGCGGCAATCATCTTGCGAATTGCGTCCACAATCGTGGGGATGACCTTTTGAGGATTTGCAGGGAGCACGATCAGGTTCTGCGCCAGGATCTTGCCGCCCAGATCCGTGACGGCCAGGGTGGTCTGCGCAGGATGAATATCCAGTGCAAGCACCCCGCGCTGACCGTTCAGATTCAGAAATGTGGGTCTGCGGCCACGGGGAAGCTGGCCCATCGCCCCCTCGACGATCCACCGCTCAGCAAGCAGTTCTTCCACGATCAGCGAGACAGTGCTTCTTTGCAATCCCGAGACGCGCGCCAGATCCGCACGGGAGATCGGCTGCCGGGTGCGGATCTGATTGAAGATGAGGTTGCGGTTGATCTGCCGCGGCATCTTGTTGGACGCGCTCTGCTTGTTGGTGAAGAAGTAACGCGGCGTCGGCGTCTTGGGTTCTTCCGTCTTCATTGAGGCCTGAATTCTGAGAGGCGATGATCGCATTCCGCAAGGCTGCATTCCGTTGCGGCGCAATCATGCTGTATGTTAGCAGAACACGTTCATTTGTAGTTGCTCCGAACTAGTGCAGGTTTTTCTCCCCCCGCCTTCCGGCAAGAAACAGAATCGCATGCGGATGAACATATGCCCTTCTCTGTAACCTCGCCAATCCTGCCGGCTCCAGACTTGTACTCCCGGCGATTCTGCCCAGGCAACAATCGCCTGGCTTCCCAGCCAAAACCGCGCCCCGCAACCTCGCCCAGTCAGCTTGGAAACAGGCCGAGAACCGAGCCCTCTCACAACAGGAAATTGGGGTTTGTGCGCCGAGAGACATCCCTTCCATCGAACTCCGCCGCATTTCAAGCGGAGGCCATTCGAATGGAGACTTTTGCGCATTTGGCATGTACTGCCGGACCTCCGTACGCAGCTTTCTGCCCGCAATTGCCAGCAAGAGCAGAGCCTGCAGCCAGATGGGCCCATCGCACTGTAGCATGGTATGAAAACAAAACAGATTGCACTCGGGTCCCGCCGTCCACCACGGTTGGCAAAGGCCGGACCTTGATGCGAATGGGGAGCTTTGGCATGAGGAAGTTGATCGGGAGTGCGGCCGTCTGCATGGCAGCTGGACTGAGCCTGTTGGTGACGGCCTGTGGGGGCGGAGGCGGAGGAGACACGTCCACACCCACGCCAACCCCTATCGCATCGACCATCACCTCGGTCAAGGTGTCACCCAGTCCCGCAACTGCGACCATCGGAAGCCAAGTGCAGTTCACGGCCGCGGTCGCCGGTACGGGCAGCTTTGACTCGACAGTCTCCTGGTCGTTGCAGGCGCCTTCCGGCAGCAGCCTGAGTCCCGGCACCCTGAGCAAAACCGGCCTTTACACCACGCCCTATCCGGCTCCGGGGACCGTTACTGTTACCGCCACCAGCAACCAGGACGCGACCCAAAGCGGCAGCGTCACGGTGACGCTGAGCCCGCCCGCTGCGGCCACCGGCCCGGCGCTGAGCGTGGACGCGGAGAATCCGGCGCACGCCATCAATCCCTTCATCTACGGCATGAACGCCTACCAGCTCGATCCTGCCGAGGCCAAGGCCGTCAGCCTTCCGCTGGATCGCTGGGGCGGCGACTCCGCCACCAGCTACAACTACCTTCTGGACGTGGACAACGCTGCCTCCGACTGGTACTTCGAGAACTTTCCCGGCGCCACAACCGGGTATCCCGACACCAGCGAATTCAATACCCAGGTGGCGCAGGACGCCTCCGATGGGACGAAAACCATGGGCACCGTGCCGCTGGTCGGTTGGACTCCACTGCGCAACACGGCTTGCAGTTTTTCCGTCGCCAAATATGGCGCGCAGAAGGCCACCGACCCGTACCGGGCCGACTGCGGCAACGGCGTCCTCGCGAACGGCAATAACGTGGTGAACGACCCTACCGACGCCTACAGCCCCATCGACGAAACCTTCACCGCCGCATGGGTGAAGTTCCTGGTAGGCAAATTTGGCAATGCGGCCAGCGGCGGCGTGGCCATTTATGACCTGGACAACGAGCCCTCCTGGTGGGACGCGGTCCACCGCGACGTACACCCCCTGCCCTTCACGTATGACGAGCTGACCAGCAAGTCGCTGGCCTACGCCAAGGCCATCAAGGACAACGATCCGACCGCCGAGGTCAGCGGGCCGGTCATGGACTACTGGATGGATTACTTCTACTCCAAGAAGGACATCGAGACGGGCTGGGGCAGCGGCCCCTGCTTTTGCGCCAACGGCAATCCAACCGATCGGCTGGCCCACGGCGACGTGCCCCTGATCGAGTACTACCTCCAGCAATTCAAGCAGTACCAGGACGCCAACAATGTCCGGCTGCTGGATTACCTCGATCTGCACACCTATTTCGCGGCCAGCTACCAGAGATCCTCCGTCGGCCTCACCACGGCGGGCGACACCGGCGCCCAGCAGGCGCGGCTCAACTCCACGCGCGTCTTCTGGGACCCCACCTACACCGATCCCAATTACACCGACCCCGACAACCGCACCAGCACAGCACAGCCCTATCCGCCGCAACTGATTCCGATGATGCGCAAATGGGTTGCCAACGACTACCCCGGCACCAAACTGGCCATCACGGAATACAACTGGGGCGGGCAGGAAGCCATCAATGGCGCGCTGGCGCAAGCCGACATCCTGGGCATCTTCGGCCGCGAAGGCCTCGACCTGGGCACCCTGTGGGGCCCTCCGGACCCCAAGACCCAGATCCCCGGCCTGATGGCCTTCGAAATCTACCGCAACTACGACGGCGCCCACTCCATGTTTGGCGACATGGCTCTACCCTCGACCAGCTCGGACCAAAGCCAGCTCTCGGTCTACGGCGCACTGCGCACCGCCGACGGCATGGTGACCGTCGTAGTGGTGAACAAGACCTACGGCGACCTGACCGCGACTCTCTCGCTGCCCAATCTGACGCCCAACGGCACGGCCAAGGTCTTTCTCTATAGCAACGCCAATCTGGCCGCAATCGTCCCCCAGCCAGACCTGACCGTGACGCCGCCCGCAACGAGAAGCACCACCAGCAGCATCGCCGCCACCTTCCCCGCACAGTCCATCACCCTCCTGGTTGTGCCCAAGGCGTAAAGCGCGGGCAAATTGCCTGCGCGCTGGGCCCCGGCCCCCTGCCTTTATACTGAGGTGTTTGCTAGTCACAAACCCACGGGCCGGGAAACGGCCCGTCGAAGAGGAGCGGGCATTGGCTCAGGCGGAAATTGGCATTATCGGCGGCAGCGGGCTCTACTCGATGCCCGGATTTGAAAACATTCACGAAGAGCGCATCGAGACGCCCTTCGGGCCGCCCTCGGATACTTTCGTGCTGGGCGAACTTGAGGGCCGCAAAGTGGCCTTTCTGGCGCGGCATGGACGCGGCCACCGCATCCTGCCCTCGGAGCTGAACTTCCGGGCCAACATCTACGCCTTCAAGAAGCTCGGCGTGGAGCGCATCCTGTCGGTTTCCGCGGTCGGCTCGCTCAAGGAAGAGCACAAGCCCACTGACTTTGTCATGCCCGACCAGTTCATTGACCGCACCAGCCGTCGCATCTCCACCTTCTTTGGCGAAGGCATTGTGGGCCATGTGGCCTTTGGCGACCCGGTCTGCGCGACGGTAGCCCGGGCCGCGGCTGAGGCCTGCGCCACGGTAGGCGTGACGGGCAAGCTGGGCGGAACCTACGTCTGCATGGAAGGCCCGCAGTTCTCGACCCGCGCCGAGTCCAACCTCTATCGCAGCTGGGGCGCCGACGTGATCGGCATGACCAACCTGCAAGAGGCCAAGCTGGCCCGCGAGGCGGAGATTTGCTACGCCACCATCGCCATGATCACCGACTACGACTGCTGGCGCGAAGGTCATGACTCAGTCACCATCGAGCAGATTGTGGCCGTGCTGCACCAGAACGCGGAAAACGCGGCCAAAGTGGTGAAGGCGGCGGTGGCAGCCCTCCCCGCGGAGCGCACCTGCGCCTGCGCTTCGGCGGCAAAGTTCGCCGTGCTGACCCAGCCGGATGCGATTCCCGCAGCCGTCAGGGAAAAACTGAAGCTGCTGTTCGGCAAGTACCTGGGCTCGTAGCCACCTGCGGTGCAGCCAACTGCCACCTGCGGTGGGGCCGACTGCCTTCGGCTGGCCCGCGCCAGCAAAAAGGCGCGGGATTAGGCTGTTAACGCAGCGGACTGGCCTTGAAAGGGACGGGCGTTACAGACAACGAAGACTTGTTGGGAGAGAGGCATTCTGCGGTGTGTCAGGGCACGACTTTACAGGCTGCGGAAAAACTCAATTCAAGGACAAGAAGTGTCAGGGCACGACTTCAGTCGTGCCGCAAGCAGCGGTATAGCCCGGGCAGATACTTTACAGAACAGACCGGGGAGATGGTTTACAGGTATTGATCCGTTTGCGAAGGCGTGTAGA
>Ga0302320_10003449_pt1 | contig 36798 bp, 37 predicted proteins | sample Bog_T0_3_FD_202130 | JGI IMG/M metagenome (GOLD analysis project Ga0302320, IMG submission 202130) | Peat permafrost microbial communities from Stordalen Mire near Abisko, Sweden - Bog_T0_3 | ecosystem: Environmental > Terrestrial > Soil > Wetlands > Peat | place: Sweden: Abisko, Stordalen Mire...
AATTTCCGCGCCGACGCTACTTCGCTTCGCATCAAACAAATGACCAAACAGATCGTGCAGCCGCTACGAATTCACAGTAGCAACTAATACCCGAGGCAGGCGTTCTCTGACCGGCCTTATCCGTCGGCAAATCGTAAAAGTCTTGGGGGGTGCGTTCTTGGTGATTTCCATTGCCAAGGTGCGCGCTTGTGTCATTAACTCGATTCGATCAGGATTTATTCTCAAGCCGACCGGCCCGGTCCGATTCGGAAAATACCAATGCGGGCTCTCCAGAGTTCGGGAGCGAATCAAGACCTGCCCCCTCTATGCAAGCGGCGCGGGCCGACTCGCCTTCCGATAGTCTCTCGGTGTCAGGCGTGCTCGACGCCATTGTTGAAATTGGTCATCAACGCGGTACATTGTTAGCGCAGATGCGCGCTGCATTGGAATCGGGTCGTGATAAGGACGTACTGGTCCTTGCACGACGCTTGTGCGGACTTAGTTCATGAAGAAAGTGATAGAACTCGTGCGAGTGTCAACTGAAGGGCAAGCAGCCGAGGACCGTGCATCGATTCCAGCACAGAGGGCTACCAACAGGCGGACTGCTGGCCTGCATGAATTGGAAATAGTGCGGACTATTGAGATTTCGGATGTATCGGGCGCGTCGGTATTAAAGGCTCCAGAGATTCAAGAACTCATTGGGCTCATGCACTCGCCTCATATTTGTGGCGTCGTGACCCGTGAATTTTCTCGTTTGATGCGTCCCGAGAATTTCGCTGATTATGCCCTCCTGCAAGTCTTTGTGGATACCGGAACAATCTTGTACTTGCCAGACGGACCTATTGACCTAGCCAGTAAAACAGGTCGGTTATTGGGAACCCTGCGTGCGGCAATGGCTGGGGCTGAAAGAATAGAGATTCTTGAGAGAATCTGGGCGGCAAAAGAGGAAAAACGTCGTCGCGGTGAACTGGCGCAAAGCCGAATCGTCCTCCCGCGCTACGTGGGTTACGAGGTAGGTCGAGGTTTCTTTTATGAGCCTGAGGCGGAACGCGTACGCGACGCTTTTCGCCAGTTCTTGGCAGGTAACCAAAGTTATTCTCAGTTGGCAAAGGGTGTTGGCGTGACGCCTCGGGGCATGCACCTGATTCTTCGAAATCCTATTTGGACTGGGGTGCGAGTCATCGACAAGAAGCGGGACACATCGGCTGCCGGGAGATACTCCGGACTAAAGGGTCGTCAGGCAGACCGACGAAAAATTGCGCGTGCTCCCGATGAAATAATTCGAATACGAGTAATTGATGAACCGCTGGTTCGGGAATGCGATTTTCAAGCCGTCCAGAGGATCATGGATTCCAAACAAAAAAAACATTGGCGAAGCCGAATTGGTTACGAGCATCGTTTCACTTATAACGGTTTCCTAACCTGTTCCCAGTGCGGAGAGATGATCCACACCGCATTGGCCCGACGCGACTACTACGCCTGCAGAGGACGCCGGACGGCGCATACGTGTACTACCAAATACATGGGCCGAGAGAGACTCGAAGCCAGCCTTGACGGCCTATTTTCCGAGCGCCTGATGAGTACTAGCTTTCTAACTCGGTGTATCGGCGAGCTAGTAAGTCGTGCTGGGAGCAAGGACTCGGCGGTCCGAGTACAGCGCCTGACCTCGGGCATAGCAAAATCCCGCCAGAAGCGCGAGCGCATCATCGATAGCTTTCTCGATGGAGTGCTCTCTCGGGAGGCGCGGGACCAACGACTGGCCGTGATCGACCGGGAAATTCAAGTAGCTGAGGAAGTGTTGGCGCGGGAAAAGCCATCGGTCTTGGTAGACCTCGCTCTGCTGACCCAAGCGCTAGGTCCCCTCGCCGAGTGGAAATTTTGGGACAGGGAGCAAAAAAGGAGTCTCTTAGCAGCTTTGGTGCCCGACATAAGGGTTGCGGACTACAGAATAGAATCGTTAGGGCTCGACCCGGGCATTTTCAGCAACGAGGATACCCGTACGGGCATGGATTCATCGCCGCAGCCAGCATGAAGCGCGCGGGAAACATCAGCGACATGGCCGCGCGAGAGATGGTGACCGTGCCATCTTCAAGAGGCTGGCGCAGCACCTCGAGCACATTGCGAGGAAACTCGGGAAGCTCATCAAGAAAAAGTAATCCATTATGTGACAGCGAGACTTCGCCCGGGCGCGGGATCGCTCCGCCGCCAATCAGGCCCGCATCAGAAATCGTGTGATGGGGAGAGCGATACGGCCGCTTGCCCACCAGGCCTGTGCCCGGATCGAGCACTCCGGCCACGCTGTGAATCTTAGTCGTCTCCAGCGCCTCTTCAAAGGTGAGTGGCGGCAGGATCGTGGGCATGCGCTTCGCCAGCATGGTTTTGCCTGATCCCGGCGGACCGATCATGAGTATGTTGTGCCCGCCCGCGCATGAAATCTCGATCGCACGTTTCGCAGTCTGCTGCCCGCGAACGTCTTTGAAGTCGACCAGAAATTCCTGGTTCTCGCGCAGCAGAGCGTCGCCATCGGCTTTCAACGGAGCGATTCCGTTGCCCGAGTTCACGAAGTGAATCACGTCGAGCAGAGAGCGCACCGGGTAAACGTCCACTCCGCCCACCATCGCGGCTTCGCGCGCATTGGCTTCCGGAACCACTAAGCGAGAAATCTTTCGGTTGCGGGCCTCAAGAGCGATCGGCAACGTGCCGCGGATGCCGCGAACGCCCCCGTCCAGCGACAACTCTCCCACGAAAAGACAGTCCGAGATTTCTTTCTTCGTGAGACCACCGTAAGCGCCGACGATTCCCAGCGCCATTGGAAGATCGAAGCCGGAGCCCTCTTTCTTGATATCCGCAGGCGCTAGATTGATCGTGATGTGAGTAGGGGGAATGTCATATCCGCAATTCTTGAGCGCAGCCCGGACACGGTCGCGGCTCTCGCGAACAGCCGCGTCGGGCAAGCCAACCGTATGAAAATGGTCCTGATCCGTTTTTATGCCGGAGCAATCGACTTCCACCTGAATAATATTGGCATCGATGCCATACACTGCGGCGCTGAGAGTTTTATAAAGCATCGGTTCCGTGGGAGTTCTCGTGCCAGGGTCGGCACACGGAGGCCTGATCCGGGAAATATCTACCTTATGCTTTTGGACAGAGGCTTCGCAGTGATCGATGTCACAGCCACTGCCTGTGGAAGAACTCGCGGCTCGTTTCCACTTCGGTTCAATCAGCCTAAATTAATCCATTCTCACCTCTTTATCGCGAAATGCGTTCGAAAACCGACGTACCTACTTCTCCAACAAGATAGGTTGTTGAGTCCCGCCTGGGACGGTACGATGACCTCAGCAGTGAACTGTTTTCCATCCTTGGGAAAACATATTAGGCCCCATGACGCAGTCCTCTTCCGGTACTCCTCGACCCCTTCGCCCTCCGCAAAGCCTGGAGCGCGAAGAGTCTCAGCTTTGGCGATGGATTCTTTGGTTCATGGTTTTGCTGGCTGCCGGCTTTGCCGCGCTGGCCTGGGAAAGGCTGCAGACCCTGCCTTACCACCTCGGCCCCATGGCGGTTGGGATCCTCGCGCTTTCCGTTCTTCTGGCCGTCTATGCCTACGGTCGCCGGCGCGAAGTCGTGGAGCTGAAGCAGTTGCTTCAGGGTCTACAGGAGCATGTAAGTGCGGCTCCTTCCGAAGATCAGCTCGACCAGTTGAACGACATGATCGCGCGCTCTCAGCGCAGCTTCAAAGAGTTGATCGATTCCATCGACGAGGCCGCTTGCGCCGTTTCGCTGGATGGCACTTTGCGCACTGTGAATAAGCAGGTCAGCGAACTGTTACAACTTCCCTATGCCGCGATCGTGGGTCACAAATACTTCGAGTTCATCGACGAACCCAGCCGCTCCAGCCTCGAAGGCGCATTGTCGCGCTTTCTGGAAAAGCGGCATTGGGCCGGCACGGTTCGGGTGCGCATAAAAAGCAACCCCAGGCCTCTTTACTTTGAATGCGTGTTGAATGCCATCATCAAGGGTGACGAAGTGGCGGGAGTCAGCGTACTCGGCCGTGACGTCACCGGGCAGCATGAAAAGGAACTTCGTTTCACCGAACTCTTTGAGACCCTTCAGGAAGGCGCTTATTTCAGCTCGCCGGAGGGCAAACTTCTTGAAGCAAACCCGGCGCTGGTAAGTGTGCTCGGGTATTCGACCAAAGAGGAGTTGCTCGCGCTCGAACCGAGGGAGCTTAACTTCGATCCAGAACAACCACCTGTTCTAGGTCGAGCCATCGACGACCGTGGCGGCGTTCGCGCACGTGAAATAACGTTACGAAAACATGATGGCACGGCCGCGGTGTTTCTCGAATCCTCTCGCGCCGTCTGGGATAATGCGGGCAAACTGATACGTTACCAGGGAACTCTGGTGGACGTTACCGAACGACGAAAGCTTGAGCGCCAACTCCTGCAGCAGGAAGAATTTCGTCGACGGCTCCTGGAAAGCTTTCCTGACCTTATTCTCGTAGTCGATCTGGAGGAGCGTTACACTTTCGTGAGTTCACGCGTGAAAGAGTCGCTAGGATGCCGTTCCGAGGATTTGTTGGGCAAGAAGATGTCCGACGCGCAAGCACCCTCCGCTGATCTGGTCATGCTATATCGGGACGTCATCGCCGGGAAGACTCTGCTAGGCTCGGCAGAGTATGTGGCGCGCCACCTGGACGGAAGCGGCCGCACCATGAGGGCAACCGCCAGCCAGTTCTTCGACGCGGATTCCAAGCCCGCAGGCGTGATTATTTCCGTCCGCGATATCACGACCGAGAAAAAATTTGAGCAGCAAGTGATTCAGAGCGAACGCCTGGCGGCCATGGGCGCGATGATCGGCGGAGTCGCCCACGAACTGAATAATCCTCTCACCAGCATTCTCGGGGTGAGTGAACTGCTACAGGACAGTCAAACCACCGACTCCGCGCGCAAACAGATTGCCATCCTGCAACAACAAGCTCGCCGCGCCGCCGACATCGTGCACAATCTGACGTACTTTGCGACTCCACCGGCTCCGGGAAAAAGCCGCGTCAGTCTGTTGGATGTGGTCGAGCGCACCCTCAACCTGCATGCCTATTCGCTCCGCAAGAACAATATTACGGTCGACTTCATTCGCGAACCGGGATTGCCCTACGTTCAGGCTGACCCGCATCAACTGATGCAGGTTTTCTTGAACCTGATTCTGAACGCGGAGCAAGCCATTCGGGAGACCCGCGACCGCGGATCGTTACGCATTCGCCTGGGAGCATCCGAAGAATTAGTATGGGCCAGCTTCATGGACGATGGCGCCGGGATTTCTCCCGATATTTTGTCCAGCATCTTCGATCCGTTTTACACCACCAAGCGCCCCGGTCGTGGAACCGGGCTTGGCCTTAGCATCTGCAAATCGGTGGTGAAGGAACACAACGGAATCATCGAAGCGGCCAATGCGCCCGGCGGCGGAGCAGTGTTCACGGTATCGTTGCCTCGACCGCCGTCACCGACCACAACTACCTCTCCACCGCCATAGCAACGGCGTTTCCGCCGCCGAGACACAGGGCGGCGATTCCGCGCTTCACATTCCGCCGCGTCATCTCATAAATTAAAGTCACCAGCACCCGCGCTCCGCTGGCTCCAATGGGATGGCCAATCGCGACCGCGCCGCCGTTCACATTCACTTTGTTGGGATCAAGACCAAGCTCGCGCATCACTCCCAGCGCTTGCACCGAAAAAGCTTCATTCAATTCGTAGAGATCGACATCTTCATTTTTCCATCCCGTCTTCTGCCAAATCTTCCGCACCGCATCGACGGGAGCCATCATGACCCATTTGGGTTCTACTCCGCTGGTGGCCTGCGCCACGATTCGGACCATTGCCGGCACGCCCAGCTCTTGCGCACGCTGCGAGCTAGTCACTACTACGGCTGCGGCGCCGTCATTCACTCCTGGAGCATTACCCGCGGTCACGGTTCCGTCTTTCTTAAAAGCAGGCTTCAAGGCGCGGAGTGCTTCTATTGTCGTGTCTTCGCGGGGACTTTCGTCCTTCTCGAAAAGCACCGGTGCTTCGCCTTTTTTCTTCGCCGGCAGTTCCACCGGCACGATCTGCGATTTGAACCGGCACTCTTTCATCGCGGCGACCGCCTTCCGATGCGAGTTCACCGCAAACTCGTCCTGCTCTTCGCGAGTGATGCCATACTTTTCGGCAACGTTCTCCCCGGTGATCCCCATGTGATAGTCGTTGTAAATATCCCAGAGCCCGTCGTGAACCATGGAGTCGATTACCTTGCCGTTTCCCAGCCGGTATCCTTTGCGCGCCTGAGGAAGAAGATAAGGAGCGTTCGTCATGGACTCCATGCCGCCCGCTACAACGATCGAGGCGTTTCCGGTTTGCACGGCTTGTGCCGCGAGCGCCACCGCTTTCAATCCTGAGCCACAAACTTTGTTGATTGTCATGGCACCTGTTGCGGGAGATAATCCCGCGAAGATTGCAGCTTGCCGCGCGGGATTTTGTCCCAGACCAGCAGGAAGAACGTTCCCCATAATGCATTCATCAACCTGATCGGAATTCAAGGCCGCGCGCTTCACCGCTTCGCGCACAACCACCGCACCCAACTGCGAGGCGCTCAAATCGCTGAGGCTTCCCTGAAATTTTCCCACTGCGGTGCGACACCCAGAAATTATGACAACATCATCCAAAGCCGCCATTGATCATGCTCCGGCGAAGATTTCGCGCTCTCATTATAGATGCAAAAGCTGGCGACAACGATGAACTCGCGTGGATAGGCAAACCGACGCGAGCCGACGTTCGATTCAGAGCAAGGCCTGAAGAGGAAACGCAGCGTGCAAAATATTTCTGCTCTCGTGAGCGCTCGCGATTTCATCTTGACCGCGTGTTCGGCGCCGCGCGATCAGGACTTTATAGTTCGCGCGAGTCTAGGCGGTGACTTTGGTACAGCGTCGCTCGTACACTGCTTTCATTTTTTTCTTGACTTCATTTTTCATTAACTCTATACAATCAAATAGTTGCAACAAAAGATCGTTGCAGATTTTTCCATGACAAATGGAAGGGAGAATAGAAACAATGGCAACCAAGAAAAAGGCAAAGAAGAAAGCAAAGAAGCATTAAGAAGTTGTAATAGGCAAAAAGGGGACGCCCAAAGCGTCCCCTAAGTTTTTGCATGAAGCTGCGATGTGATCACTCCAGCGTCGATGCGGCTCTTCCAGCAAGATTCGCCACCTCGAGCGCGACCTTCGGAGCCCGCTTTTCACGGGCCGGACACAACCCTCGGAAAGTACAAAAGGTGCAGTGAAAATCAGGTTTCGGCTTAAAATTTCCGTCCGCGATGCCGCGCGCAACCGCCTGCACCCGCTCCCGCGCCTGTTCCAATTGAAACTCCGCACGCTTCGATGCCACCTCGACGTTGCCTTCGAGATTGTGAAACACCAATTCACCCACGCGGTATCCCCACTTCATGTGCGCAGCCATCGCGTAAATGGAAAGCTGCAAACTCTCGTCTGCATCTTCCTGCGAGCGAGCTTTCCCAGTTTTGTAATCGACGATTGCCACGCTTCCATCCGCCTTGCGGTCGATGCGATCGATCCTTCCGGCCACTTTCGTCCCGGCAATCTGAACCTCAAACCATTCTTCCGTGTGCAGAACCTCCGGTGTCGCAGAGGCGTGCGTCGCTTCCAGAAAATCCGTCAACTGCTCGATTCCCTGCTTCAAGTACAAATCCCGCTGATAGTCGTCCTGAATTCCGGCTGTGATCAAATCCTCGCGAAAAAGTTGAAGAACATCTTCATCGCTCTTGGCCTTGCCGAATCGCACCGAGTCGTAATAAGTGCGCAGCACTCGGTGCATCGCTCCTCCGTATTGCAACGCCGCATGGCGTTCCCGGGATAACTTCCATTCACGCTCGAACTTGAATTGCAGCGGACAAGTTTCATAAGTCTCCACCGCTGAGGCGCTCAATCGCGCCTCCAAGCCCTCGATAGCGGGAAGAGCGAGCCACACGGGAAGTCGTGATCCCTCGGCCTGCGACGTGTCCGCAGCAGCCGCAATCTCAATCAGTTCGGGTTGCGACGGAAGCGCTGCACGCGACCTCAGCCACGGTTTCAGCTCCGCATTGCCGATCAACTCGCGCATCAACCCCGCCGGAGTCTTGTCCCGGCCGATTCCCTGCTTGCCATAAATGTGCAGCGAATCCTTGGCGCGAGTCATCGCCACATAAAAAAGCCGACGCTCTTCCTGATCGTGGAGCGTCTTGTCGTCCCCTGCGTCCGCCGATTCCGGGTCGCGCAACTCCACGGGAAACTCCACCAGCGTCTCGCGGTAGTTCGTTGGGAAAGAGCCTTTCGCCGCGCGCAAAACGAAAACGTGAGCGAACTCCAAGCCCTTTGCTCCGTGCGCAGACATCAACCGCACAGCATCTTCATCGCCTTTCGACGCAAGTGGAATCGTCCCGCCCGCTTCGCGAAAATAATTCAGATACTCAACCCATTCCGTGAGTTCTTTGGTCTTGGTAGTCGCCTTCTTTTCCCAGTCACTGGCAAACTGGAGAGCCGCTTGCAGGACCGCCGAATGCAGCGGCAGATTAAACATCCTCCCAATCAACTGCAAGGCCGCGCGTGTCTTAGCTTTCTTTTGTCCGACTTCATCGCGAGCCTGGCGGATACACACAAGAACAGCTGCGCCGCCAGGCACGCCGTCCAGCACCGCAGCGAGCGGGATCACCACCCCTTCTTTCGATTCGCTGGCAATCTTGCGTAACGCACTGCGAAGTTCTTCCGCATCGACTTCGAACTGCGGCAACGCGGCCACGCGAAACAAATTGGCATCGGATTCCACATCCACCACAGAAGCGACGCAGGCAAACAGATCGCGGACTTCGGGCGTATCGCTCACGTCCATGTTTTCGATGGTGAAAGGAATTTCGCGCTCGGCAAGATGATGCACCACATCATCTCTGTGGGCGTGTGAGCGATAGAGGATGCCAAACTCTTTCCATTTACATCGCGTTCGGCGTCTTAAGTCTTCGATGATGCTGACCACGTCGGGAGCTTCCGCATCCTTGCCGCTGAAGGCAATCGCCTCCACGGGCGGCATGGGGAGCGATTTCCCTTCTCTCGCCGCTTCCTCTTCCCGTGACGATCGCAGAGGAGTTCGCCGGTAAGCGAACGCGCCTCGCTCATTTTCTCCCAGCACTTTTTCTCCGAATCCCTTTGCTCCGAATACCGGCGGGTTCTTGTCGACGATCGCGAATGCACATTGCAGGATCGGTGTAGTAGAGCGTCGGTTCTTGCCCAGCACTACCAATTTCGCATCCGAAAAATGCCGCCGAAATAGTTGGAACGCCGCGCTGGACGCGCCTCGAAAGCGATAAATAGCCTGGTCGGGATCGCCAACAGCGAAGACGTTTCCGGCGGGACCCGCCAGCATTGAGAGCAGCTCAATCTGCGCGAAATTCGCGTCCTGGAATTCATCGACCAGAATGAAGCGGGTGCGGGCGCGTTCCGCGGCCAATGAGTTTGCATCGCTGGTCAACCACTCATAGGCTCTGGTGATCATGTGGCTGAATGTGCCGTAATTCTCTTCGCGCAGCCAGCGCTCGGTGGTGGCAAATACGCGGACAATTTCCTGGCAGCGCCCGATCACCTCAGCGTCGCTCAACTCTTCTTTCGATTTCGCCACCCGCGGCACTGAGACTTCGCCGCGCTCCAGTCGCGCGACATAAGCCGCATAGCGTTCCGGCGTCACCATTTCGTCGTGACAGCGGCAGAGAAAATCCAGCAAGTCGGTGAGAAACTTTCCCACATTCGCGGCCCTGACATAATGTTCCAGTCTCAGCTCGTGCACTCTTTTGCGAAGATAGATCCAAAGATCTTTCTCATCGAGCACGCCGAAGTCCTTACCGGCGCGCTTCAGCAGTCCGTAGCAATAGTCATGAAATGTGGCCGATCGAATTTCTTTTCCAAGGAGGCTGCTGACACGATGGCGCATCTCGTCGGTCGCCGCCACCGTATAAGTGAGGGCGATAATCTCTTCGGGCTTGGCGTACCCTTGCTCAACCAGGCTTGCGATGCGATGGATTAGAACGGAAGTCTTGCCCGTCCCGGCGCCCGCGATCACCAACATCGGGCCGTGAACGTGATTGATCGCTGCTTGCTGCCGGTCATCTGGATGAAAGACCGGACGCAACGAATGAGATTTTGATTTCGAAAGGACCATCGCGGCTCAGAATAACACTCTGTTCAGCAACCTGCCGGGGACTAGGCCCGAGGAAAACTAAACCAAGACCAGTGTCGAGATGACGATTGCGGTTGCGGCGATGGCCGCGGTTTCGGCGCGGAGGATAGTGTTTCCCAGCGAAGCTGAAATCCATCCGGCTTGCCGGAAGGATTGTATTTCGCCTTCCGTCCATCCCCCTTCCGGCCCGATGGCGAGGGTGACCTCTGGATCGGTCGAGGGTGAGGTTAGAACGTCGCGCAGAAGATTTTTATTTTCGGATTCATCCAGCACGATTCGCCGGCCCACAGCCGAATTCAAGTAATCGGAGAGTTTGGTCGGACTCGCGATCACCGGAGGCTCGCTTCGGCGAGACTGTTCTGCCGCCTGCCGCGCAATTCGCTGCCAACGCTCGACTCTTTTTTCCGAACTGGCGGCGAGGTGGGCATCGGTGCGGCGCGCGATCACCGGAACCATGCGCGTGACGCCAAGCTCCGTGCACTTCTCAATCGCCCATTCCAACCTGTCGAATTTGAAAATCGCAAGAACTAATGTGACCGAAGGCGGGTTCAAGCCAAAAAGCTGCGAACCAATCACTGGTTCGCCCAACTCAAACTCTACGCGATCGTTTTTCAGCGAGGTGATCCGACCACGCCGAACTGCTTCGCCCGCGACGATGTCGAAATCTTCTCCCACGCGAGCCCGGAGTACGCGCACCAAATGATCCGCGTGTTCTCCCACCAGAGCGGCGTGATCTCCGGTCACCTCGTCGGCAATCCAGCGGCGCCGTGTCATTGTTGGAGTCAGTTCTCAGCTCTCAGTTAAGCAAACCTGGATTCCGTTCTGAGTTTCGGCGACAAAGAATTAAATCGGGTGGGAATCAGGAAAGCAACGACACTGCTCGGCATTGCGCTTCAATTGATGTCGATTTTACCGAGAACTGAGAACCGCGAACTGAGAACCTTTATCCGAACATATCCTTCACCTTGCCCAGCAACGACCGAACCAAAGGCTGATTATCAACTTTGGCCGTGGTCTCGAGTTCCTGCAGCAATTCCTTTTGCCGTTTGTTCAGCTTGGTGGGAATCTGCACGCGCACTTCCACATAAAGATCGCCCTTGCCGTGCCCGTTCAGAACCGGCACGCCCTTGTTGCGGATGCGGAACGTAGTCCCGGGCTGCGTGCCATCGGGAATTTTGAGCAAGTGTTCGCCTTCCAGCGTGGGCACGCGAATCTCGGCGCCCATGGCCGCTTGCGTGACCGAGAGCGGCACGGCGCAATGCAGATCGTTCCCTTCACGAACGAAAAACGGATGCTCTTTCACATGCAGCACAACGTAGAGATCGCCCGCCGGACCGCCGAATGCTCCCGCTTCCCCGCCTCCGGTAAATCGAATTCGCGTGCCGTCTTCCACGCCTGCGGGAATTTTCGCATCCACCGTGCGCTGCCGCAAAACACGGCCCTGACCTTTGCATTTCGAGCATGGATCGGTGATCACGTTGCCCGTTCCCTGACACGCGGGGCAAGTGCGGGCGATGCTGAAGAATCCCTGCTGATACCGCACCTGACCTCGCCCGGCGCACGAAGCGCAGGTGCTGGGACCTTTGCCGGGAGCGGCGCCGGATCCGTGACAATCTTCGCAGGCCTCGTGCCGACGCACGTTGACGCGCGTCTCGGCGCCGAAGACGGCCTCCTCGAACTCAATGGTGAGATCTTCGCGCAAATCCGCGCCACGCTGCACACGGCTGCGGCGACGCCCGCCGCCTCCTCCAAACGCATCGCCAAAACCAAAGAACTCGCCGAAGATCTCCCCGAAGTCCTGAAATACGGTCCCGTCAAAACCCGCACCGGGCGTGGCCGCATTGCCCACTCCGGCATGGCCGTATCGATCGTAAAGCGAGCGCTTTTCGGTGTCCGCCAATATGGCGTAGGCCTCCGTAACTTCCTTGAATTTTTCTTCGGCATCCGGATTGTTCGGATTGCGATCGGGATGCCACTGCATCGCCAGCTTGCGGTACGCGCTCTTCAGTTCAACTTCGCTTACCGTGCGCGTCACGCCCAGCACTTCGTAATAATCGCGTTTTGCGTTCGTGGTCAGAATTGGCGCCTCTCCTTCATTCAAAATGCAATCGACGAGAAACCAAACTGGATCGAGCTTGGCGGGAAATTACTTCCCTGGATTTCTTGCCACCTTCACCATCGCGGGCCGCAGCAGACGATCCTTCAGCTTATAGCCGCGCTGTAATTCCTCAATCACCTGATGATCGGGAGCGTTGCTGGTCTCGACCATCTCAATGGCTTCGTGATAGTGCGGATCAAACGGCTCGCCTTTGGCGACAATCGCTTGCAGGGATAATTTTCCCAAAGCACTTTGCAACTGCTTGTAAATTAGATCGACCCCGTTGCGGAATTCCGCAACATCACTTTTCATCTCCAATGCACGCTCAAAGCTGTCGAGCACAGGCAACAAGGATTTGATCGCATCTGCAACCGCGTAGTCGCGAAAATCCTGCTGTTCTTTGAGATTGCGGCGCCGTACGTTCTCGAATTCCGCGACCCGGTAAAGCAGTGAATCCCGCTCCGCTTTCAATCGCTGCAGTTCGCTGTCCGCGGACGAAGGCTCGGGCGCCGTTCCTTCGGCTCTTTCATTTCCGTCTTCGGCGGGCGGGAGTTCATGCTCGGGATCCAAGGTGGAATTTTCTACGTCCGATCTACCATTTGTTTTAGCCATAAAATATCTTACCTACTCCGATTCATTCAAAATTTTGTCGAACAGACGCGCGATATAAGAAACCGCAGTCATGGTGTGTTGATAATCCATACGCGTAGGACCAATTACCGCCAGCGATCCAAACATGTCGGTTCCCGAGCGGGCTGGAGCCCCGATTAACACGAAGTTTTGCATGGAGGGCAGCGCATCATCCAACCCGATGACGACCCGCACCGCTTCCTGCTTCACATCGAGATAGGCGCCCAGGAGCTTCGCAACTTTTTCTTTTTCCTCCAGCGTCTTCAGCATCTCCTGCAGGCGCTGTCGGTCCTCCTCGCCAGTCACCAGGTTAGCCGCGCCCTCCACAAACACCACATTAGATGCCGCATCCGCGGCGAGCGCCCCTTGTTTATAGAGTTGCTCGAGAGAATTCATCAGCCGGTCGTATTCGCTGCGCTCCTGCTCAATCCTTCGCGAAAGTTCCGCGCGCATCGATTCCATCGTCCATCCCCGAAAATTTTCGTTGATGTAACGAGCCGCCAGATCTAACTCCGCTTGCGGCAAATCGAGCCTCAACACCCGATCCCGCACCAGGCCGGACCGCGTCACCAAAACCGCCAGCACTTTTTGATCGCTCAGCCGCGAAAAGTAAACATGCTCCAGAGCATTCTTGGTGCCGCTGGACGCCACCGTTATCCCCACGTTCTTCGAGATCAATGACAACACATGCGAAGTGCGCTCCATAAACTCCTGCACGTCGCTCACTCCGGCCAGCGACTCGGAAATCATGCTCTCTTCCTGTGGAGCCAGCTTCGCCGTGCCCGAGATCTGCTCCACGTAATAGCGGTAGGCATCCGTCGTCGGAATTCGTCCGGCTGAAGCGTGCGGCTGCTCCAGGAAACCGGCATCGGACAAATCCGCCATGACGTTCCGAATGCTCGCCGGACTCAATCCCTCGCGGTTGGACCGCGACAGCGTGCGCGACCCAACCGGTTCTCCCGTGGAAATGAAAGTCTCCACAATCGCGGTTAGAACTTCGCGTTCTCGCTTACCGATATTCGGATCGGACGGCATTTCGTAGGAAAGGACTCCAATCAACCCGGAAACCAGCGTAGTCTTTCTAGCTAAGTATATTGGATGCAGAAACTTAGCTAAGGACGCGAACTGCCGCACCCTGCTTGGATTCTAGGAACGCATCCCCTTCCTGTCAAGAACGAGCTGACGCTATCTCACACAGACGTTCCGCCTTGCGAACTCGGCTTGCCTCTTCCTTGCTTCTCCGTCTCCCGATATTCTCTATTCGCGTACGTCGAATATGTGTAAGCCTCATATCGTATGAGATCCAAGCCGCACGTGGCGGTGGTCGGAGCCGGCGCCTTCGGCGGCTGGACTGCCCTTCATCTTCGCGAACGCGGAGCCCGCGTAACTCTGCTTGACGGCTGGGGTCCGGGGAATTCGCGGGCTTCCTCGGGCGGTGAAACCCGAATCATGCGCGGCACTTACGGACCCGATCAGCCTTACACCGGGCTGGCGGCACGCGCCCTCCGGCTATGGCAAAAGTATGAGCGGCGATGGAAACGAAATTTTCTCCATCGCACCGGAGTTCTATGGATGGCCAGTAAGCAGGACGACGCTTTCGAGCGCGGATCCCTGCCACTCCTTCGCGAAGCTGGAATCAAGTTCCGGGAATTATCTGCACCGCAGATGGAGAAACGCTGGCCCCAAATCAACTTTGCTAATGTCGAATGGGGCATCTACGAGCCAGAGTGCGGATATCTCGATGCCCGCGAAAGCTGCCAGGCGGTGGTCGACGTGTTCGTCGCTGAGGGAGGGGAGTATCTGCACGCCGAAGTGTCGCACAGAGGGTTAGAAAATTCTATCCCACACCTGACTTTGTCCGATGGCTCGCGGCTCAGAGCCGACCTCTATATTTTCGCTTGTGGTCCATGGCTGGGAAAGCTGTTCCCTCAAACTATTGGCAACCTGATTCGTCCCACGAAGCAAGACATCTTTTTCTTCGGCCCGCCCGCCGGAGACCTACGCTTTACGGACGCTCACCTCCCCGTCTGGGGCGATCACGGCCAACGTTTTTTCTACGGAATCCCAGGCAGCGATCGCCGCGGTTTCAAAGTGGCCGATGACACCCGCGGCCGAATTTTCGATCCTTCCGCCGGAGAACGCGTCATAAGCCCAGCGAATCTAAGGCGCATCCGCGAATATCTCGCCTTCCGTTTTCCGGCGATGAAAGACGCTCCGCTGCTTGAAACCCGCGTCTGCCAATACGAGCAGACTCCCGACAGCAACTTCATCGTCGATCGTGATCCCCGATTCAATAACGTGTGGCTGCTCGGCGGTGGCTCCGGGCATGGATTCAAGCACGGCCCGGCCTTAGGAGAGAGGATGGCGGAATTGATTCTGAAGGATGGTGAGCCCGAAAAGGTCTGGCGGTTATCGAGGTTTACACGCCATTGAGGCTGCCTCGAGTATCGGCGGCCATTATATGTTCGCTATGTCGAGATTGGATTTGATTGTAAACTCATGTGGGGAGCGATCCGAATGGATAACACTATCGTTGTAGACCCCGACGTCCTGGGAGGAGTACCGATTTTTCGCGATACTCGTGTTCCGTTCCAAGCGCTGCTCGATTACTTGGAAGAAGGGCAAACTCTGGACGATTTCCTCGATGATTTTCCTACGGTCAGCCGACAAGCCGCGATTTCAGGGTTGGAGCAGGCTAAGTCTCTACTGGTCGCATCGCTTCGATGAAACTTCCGCTCGACGAATGCATACCTCGCGGATTTAAATCGAGCCTCTCTACAGACCAACATCAGTGCTTGACTGTCCCAGAAGACGGTTCATTGAGAAAAAACTCCAAAAAAACTCTCTGTGCTCCGCCGCCCGTACAGTTTTCGTACACCCAGAATCCAGGGAAAGTCTTCAGCACGTAGTCCAGGGCCTGCGAGACAGTAACGTTTTTCAAATCTCCAGAAATGTGTGGCATCCCCGATGACGGCAGGGCGACGAGCCCTTCGAGCCTGTTCGAGGCCCACCGGATACCGTTAGCCTTCATGAAAGACCGCACCTCGGGCGCACCCATGATCGTCCACTGCGCATTCAACGAATCATAAACGTTGTTGAAAGAGATGTGGCTGATCCTTACGTTGAGGAAGCCCGTTGGAACGCCTCTCTCGATCATTCGAATCGTGCCGTCCGGGTCTTGTGTCACCTTCATGTCTGGATCGTCGGCATACATTTCGCTAAGAACCCCAAGCGGCGGACCTCCCCAAATTTCCAGGAGCGTACGCGCGTTGGGAGGATCGGGGAGAAACTGCTGACACCGACCCCGGTATTGGAGAGATCCTGAAACCTGAGCCTTGCTGAAAATGTCTGACATGAGCTGCAACTTAGCGAGAGGACTTGCCTGCTTAGCGTCCTGGCCCGAGCACGTGCCAAGCATGGCCAGAACCAAGCCCAACGCCGCTCTCAATAGACGAAATGCCATACGCTGCACCTACCGCTGAGTCTGATGAAAACTCGCTACTGAATCTGAATCACGCTCGCGCCTTCCGCAGCCTTGATCTCTTCCACACGTGCGAGCACCTTGCGCGCAAACTCGAAAATCGACTTCGCATGCGGCGAATCCTCCCCTTCGAGCACCACCGGCTTTCCCCCGTCGCCGGACTTCCGCACCTCGGGATCGAGCGCCACATTTCCTAGAAACGCCACCCCGAACTGCTTCGCCATATTCTCCGCGCCGCCGCGAGAAAAGATGTCGACCTCATGGCTACAGTGCGGGCAGACAAAATAACTCATGTTCTCGACCACGCCCACCAAATCCACTTTCATCTGCCGGAACATTTCGATGGCCTTGCGCGCGTCCTGCAACGAAACGTCGGAGGGCGTAGAGACCACCACCGCGCCCGTCAGCGGAACATTCTGCACCAATGACAAAGCAATATCGCCCGTCCCCGGCGGCAAATCGACCACCATGTAATCGAGATGTCCCCACTCCACCATGCTCAGGAACTGCTTGATGATCTGGTGCAGCATGGGACCACGCCAGATGATCGGCTTGTCTCCCGGATTGAGCAGCCCCACCGAGATCACCTTCAGCCCAAACGCCTCCAGCGGCGCAATGCGATTCTCTCCCACCATCTTCGGCTGCCCGCTCATCCCCAGCATCAGCGGTACGTTCGGCCCATACACATCGGCATCAAGCAACCCGACCTTATGCCCCATCTTCGCCAGCGCCACCGCCAGATTCACCGCCAGCGTGGTCTTTCCCACCCCGCCCTTTCCCGAACCCACGGCAATAATGGCATCAACTCCGGGCAACGGTTGCGGCCCCGGTGCGGCTTGGCCGGGATGAGGAGGCATATGTGCGTTCAAGGGATCACACTCCAGATGGAATTAGCTCTTCGAAGTACTGATTATACAGGGGATTTCCGCGAGGGCGGCCAGAGTTAAGGTCGTAGCTTTTCGCCAGCGATTGGGAATGGTATAGTATTTATACCTTTTCTATTCCACATCGCTACGCCTAAGGGCGTATGGATTTTGAGTATGATCCCGAAAAGAGCAATGAGAACAGGCAGAAGCATGGCATCGATTTCGAGGAAGCGCAGGCGCTGTGGAAGGATCCCAACGTACTGGTGATTCCCCTGCGTAGCAGGGACGAGCCGAGATCCATGGTGTTTGGCAAGATTAATGAGAAGTTCTGGACCGCGGTAATCACCTTTCGGGGAGAAAACACGCGACTGATTTCCGTGAGGAGGTCGCGGAAGGAGGAGAAAGCGATTTATGAAAGCCAAGGAACTGGACCGGTTGTTTGATGAGGGAAAAGAAGACATGACGAAATATCTCGATCTCAGCAAGGCGCGGCGGTTAAACCTGGAGCCGAAGCGGGTGAATGTTGATTTTCCACTCTGGATGGTGAAGTCTCTCGACCGGGAGGCACAGCGGTTGGGAGTAACGCGCCAGTCCCTCATCAAGCTGTGGCTGGCGGACCGACTGGCGAGGGCGAGGGCGGGTGCGGCCGGTAAACGATAGTATCGGCGACTTAGAATCTTCGATCTCTTGATAGCCGCGATCTACGCGAAGTTTATCCTCTCCGTACCAGGAAACTGACTGTACGGAAATCGCTGTGCAGCTAGTTCGGCCATTCTCTTCTCCGAAAGTGCGCTCCCGCACAATACTCCAGTTGATCCCACTCAGTTCTTAACTACCTATTAGAACTTCACCTAGAGCGAGGTGATCAAGCCCAAGCTCAGTAACCTTCCCCTTCCAACCTCACCTTCCCGCGAAACATGCGAAACAGAAACACGAAGTACCCCAAAGCCAAGACCATTCCAAGACCCCACCACGTCAATCCAACGGTAAGCCCATGCTGTCCCGCCGCAGTGTTGTAAATCGTCAAGTCATAAGCGGGATTCGTGCTTGCCGGCAGCACCACCGGATACAGCGCAAACGCAGCCCCCACCAGCATCGCCACGATGTAAACCGCCGAGCCCACGAACGCAATCTTGTCGAGCCCTTTGCGGATTCCATAAATCATGACGCCTAAACTCGCAAACACAATCACAGGAATCAAATATCCGGTAGCGTGCTGTTTGTAGTTCTCGAGCACCATCGGCCGCACGTAGCACGTCGCGATTAGGCCCACGATGGTCAGGATCACTTGCAGCGGCCACGCCCCTAACGCCACCGTGCGCACACGCCGGTTCAATTCGTCCTCCGTCTTGACCGCGATATACAACGCCCCATGCGCGATCAGCGTGACCAGCGCGATTACGCCGGTGAGCACGGTATACCAATCCAGAATGCCGTTGTTCGCGCCCACCCTGAAATTCGTCCACAGCGGCTCAAAAAAGTACCCATCCGCGCCCAGCGGCACGCCGCGCACAACATTGCCCAGCGCCGCACCGAAAAAGATCGCCAGCAGAGCGCTCGAAACACAGAAGATCAAATCGAAGAAGCCCACCCAAACCGGATTCTCCATGTGCGCCCGCAATTCAATGCCGATTCCGCGCAACATCAGCAGCCACAGCACCATCATCAGCGGCAGATAAAATCCGCTGAAGCTGGAGGCGTAGAGCAACGGAAATGCAAAATACAACGTTCCTCCAGCCGCCACCAGCCACACTTCGTTCCCGTCCCACACCGGACCAATCGCCCGTAAAATCTTTCGCCGCTCGCCGCTGGTTCGTCCCGCGCTAAGATAAATCGCGCCCGCGCCCAGATCGAACCCATCCAGCACCGCGTAGGCCGCCAGCATGAAGGCAACGATGATGAACCATAGCGTTTCCATTGCGCTCTCGCGAATAACCTACAGTCTCGTAATCTCGACCGCTCGTGGCGGCTCAAGTGACCCGATCAACTCCACAGCTTCCGGCCCGTGCTGAATCTCCCGCCGCATCAAAAACAAAAACAAAATCCCCAGCACCATGTACATACCCATGAATCCGAGCAGCGTAAACATGCCATTGCCCGCCGAAACCATCTTCGAATATCCATCCGCAGTCCGCATAAGGCCGTAAACCAGCCACGGTTGCCGGCCCAATTCCGCGGTCATCCACCCCGCCGTATTCGCGATATAAGGAAAGGGCAACGCCAGCAGCAGGATCCACAACATCCATCGCGAGGAGAATAATTTGCCGCGCCACAACAAAAATGCAGCCACCATCATGACGGCGATGAACATCGTCCCCAGCCCCACCATGATGTGGTAGCTGTAATAGAGCAGCGAGATATTCTCCGGCCACCAATCCTTCGGGAAGGAGTTCAGGCCATCCACCCGCGCCTTCCACGCCCGGTACGTCAGGAAGCTGAGCGCGTCAGGAACCTCCAGCGCATTATCGATCTTGTGCTCTCGAACATTCGGCTGCCCCAGGATCACCAGCGGCGCTCCCGGCTGTGTATCGAACAGCGCTTCCATAGCGGCCAGCGTGACCGGCTGATTCTCCGCGACCATCCGACCCTGGCCGTCGCCCGTCGGAAACAGTTGAATCACACTGAAGAGTAATCCCGCCGTCACACCAACTCTCACAAAAATTCGGCCATGCGCCTCGAATTTTCCCCAAAGCAAATAGAACGCTCCCAGCGACGCCATCACAATCGAGCCGGTCATCATCGCGCCGCACATGTTGTGCGCATACTGCCACCACGCCCACGGATTCATCACCAGCGCCCAAAAGCTCGAGAGTTGCAGCGACCCATTCGCCGCCGTCTCATAACCCACGGGGTGTTGCATCCACGCATCGGTCGCAATAATGAAGAATCCGGATAACCACGACCCCAAAAACACTGCGACCGCCGCCCACCAATGCCCGCGCGGTCCAAGCCGCTTCTCGCCAAACAGAAACAATCCGAGAAACGCCGACTCCAGAAAGAAAGCAAACACGCCTTCCATGGCCAGGGTCTGCCCGATCACTCCGCCCGCGTACCGCGAGAAGTGCGACCAGTTCGTACCGAACTGAAATTCCATGGGAATTCCCGTCACCACGCCCAGCAGAAAATTAATGCCGAAAATCTTTGCCCAGAACCGCGCCGCCTGATTGTAGATTTCCTCGTTGCGCCGAAGGCCCAACGTTTTGAGCACCACGATCAGCGGCGCCAGTCCCATGGTCAATTGCGGAAAAAGATAGTGAAAGGTAATCGTGAATGCGAAATGAATGCGATGGACCAGGAGCGCACTATCCATGAATTTTTCACCCCGATGACGAAACAGAATATTTGTTCTGCAAGGCGTGGGATGTGACCTGGATCACAGGGTCGCTTCCTGCAATCTAGCGTTTCGCCTTACGCCGCCGCTCCAACTCCGAACGCCTGAGTTCACGCCGCCTCCCCGCATCGTCATAGCGCCGCCGCTGTTCCTCCGTCTCTGGAATCACCGGCGCTACCTTCACGTGATTTCCTTTCGCGTCCACCGCCACGAATGTCAAGTGGGCGGAGGCGACGTGCTGCGACGTATCGGCAATATAATTCTCGACGAACACTTTCACTCCCACTTCCATCGAGGTCTGAAACACCCGGTTCACCGACGATCGGAGAATCACCAGATCGCCCACCCTCACCGGCACCAGAAAATCGATGTGATCCACCGACGCCGTTACCGCATAGCTGCGCGCATGGCGGTGCGCGGCCATCGCCCCGGCCAGATCGATCCAGTGCATCAACCGCCCGCCCAGCAAAGCCCCCAGCGGATTCGCATCATTCGGCAGAACCAGCTCCGCCATCTCAGATTCTGAATCACGCACCGGACGCGGCACCAGCATCTCTTCGTTCATCCATCGCCCTCTTTCCGTCCCGTCCGCAGCCCCTAACTCGCCGCCGCGACCTTCACACTCTGCAACTTTTTCTTCTCCAGCCACGACTCCAAAAAACACTCCGCCATTCTCTGCACACGCGGATCGGGATGCTTCTGCTTCCACCGCGCCTCCGACATTTCAAACTCCAGGAAACCATCCCGCGCCGGACGATGATCCCGCTCGCAAATATAGCGAAGCTGAATCCATTCTGCTCCTAGGCTGCGTTCATCCCCGCGCAAAACTTTCGCTCCAAACCGGACCGAATCCCACTCTCGCTCCCGCGGCAGCCGCCCGCACTCCGCCGCATAGCCAAGATTACAAAACTCCCGCAAAGCTTCCTGCGACGGAACCTCGCCCTCATGTCCCGGCGCCGTGCAATGTCCACTCCACCCGCCGCCCAGCGGAAGCCGCGCCGCATGCAGCCACTCCCCATTTTCTAATCTCTCCACCGCCATAAAAAATGGACACGCCATTCCTCTAACTCCGAAAGCGAAAAGTCTTCAGGACTGCCCATTCTACTCGGAACCCCGAGTCAAACGAAGATCGAAGACCTACGAGCGAAGCTCAAATTTGTAGTACTCTCATCTCACGCAAGAAAGAAAGAAAGAGAAACTGAGAACCGAGAACCGAGAACCGCCCCATGGACCGCATCGCCGCCCTCAACGATATTCTCACCCAAAATCCGCACGACACCTTCGCCCGCTATGGCTTGGCCATGGAATATTCCAACCAGGGCGACCTCGACCGCGCGCTCGCGGAATTCTCCATTCTGCTGAAAGACAATCCCGATTACACCCCCGGGTACTTCATGGCCGCGCAAGCGCTAGTTCGCGCCGACCGAACTTCCGATGCCAAGACCATGCTCACCGACGGCATCGCCTCCGCCCGCCGCACCGGTAATCTTCACGCGCAGGGCGAAATGGAAGCGATGCTGGCGGAATTGGGATAGCCAACAGCTCTACATGCTTACCCTGGGTTGGGTGCAGCCTTCGAAGCTAAAATCACCCTCGCATCTTCCCCATCGCCCACTCCACCAACCCCGGAAACATCTGATAGATCTTTACCGGCACGTGCATCGTCCACGGCACAATCACTTCCCGCTTCTGTTTCAGATACCCTTGCAGCGTAGCCCGTGCCACACGCTCCGCCGTGATGCCGCGCACCGATGCCGGACGCACGCGCTTCATCTCGCTCCCGCGCACCGCATTCTCGCCAAACGCCGTCCGCACAAATCCCGGACAAACCGTCAGCACCCGGATTCCTTCTTTCTTCAACTCTACGCCCGCCGCTTTTCCAATCGCATTCATCGCAAATTTGGTGGCGCTGTAAGCGGCGCTTCCCGGCAGCGGAATATGCCCAGCCACGCTGGAAATGTTAATGATCGTCCCACCGCCCTGCTGCCGCATCACCGGAATCACCGCCTGCATCGCCGCCACCGTGCCAAAGAGATTCGTCTCGAACATCTCGTGGCAAGCCGCCATACTCATCTCGGCCACCGAATCCAGCAGCCCGTGCCCCGCGTTGTTGACCCAAACGTCAATCCTCTGGAAGTGATGCAAAGTCAACCCAATCGCGCGGTCAATCTCCTCGCGATGCCGCACGTCGCACGCCATCGCCAGCGTCCGCTCGCTGTGTCCAACCCGCGCCCTCGCCGCTTCCACGCGCCCCGCATCGCGCGACAGCATAATCAGACTCGCTCCCCGGTCGGCAAAAACTTTCGCGATGGCCTCGCCGATCCCCATGGAAGCCCCCGTCACCACCACAACTTTTCCTGCAAGGTCCATAGCGCGCTTGTATCCCTTCGCAACTTGTGAAGTCAACCCCTACGCTGAGTCTCTGGTCGAGAGCGCAGCCAAAAACATTCGTGTGGGGACAGCCGCCCTCGGCTGTCCGGAGAGCGAAGCTCGACCTCTTTTGTCGATTCAAACCTAACGCAGTAGCCTGTTAAGTTCTAAATCCTAATATCTCTGGGTTACAATCGAAACCAGTCGCTCATCTCGCGCCGTTTTGCGCGTCCGGAGACCCCTTGCCCGTTCTCATCCCCCTGTTCCCGCTCGATGTCGTACTGTTCCCCGGCACTCCCCTGCCTCTGCACATCTTCGAACCGCGCTATAAAGAAATGATCGGCGAATGCCTGGCGCAGAATCGTGTCTTCGGCGTAATCCGCGCCGTGGAGCAGAATCTGGCCGAAGTCGGTTGCACCGCCGAAATCGTTACCGTCGTCAAGGAATATCCCGATGGCCAACTCGACCTCGTCGCCGAAGGCCGCAACCGTTTCGAACTCCTGGCCGTGAATCGCGAGCGCTCTTTCCTGCAAGCTGAAATCGCCATGATCGGAGACATACCCCGCGCCATACTCAAGGAGGATTCTGCCCGTGCCATTCACCTGCACGCCGAACTCCTCGCCATGGCCGGCGCGCAGCAGGATCTCTCCGCCGCCGATCCTTCAGTTCTCTCCTTCTACCTCGCCGCCTCTCTACCCCTCGATCTCGATTTCAAACAGAAGCTGCTTGCTCTTCGTTCCGAAGCAGAGCGCCTATCCTTACTAATCGAGTATTTAGAAAAATTGATCCCCAACCTCCACCGTGCCGCTCGCGCCCGCGAAAAAGCCGGCGGCAACGGCCATGTGCATTGAGAGTCAAACCCTGTGCCCCTCTGTGTCCCCTGTGTTAAAGATTTTGGCGGCTGCTCCTGCAGTCCGATGTTTCCCCAGGCCCCAAGCCGAAGCCCTACTCATTCCGCGTATAATTCAGAGAAGCATTCTTCCCTCGGGGGTTCCTTCATGATTTTTCCTCGCACACTCGGCGAATTGCGCCGCAGTAATTTTTCCGAAGAGCGTCTGCGCACCCGCCGCGTGAAAGATGAACTCCGCGAAAACTTGATCCTGCGCCTGCGTCAAACCGACGACGCCAGCGTCTTTCCCGGCATCGTCGGATACGACGATACCGTTGTGCCGCAGATTGTGAATGCCGTCCTCTCCCGCCACAATTTCATTTTGCTTGGCCTCCGCGGCCAGGCCAAAAGCCGCATCCTGCGCGCGCTCACAACGCTGCTCGATCCCCAAATGCCCTACATCGCTGGATGCGAAATCCGCGACAATCCTTACGCGCCCATCTGCCGACGCTGCCGCGAAGAAGTCGCGCGCCTCGGCGACGAAACTCCCATCGCTTATCTCACTCCGGACGATCGCTACGTCGAGAAACTCGCCACCCCCGATGTCACCATCGCCGACCTCATCGGCGACATCGACCCCATCAAGGCCGCTCGCGGCGGACACGAACTCTCCAGCGAATTCACCGTGCACTACGGCCTGCTCCCTCGCGCCAATCGCGGCATCTTCGCGGTCAACGAACTTCCCGATCTCGCCGGAAAAATTCAGGTCGGCCTGTTCAACATCATGCAGGAAGGCGACGTGCAAATTAAGGGATATCCCATTCGCCTGCCGCTCGATCTCGCCATCGTCTTCAGCGCCAATCCCGAGGACTACACCGCTCGCGGAAAAATCATCACCCCGCTCAAAGACCGCATCGGTTCGGAAATTCGCACCCACTATCCCGCCACCGTCGAGGAAGGCATCGCCATCACCGCGCAGGAAGCCTGGATTCGCCGCCGCACCAACGGCGAAGACCAGTCCGCGCATCTGCCCGCCTACATCAGCGAAGTCATCGAGCGCATCGCCTTCGCCGCCCGCGACGACAAAAAAATCGACAAACGCTCAGGCGTGAGCCAACGGCTGCCCATCTCGGCCATGGAAAATGTAATCTCGAATGCGGAACGAAGAGCTCTTCGCAATCAGGAAAAATTAGTCGTCCCCCGCATCAGCGACGTCTACGCCGCCCTGCCCGCCATCACCGGCAAACTCGAACTCGAATACGAAGGCGAGATGAAAGGCGCGGACTTTGTGGGCCGCGAATTGATTCGCTCCGCCATCGCGAAAACTTACGACCAGTATTTCACTGGCGCCAACATGAATCAGGTGGTGCAGTGGTTCGATCTCGGCGGCGAAATTCAACTCTCCGATTCCGTTCCCGCCCTCGAAGCTTTGGAAAACTTGAAAGAGATCCAAGGCCTCACCGACAAACTCGGCCCGCTGAAGATTTCGCAGAAAGACGCTCCGGAGCAGCAAGTCTCCGCCGCCGAATTCATCCTCGAAGGCCTGCACGCTCACAAACGCATCGGCCGCAACGAAGAACGAGTCTTCAAAGCCGGTGAGAAAAAACCCGAACCTCGCGAGCGCGAAAAAACTTTCGAGAAACCAGAACCCCCGTTCCGGCAAAGAAGACAGTTTAATTAAAGTGGTTAGTGGTCAGTGGTCAGTGGTCAGTGGTTAGTGGTCAGTGGTTAGTGGTCAGTGGTTGTCAGTGGTTAGTGGTCAGAAAAACCAGATATCAGGTTTAACAAGTCACTAACCACTGACCACTGGTTCTACTTATGAAACGCATTCGCTACTCCAAATACGTCCCCGACCCCGCCGGCGAAATGAGCATGGAAGACCTGCTCAGCGCGCTCTCCGATTACCTGCTGCAAAGCGGCTTCCAGAGCGACATGTGGTACGAAATGCCCGAGGGCGAGCAGACCCTCGATGACCTCCGCCGCGCCATCGAACAAGCGCTCATGGAAGGCGATCAATTCGACGACGACATGCGCCAACGCCTCCAGGAAATGGCCGCCGACGGCCAACTCGACGAGCTGATCGAAAAACTGATCGAGCGCATGCAGCAGGAAGACTACATCTCCATCGACCAGCCGCACGACCCCGCGCGCCAATCCAGCGTCGGCGGACAAACCGGAGAAGCGCAGCAAGCCAAATTCGAAATCACCGACAAGAGCCTCGACTTCCTCGGCTTCAAATCCTTGCGCAACCTGCTCGGCTCCCTCGGCAAATCCAGCTTCGGACGCCACGACACCCGCGACCTGGCCACCGGCATCGAAGCCAGCGGCTCCTCCAAAACCTACGAGTTCGGCGACACCCTCAACCTCGACATCACCGCGACTCTCTCCAGCGCCATCCAGCGCGAAGGCCTCAATCTGCCGCTCAACATCGAATACTCCGACCTGCAAGTTCACCAGTGCGAGTACCAGTCTTCCTGCGCCACCGTGCTCATGCTCGACTGCTCGCACTCCATGATTCTCTACGGCGAAGACCGCTTCACCCCCGCGAAAAAAGTCGCCATGGCGCTCTCGCATTTAATTCGCACCCAGTACCCCGGCGACTCGCTCTCCCTCGTTCTCTTCCACGACTCCGCCGAAGAGGTCCCACTCTCGCAACTCGCCCGCGTCAAAGTCGGCCCCTACTACACCAACACCCGCGAAGGCCTGCGCATGGCGCAACGCATCCTGCAACGCCAGCGCAAAGACATGAAGCAGATCGTCATGATCACCGACGGCAAACCCTCCGCTCTCACCCTCGAAGACGGACGCATCTACAAAAACGCCTTCGGCCTCGACCCTCTGGTCGTCAGCCAAACCCTTGAAGAAGTTTCGAAGTGCAAACGCGCCGGCGTCTTAATCAACACCTTCATGCTCGCCTCCGATTACGGCCTCGTCCAGTTCGTCCAGAAAGTAACCGAAATGTGCCGCGGCAAAGCCTACTTCACCACCCCCTACACCCTCGGCCAATACCTGCTGATGGATTACATGTCGCGAAAGACAAAGACCATTCACTAGAGACGATTCACCAAGGGCAACGGTAGTGGGCGACTAAGTAGCCCACTACCAGGGCAACGAATCCCTTGCAATTTCCCTTCGCCATGAGAAAATGTTTCTATGGACGATGATCTCAAGCAGGCTTTCGCCTCATTGGAAGCTCGAATCGACGAGCAGGAAACACGCCTTCTGGAGCGCATTCAAGATACCGAAACAAAGCTCCTCACAGCCTTTTATGACTGGGCCCGGCCCGTGGAAATTCGCGTCAACTAGCAACTGCCTGCCATCGACGAGCGCCTGGGCTGGCTCGAAGCCCGCGTCGCCCAGCTCGAGCGCAAGAACATAGAGCGCGGCCTTTTGTTTCACTCGCTACCGACCTTTAACCGAACTGAAAGAATCGAACTCAATAAAATTCCTTGTCATTCCGAAGCGCGGCTTTATCGCGCGAGGAATCTGCTGTTCGCCGGCATAACCAGACTCCTTGCACCCGGGATCGTTCGCGTAGGAAACAAACAGAAGTCAGCTTTCAACCACGCCCATCCCCAAACCCGCCATTCGCGCTCAAACCACCCCTGCTGATACTCTCTTAACAACCCATGGCAAATTGCATCCGATGCGGTCGTCAGCTTCCCGGCTTTACCTTTGGCAAGAAAATCTGCCAGTGGTGTAAGCAGCATGAAGCCTTCCAGCGCGGCGAAGTGGTCGACGACGCCCGCCAGCCCGTCATGCCCACCCCCTGGACCCGCCCGGGCACATCCTCCCTCGGCGGCATCAACCTCGGCCTCACTCAAATCATCTTCGGCATCAATGCCCTCGTCTTCCTCGCCATGGCCGCCGCCGCCGGCGGCAACATCATGGATTTCTCTCCTCAGGAAACCATCCGCTTCGGCGCCAACTGGGGACCGCTCACCCTCTCCGGCGAATGGTGGCGCCTCCTCACCTGCGTCTTCGTTCACGGAGGCCTCATCCACATCGGCTTCAACATGTGGTGCCTCTGGAACCTCGGCCAGCTCGCCGAATCCCTCTACGGACGCTGGACCTACGCCGCCATCTATCTCCTCTGCGGCATCGGCGCCAGCCTCGCCAGCGTCGCCTGGCATCCCGCCGCGCCCAGCGTCGGAGCCTCCGGAGCCATCTTCGGCCTAGCCGGCGCCCTCATCGCCGCCTTCAAACTTGGAGAATTCTCCGTCCCCCGCGCCGCCCTGCAAGGCACCCTGCGCAGCCTCGGCCTCTTCGTCGTCTATAACCTCATCTTCGGACAAGTCATCGGCACCACCGACAACGCCGCCCACATCGGTGGCCTCATCACCGGATTAATCCTGGGCGCGCTCATCGCCCTCCTCGCCCCACTCGCCGACCAATCCCCCCGCCGCGTCGCCATCTGCCTCACCATAACCGCCGCCCTGGCCCTCGGCGCCATCGCCCTGGCCCGCTCCCACGGCCTCCCCCTGCGCCTAGGCCCCAGCCAGTTCGACCGCGGAATGGCTAGCCCACGTGCGACGAGCCCTCCCGTCCGCCGCGGTTGACCTTGATTTTGATCCAGTGTGGAGCGGACGCCCCCGTCCGCTGCCTTTGACCTTGACGTTGACGTTGACGTTGATTTTGACCTTGACCTCCGTTGTCATCCTGAGGCCCGCGCCCTTCGCGGGCCGAAGGACCTCCGCACCCGCAATCCTGACTAAACGGGGACGCACACTTATCCTCAAACGGGGGCTGGCCCATCCTAACTTTGCCTATCAGGCGTCGAGGGTGCCCCGTCCAAGCTCCGCTTGGGCGGGGTCCTTCGCCGAGACCCTCATCTTCAGCGTAACGAAGATCCCAGCCCGTTCCCGCTTCCGCGCCGTCCACTGCGATTCAATCTCAACCGGACCAACCTCGCCACAGGCGTAATGCCGGACGCTGCTCCACTCCCAGTCCTCCGGCCTCTCCACCCAACCGCGCTTCACCGGATTGCGATGGATGCAGCGTAGCTCACTGCTAGGATGTCTGTGACAAGTGAACGCAAAAACCCCGCCCAAGCGGAGCTTGGGCGGGGCACCCTCAAGACCTGATAACCAAATTTAGGATGGGCCAGCCCCCTTGCATGTAGACCCCGTACACATAATTTCCGTAAGCTGCGTTCTGTACACCATTTCCGCTCCCCAATGGTTGCGGGTCCAAGTAGTCGCCTCGCGGCAAACCCATCGCAACGTCCAAAGCAAAGTTTATCGGATTGCCATTCGCTTGCTGTCCTTGCGTTACATACGCGCCCGGCGGCAAAGCACGCCCTGCATATTGACAAGGATTTGCCGGAACCAAGCTAGCGTTGTTTGCGGCACCGCCAAGTTTACAGCCTGAGCCACTCTCCCCATGTCCCATGCCTCAAGAAAAATACTAGGCGACCGGGCTCCGGTTGCACACGTGTATGGCCACAGTTGTTCGCACTTACTAATCCCGTATCAAGAATTCTGTCGATAGGGTAAGCGCGGGGTTGAGCGCCGAGCGGTTGCTCGTCGCAGGTAGCATACCCAATTTGGTTTACTTGGAACGTCTTTGATCCATTGACTGCAAACTGAATCTCACCTCGGGAATCAGTCGTAAAGTGAAGCGTTTTTCGGGCGGGGTCCTCTGAAAAAGAGATATAGACGCTCACCTTGGCAATGGGCTTTCCGTTCTTTCCGTTTAGTAGTTGCACTGTTATCGACTGCGCCATTCCAGCGGTGGCGCTAAAGACGCAAGTTGCTATCCACACCGCAAAATACAAGCGCTGGGTCGAGGCCAGCGATCGCGCAGTTCGCTCTAGCCTTTGTCTCATTTAATCTCCTTCCCCATTATTTTGAGGGACAAGGTTTTCTGGACTTCGCTCCAAACACATCGATGAACAAATGCAGCAGAGCACCGATTGGATTGTTGGCCCAAGCAGAGTCTATGTGGGCCGTGAAGTTGACCGAATACATTCCCCCAATATTAGAACTACTGAATGCCATTACGTTTGGGTCAAGACCGCTCGCGCTAGCCACAACGTGAAGGCTCGGACCATATCCCGTCAGATCCCCCCAAAATCCTCCTGGAGGGCGGGTGGCCCATTCTAAATTTCGCGCCTTTTGCGAAATTTAGAGTGGGGGGCTGGCCTATCCTAAATTTTGGCTATCAGGCGTCGAGGGTGCCCCGTCCAAGCTCCGCTTGGGCGGGTCTTTCGCCGGCGCCCTCATCTTCAACGTAACGAAGATCCCAGCGCGTTCCCGCTTCCGCACCGTCCACTGCGATTCAATCTCAACCGGACCAACCTCGCCACAGCCGTAATGCCGGACGCTGCTCCACTCCCAGTCCTCCGGCCTCTCCACCCAACCGCGCTTCACCCGGATTGCGATGGATGCGGCGTAGCTCAGTGCTAGTATGTCTGTGACAAGTGAACGCAAAAACCCCGCCCAAGCAAAGCTTGGACGGGGCACCCTCAACACCTGATAACCAAATTTTGCATGGGCCAGCCCCCGATTTGCTCAGTTACGAATTAGGCGGCGAAACAAATCCTCATCTTGATTTTGTCTGCGGGCTGTTTTCTTTAGGAGATTTTCCAGAATATGGATCGGAATGAGCGATTGCTGCGTACGCAGGGGGGATTCAGCGGGTGGCTTAGAGGGGCTCGGTTTTTGAGAGTCTCGTTTGGGCGTGCAAAGTTTGCATTCCTGATAGTTTGCGCAGATACGTTCCTTGCTGCAAGCCTTCGACCAAGAATATGGCCGCCCGCAGTCTTCTTTTGGATGCTGTTCATGATCCTTTCCACCAATCGTCGCATTGTTGACATCGGCGTTACGGAGTGGGCGACGATACCTTGTTGCGTTCTCTTTCTGAGCCCGTACTTGATTTTGCTCTCCCGCTATACGCCCCAGACATCGCGAATTGTAGTTCTCACCGTGGTCGCCCTTCAGATTCCCTTGATGCTTCGGAAGTCTAAGCGGAAAGCCGACGGCCTATGACTTCGAGAACTGAATGCTCACGGTGAGCATGGTGTACGATGGCGACGGCAACCGAGTCGGCGAAACGGCGGGCGGAGTGACAACCAAGTATTTGATCGACACGCTGAATCCTACGGGGTACTCGCAGGTGCTGGACGAATTGGTGAATGGAGCGGTGACGAAGACGTACACCTACGGCCTGCAGCGGATCAGCGAGAATCAGCTTTCCGGCAGCACGTGGACGCCAACGTTCTACGGATACGACGGCCATGGCAACGTCCAATACCGCGGGCGCGGTGGGCAACACCTACCAGTTCGACGCCTTTGGCATGTCCATCGCCAGCTCGGGGAGCATCGCGAACACCTATCTCTACAGCGGCGAGCGCTTTGACAGCAACCTCAACCTCTACCACTTGCGAGCGCGATATTACAATCAGTCGACAGGCCGGTTCGAGACTGTGGACCCGAATTTGGGCGAGATCTTCAATCCCAGCACGTTGGGGGGCTGGCCCATCCTAAATTTGGCTATCAGGTGTCGAGGGTGCCCCGTCCAAGCTCTGCTTGGGCGGGGTCTTTCGCCGAGACCCTCATCTTCAGCGTAACGAAAATCCCAGCCCGTTCCCGCTTCCGCGCCGTCCACTGCGATTCAATCTCAACCGGACCAACCTCGCCACAGCCGTAATGCCGGACGCGCTCCACTCCCAGTCCTCCGGCCTCTCCACCCAACCGCGCTTCACCGGATTGCGATGGATGCGGCGTAGCTCAGTGCTAGGATGTCTGTGACAAGTGAACGCAAAAACCCCGTCCAAGCTCCGCTTGGGCGGGGTCCTTCGCCGGCGCCCTCATCTTCAACGTAACGAAAATCCCAGCCCGTTCCCGCTTCCGCGCCGTCCACTGCGATTCAATCTCAACCGGACCAACCTCGCCACAGCCGTAATGCCGGACGCTGCTCCACTCCCAGTCCTCCGGCCTCTCCACCCAACCGCGCTCCACCGGATTGCGATGGATGTAGCGTAGCTCAGTGCTAGGATGTCTGTGACGAGTGAACGCAAAAACCCCGCCCAAGCAAAGCTTGGACGGGGCACCCTCAACACCTGATAACCAAATTTAGCATGGGCCAGCCCCCACCGTGGTAAAGGTGTTCTTCCATGAGTCACAGATAACCACCGGATCGAATGGGTTATTCGATCTGCCAACCGTGACGCGGTGCAGTCCCCAGTGCGTGGCTGATGAGATAACCGTGTCGGCTCCTCACGGGCGAGTAGACTTGGGAGCGCTCAAGCAACCAAGGCTCGGAGGAAAGGAGCCGAGCGATGATGATTATAGGGTGCGATTTGCACACGCGCTACCAGCAGATTGCGACGTTGGACACGGACACGGGAGACTTGGTGGAGCGGCGACTGGAGCACGAGAGTGGAGAGGCGCGAGCCTTTTACTCTGCGCTGCAAGGGCAGGTGCGAGTGGGGATCGAAGCCACGGGACACACGCACTGGTTCGAGGCGATGCTGGCGGAATTGGGGCACGAGCTGTGGATGGGCGATGCGGCGAAGATTCGGGCGTCGGTGGTGCGAAAGCAGAAGACGGATGCGCGGGACGCGGAACACTTGCTGGATCTGTTGCGCCAGGACCGCTTTCCGCAGATCTGGCGGCCGTCGCCGGCAGAACGGGATTTGCGGCAACTGGTCTGGCATCGGCAGAAGCTGGTGTGGATGCGTGGAGCAGTGAAGAATCAACTGCACGCGCTGGCCATGGGCGAAGGCGTGTGTCGCAAGAAGAAGCTGTTCACGGCGAAAGGACGCAAGGAGTTGGAGGGCCTGGCACTGGGGCCGTGGGCCAGTTATCGGCGGCAGGAGTTGTTGCGGATGTTCGATGAGTTAGCAGCGGCGACGGCCAAGCTGGATCTGGCGGTGGAGCAAGCCGCGAAGGATCAGCCGCTGGCGATGCGGTTGATGACGCATCCGGGAGTGGGGCCGGTAACCTCGCTGGCTTTCGTTTTGATCATCGGGCCGGTAGAACGTTTCGAGCGCAGTAAGCAAGTGGTGAGTTATCTGGGACTGAATCCGCAGGAACACAGTTCGGGCGGCAAGCAGCGGCTGGGAGCGATCAGCAAGCAAGGCAATCCCATGATGCGATCGCTGTTGGTGGAAGCGGGTCACACGGCGGCGCGCTTCGATCCCGCACTGAAACGCATGTATCAACGTTTAAAATTTCGCCGTGGAGCCTCGGTGGCGAAAGTTGCCGTGGCTCGCAAACTGGCCGTGAGGATGTACTGGATGCTGCGCAGCACGGCGGATTATGCGCAGCTGGTTCGCATGCAAGGCAGCCCGTGGGCCACCCTGGTGGAAAACAGCTCATCGCTGGGCTGATTGGGCGCCTTGCCTCCCCGAAGAGTCGGGGAGTCTGAACAACGAATCATGGTCAACAGGACCGAATAGATGGTTGGTGGAACTAGCTTCCACCGCGAGATTCTGAAAGCGAGCTGTGGTTGCGTGAGCAAAAGCAAAAGCAACAGCAAAGTCAAAAACTCTCCACGAAGTAAGAACAAAAACCGGGGACACTCTACGTGTCTCTTGACAACGCCGACAAGGTTATAGAGGGTGGCCCATTCTGAATTTCGCGCCCTTCGCGAAATTTAGAGTGGGGCTGTCGCAGGGGCGCTAGCTCGCCCAAACGCCAACGCGAAAGGGATGCCTCGCGGCAGTTCCAGGGACGAACTGACTCCGCCCCCTCCCAGGCACGCTTCACCGGTAAGATCTACCTTCCCAAATCGGGCCAAAAAATCTGTCACTCCAGCCGCAGATTACCTGAGTCCCGCACGTCCCCCAAACCACTCCCCACTCCCGTAACCCCTGCCACACCTTCAACATGCGGCGAATGTACATACATTTCCATGCGTACAAAAAATGCGTACAAAATGTTCCACTGGAACATAATTCCTAATGTTCCAGCTGGAACATTAGCGCGATTTGCACGCTAGCCCTTCAACTCCCCCACCGCCCGCCACGCCTGATCGATGGCCACATTAGTAAACGCCTGCGCCCCCGCGTCACTATTGGCGATGGTAATTCTTCCAAACGGTTTCCGCGCCCGCTCGCAAGGAGTCTCCCCACCTTCCAGCACGAACGTGTCGAACAAAGAGTTGTAATCGTAGGCGTAGCCATGCGGCCAGCGGTTGACCGTGATGGCGGCGATGTCGCGCGCCGGATCGAACCCTCCCGGCCCTAACATGCGCGCCAGCTGTTCGCGAATCTTGTGTTCCATCGTTTCGAACGTAGTGGTGAACAGTTCATATCGCCCCATGCGATGCTGCTCGCGCGCCGGCAGCCCCGCCTGGCAAGGAGACTTGCTCATGTGCACGATCATCGGTTCGTCCGGAGTTTGCGGACAGCGATAGCCTCCGACGCTCACCGGCAAATCCATATCGACCAGCGTATGGTAACCGTTGGGCGCGTAGATCGCATTCACTCCCAGCTTCTGAAACGCCTTGCCGTTGCGCAGCAGCACGTTCGTATACAAGAGAGGTACCTTGATCGCCGAAGCCAGCGCGGCTTTCTGTTCCGCCGGCAGCTCATCGCACAGATAAGGAATCATCATGTTCCAACATGCCAGCACGCAATGCTTGGCGCGCGTGGTGAAGACTTTTCCGTCGCGCTCGTAAGCGATCTCCACTTCGGTGGCGCGCACTGGATCTCCTACATGCTTCAGCCGCACCGCGGTACTGTTCAGCCGAATGCGCACGCCGGAATCTTTCTGATCCAGTTTGGAGTAGTCAGCGCGAGACGAAACCACATCCATGGCCGACGTCCCGGGTATCGCTTGCGGAATCAGTTGGCGCACCAGCAGGCGCGCGATGCTGGCGTTGCCATCGGGAAAGTGGAAGAAATAAACCCGCTCGTTGTGCAGGCCCTCCGAATCGCCAAGCGTGCCGCTGAATCCGGGGTAGCCCGCATCCCAGGCGTCGAGCGCAGGGACGGCATCGATTCCATAACCGAAGAGCGGTTGCGGGAGGGTCTGATAGAGGCGAAGCACATCGGGATGCATGCCCATGACCTCGCTGAGGAAGTGAGCGTAGCTGATGCGCGCCAGGCGATCTTCCTTCTGTTTTCGGTCGAGCGTTGGATAGTAGTCTTTATTTTCCGTACACAAGCGGCGGACATCCTGCCGCGCTGGTTCGGCGATGGGCGCGTCGTTCATGAAGCGCGTCCAGGCATCGGCGGCGGGGACGGCGAGGTCGTAGGTTTCGCCTCCGGGAAAAGGGCAGGGGTCGTCGACTAAGCGGTCGACGCCAAAAGATTGCTTGTCGAAAAAAATCTTGGGCACGCGGCCCAGGGAGCGATAGAGATCTCGGTCAAGATATTTTGGAAAACTGGAGACTTCAATTCCCAGTTCTTCGATCAGGGCCTTCGCCACCGCGCTGTAGGGCGCGGGGCTCTCGATGGAATAGGTGCCACCGTAGCCAATCAGGGTTCGCTTGCCGATGCGGAATTCGTTGCGCTTGGCGTGTCCGCCGAAGTCGTCGTGGTTTTCGAGGATGAGGATGCGAGCGTTCGGGCCGGCCTGCTTGCGATAGAAGTGCGCGGCGGAGAGGCCGCTGATGCCTCCGCCGACGACGATGAGGTCGTAGGTTTCGCCGGTGTCCTGGGCGGTGGGAAAGGTTTCAAAAAACGTCTGGTCGCGCAGGCAGTGGGCGGCGTCGGATGCGCCGGGATGGCTGCCGCGCAGGCCGGTCAGCGCGGGGGGATAGTAGGGTGAAACCTTTTCGGCTTCGATGGGAGTGAGAACGCACTGGTCAGTATCGTCGGCAAAGAGTTTGCGGGAGAGCAGCGTGGCGCCGGCGGTGACGGCTACGCCGTTGAGAAAATCGCGGCGCGTGATTCTGCGGCCCATTCCCAATTCACGATCGGTGAGGTCGCTCATGCAAGGGCTCCGATGTTCCGACTGGAACTTCAGAGCGGAAGTCCCCGGCGGAATTAATTATCTTAGAGATATACTACAATAGCAAACATTTACTATACTGCGCCGTCCGCTTTCTTGACGGCGAGTTCGGCGCCTTGGAAACCGATGCGGCTGTGGGTGCCGTCGCAGAAAGGCTTGTTGACCGAGCCGCCGCAGCGGCAGAGAGAGAATGCGGGCTTGCCGGTCAGGTCGTAGGGAGTGCCGTTGACGTCGACGAGTTCGACCGAGCCTTCGGGGGCTTCGACGCGGAACGGGCCATTGGGACGAACGGTGATTTTGACTTGAGCCATGATGAGTGGTTCCTCCGAACCTTACGGATTTATAGCAAGGATAGAAGATAGCATTAAGTGGGGGCGGGTGTCGCGGGTGCGACCTGTAAGGCATCTTCGTGCGCGAACAGGAAGTCAAAGGCTTTAACACAGGGGTTCACAGAGGAGAGGCGGAGGGTCACAGGGGAAGGCTGCCTCGGATACGCGTGGTTTTGTTTGCACGGCACTCGGTCGTTGCCGAAATTCGAAGTCAGGGGCAACGGACAGGAGTGTCCGTTCCACACGGGCGGCGGGCTTCGCCCGCGCACGGCCGGGGGCGACTGTCTCCACCCAAGCATCAGCCGGCGTGGCTTGGGGACAATGACATCTTTTTGATTTCTGCGCGGAGTTCGCGGGCTTCGCGTTGCAGGTCTTGGGCCAGGCGCCAGTAGTTATCCTGCTGGACGTTCTCGGAGGATTCGGCGGCTAGTTTGGCGATGCGGAGGAGTTCGTCTTCTAGGACTTTTAGGCGGTCTTGGAGTGCTTCCGGGAGCATACGGCGTAAAGCTCTGGACAGTATATCCGAATTCATTAGCGGCATGCGGAAGGAGAATTCCTTCGGCACAGCTTTACCTCAGCGGCTTAAAGCCGGGTTGGAACTCGGGACAAGTTTCGCAGCGCTGAAAGTGTGCGCGTGAGAACCTGCTGTCGGTACCCCGCACATTTGTAAGTGCACACCTTCGTCTCGCGCGGAACTGCTGTCGTTTACACAGCCCGCCTTCGGGCGAACAGCCGCGTCAG
>Ga0302320_10003450_pt1 | contig 36792 bp, 35 predicted proteins | sample Bog_T0_3_FD_202130 | JGI IMG/M metagenome (GOLD analysis project Ga0302320, IMG submission 202130) | Peat permafrost microbial communities from Stordalen Mire near Abisko, Sweden - Bog_T0_3 | ecosystem: Environmental > Terrestrial > Soil > Wetlands > Peat | place: Sweden: Abisko, Stordalen Mire...
ATTTCAGTTCTTGCGGTTTTCCCTCCGGGTCCCAAGCTCGGCCTCGAGCGAGCAAGGTAAGAAAACGTGAGTCTTTCGCGTGAAGCAAACTCATTCCAGAAACGGGGACCGACCTACGCAAGAACTGGGGAGGATTAAGGGGCCCCAAAACGCTGGCGATTATGTTCGGGGGAGCGTTGCTTTGTCAATGTGCAAGTAATTGCAGCTCCCCGGAGGGTGGGTCGTGAGATGAGCTTTGATCTCCCCTCTGCAATCCGCCCGACTTGCAACTGCAAACCAGAAACTGGAAACTAGAAACCATGTCCATCCCTCTATCTCTCTCGGGCAAAATTGCCCTAATCACCGGTGGTTCCCGCGGCATCGGCGCTGCCACGGTCCGCATGTTCTCCGCGGCGGGCGCGAAGGTCGTATTCAGCTATCAGAAGGCGCGAGCGCAAGCCGAGGCGCTGGTCAAAGAATGTGGCGAGGCGAACTGCCACGCCGTCGCCAGCAGCCTCACCGGAGCGGATTCCGCTCGCACCCTGGTCGCCGAGTCGGTCAAGCATTTCGGCAGGATCGACATTCTCGTCGCCAACCACGGCGTCTGGCCCGTCGAAGACGTAGCCATCGAGAACATGACCGACGAGCAGTGGCGCTCCACTCTTTCCATCAACCTGGATGCGGTTTTCGGCCTGGTCAAACACACGGTCGCTCAAATGAAATCGCAGCCGCGCAACGGTTCAGCCGCCGGCCACATCGTGCTCATCAGCTCCACCAGCGGCCAGCGCGGAGAAGCCTTCCATTGCGATTACTCCGCCAGCAAAGGCGCCCTGATCAGCATGACCAAAAGCCTTTCCACGGAACTGGCCCCAGCCGGAATCTACGTGAACTGCGTTGCCCCCGGCTGGGTGGATACGGACATGTCGCGACCCGCGCTCGACGACCCGCGAAGCGGCGAGGTAATTCGCGCCACCATCCCTCTGGGCCGCGCCGGCACACCCCAGGAGATTGCCGCCCCGGTGCTGTTCCTATGCACCGAATACGCTGGCTTCATAACCGGCGAAGTCTTCAATGTAAACGGCGGAGCCGTACTCGTGGGTTAGCCGCTCCGAAACTCCGGCCCAGCGTGACGGCACAGGCTCTTTCTGCATCCAAGAAACTGCGGAACTCCGCAACTGCAAACAGCTACAATTTCCTGTTCGAGCACCGCGACTGAAACGAACCACTGCATGAAACATCTGCTCCTCACAGTTGCGCTGGCATTCGCACTTGCCACGTGTGTCCTGTCCCTGGCTGCCGCCCAGGCTGGCGCACAATCTCCTCCACAATCTGCTGCGGCAACAGGTTCCTCAGTTCCCGGGACTCAGGGAAAAGATCAGGACAACGCCCATAAAGCGCGCGCACTCCTCGATCAGGCGATCAAAGCCTTGGGCGGCCAGGCCTATCTGGACATTCACGACCTGCAGGAGCAGGGCCGCACCTACAGCCTCTATCACGGACGCTCTTCAAGCAACGGCGTTTTCTTCTGGCGGTTTGTCGAGTATCCCGACAAGGAACGCATCGAGGTCACGCCGCAGCGCGATGTGGCCTACATCTATACCGGCGACAAGGGTTATGAGATCACCTACAAGGGCCCGCGCGCGGTGGAAAAAAAGGATCTCGACGACTATCTCCGCCACCGCAGGTTCTCTTTAGAAACTATGTTGCGCACCTGGATCAACGATCCCACCGTCGCCCTCTTCTACGACGGCGATGCCCTTGCCGGAAGCCTGGCGGCGCAGCGCGTCACTCTGATCAGCGCGAAAAACGAGGCGGTAAGCATCTACTTCGATATGGATACGCATCTGCCCATCAAGAAGACCTATTCCTGGCGCGATCCAGTCGACAAACAACGCAACGTGGAAGAGGAGACTTACGACAATTACCGGCCGGTGCAGGGAATCATGACGCCCTACGGCTTCACCCGCTACTTCAACGGGGATATGCAAACCGAGCGTTTCGTGAACTCGGTGAGCTACAACAAGGGCCTAAACCAAGCTATGTTCGACGCCAATTCCGGCTACGATCCCAACAAACCCGCCAAGAAACACTGAAGTAACCGCAACCTCGAAGCCCACCTCAAGCCCACCGGAACCCCAACATAACTTATTGACACGTCTCTGTTTAGGCCGCCCAGCCCGCCGTGCAGCCATTGCTCAACTCGGTTCACAATTGACGTTATTTTACGTACTGTGGCTTTTTTACCACAGTCAGAATCATGCCTCCGGCTGTAATCTACTCATTCATAGAGACATACGCAACCAGCTTTTGACTCAAGAGCAGACAATCCGCTCAGCCGTGGAATGCAGTGGAGTCGGACTGCACAGTGGCGCTCCCGTTTTCATGCGCATTCTTCCCGCGCCTCCCGCCACAGGCATCGTATTTCGCCGCACCGATTTGGACGGCTTCCAGATCGAAGCCATCAGCCGCAACGTTGCTCGCGTCAGCTACGCCACCAGCCTGATGAAAAAAGGCGTGCTCATCTCCACCACCGAGCATCTGCTCTCGGCCTTTATCGGCTTAGGCATAGACAATGCCATTGTGGAACTCGACAACCTCGAACTTCCCATTCTGGACGGCAGCGCTCTCCCCTTTATCGAGCTGATCCAGCAGGTCGGCATCCGCAAACAGCGCCGCCCCCGCAAGTATCTCAAGATTCTCCGCGAGGTCGAGATGCGCGAGGGCAACAAGTTCATCTCGGTCTATCCCGCCGATAGCTTTTCCGTTTCTTACTCCATCAACTTTCCCCACCCGCTCATCGGAAAAGAAACATTGCAGGTGGAGTTGGTCAACGGCAGTTACCTGCGCCATATCGCCGCTGCCCGCACCTTCGGTTCGCGCGAGGAAGAAAAAGCTATGCGCAACATGGGACTGATCCGCGGCGCTTCTCGCGACAACTGCATCGTGCTCACTCGCGACGGAATCGAAAACGGTCCGCTCCGCTTTCCCGACGAGTTCGTGCGCCACAAAGTGCTCGATCTGGTTGGCGACCTCGCGCTACTAGGCAAGCCGATCCTCGGCAGAATCGTCGCCGATCGCGCCGGTCACGCCATGCACACCGCCCTGGTCTCTCGCATCCTCCGCGACAAAACCCTGTGGGAGGAAGTCACGCTGCCTGAGGAAGAGAAACCCAACGTGACCCACTACACCGCTCACGCTGCAGTCGGATCCTCGGTGTAAGCCGGCGAGACTGATCTAACGCTTTTTTGTTGACTGGATCAGTCGCAGGAGGCCTTTCAGTCGGCAGGCTCGCAAGGAACTTCGCTGCATTCAGCGCCCGCCTCAGGCTGTTCCCCAAGCAGCCGGTCTAACTCAGCCCGCGTCTGGCTGATAAGCGCTGCGGCGAACTGCCGCGCGGACCGCTGGCGCTCCGCCGACAGATCCTTCACTCGCATGTTCAGCAGAGGGATGTCTTCTTCAAACCAACGCAGGGTTTTCTGTACGCGATCAATGCGGTAAGCGGTAGGAAGCATGGCAACGGTTCTCCAGTATCCTTCCAGATTGCCACGGGCAGCCGCAGGCACAAAGTTACAAAGTGAATACCCTGGGATTGAAGAATGAGGAATGAGGACCCGCCTATTGGATGGATTCGGAGCTTGACTGGTTTGACCTGGGAAGCTGCTTTTCCATTTGGTCGTTGAGCCATTTTTCGAGGAATTCCAGCGTGCTCTCCGGCACATTGAGAAAGCGTAATCCGGCGCGTCCTTTAATATCGGCCCAGGCCAGTTCCGCGTTCAGATCCAGCGCCTGTTTGGTTTCGGGCAGCGTAAATTGCAAACGAGGGGTAGCATTCTTGGGAAGCGCCTGATGCACCAGGAGGGCGATGCCACCCTCGCTGACATCCGTGCTCGTGGCTTGTAATTCCTTTTCGCCCAGAACCACACGGACCGGCATCTTAACTGCGTGGCGGAAATAGCGCCGCCGCTCTCGTTCCATGAAATTCAGCGCGGCGTGGAAGCAGCGCGACGCATTTAAGGTGCTAACCGGCTTTTGCAGAACAAAGTTTACTCCCATATCGAAGGCTGCCTGGGTCGTTGTCTTTTTCCCGTTCAGAAGGGCAAAGGCCACGGAGTTCTTATTGCTGGGCGTGGCGCGCAAGCCCTGCAGAACCTCCAGACCGCCGGGCAGGTCATCGCAGTCCACAATCACGGCGTCAAACTTTTCCGAGATCAGAATCTCGCTGGCTTTTTTCGCCTCCTGGCAGACTTCGACCTGAATGGACAGCTTCTCCAACGTCGGGCGAATCACCCGAAACACTTCGGCATCCCGACTTAACAGCAGAGACTCCAACGCCATGCTCTAATTCTAGCGGGGAGCGCAAACCGGGCGATAGTAACCAAGGTATCGGATGATTTGCGTCGGAGACAGCGGCAGGCCGAACCTATGAGGATTCCGAAAACGGGAATGATCACATGGGCCGAGAAAAGGTCTTGGTGGAAACTAACGGAATAAATCCCGAAACAGCCTCGCCGGCAGCGTCGACTCTGGTCTACCTTTCTCTCGGATCAAACGTCGGCGAGCGCGAGGCGCAACTGCGTGATGCCCAGTCTCGGCTAGGCGCGGCCGGTCGCATCGTGGCAGCATCATCTTTTTATGAAACCGAGCCCGTAGAGTTCACCCAACAACCCTGGTTCTTGAATTGTGCGGTCGCACTCGAAACCCCCCAGACGCCGGCACGGCTGATGACTTCGATTCTCCGCATTGAGCGGGAAATGGGGCGGCGGCGCGTACAGAAGAAAGGCCCGCGCACCATCGACATTGACATTCTCTTGTTCGGCAATGTCATCGTCGAATCGAAGCAGCTCACAATTCCGCATCCCGCAATGCACCTGCGCCGTTTTGTCCTCGAGCCTTTGGCGGAAATTGCGCCCGACGTCCAGCACCCGGTATTCAAGAAAACAATTCGCGAACTGCTTGACGCGCTGCCGGCGGGGCAGGCAGTAAGACGGATACCGCGGTCCGAGAGGGCCAACGACTAACGACCGCCGACCAACGACGGTCCTACGGCACGATGATTCGGCTGCCGGCTTCCTGCGGCGTAGCCACGGCCGATTGCTTCTCGGGAAACTGGGCGGAGAGAAAGTCGATAAAGGCGCGCGACTTCGGCCGGCCCGACGTGCGTCCATGCGCCAGCCGAACCAGGAACACCAGAGCCTTGAGCACCTCGGAATCGCGCAGCCTGGAGTATCCCAACTGTTTCTGCTCGGCCTCGCGAAACTGCTTTAACATCTCTTCCACCTGCGCTGCCACCGCATGCTGCGCGGCACTGGTCAGGGGCTGCTCGTAGTGCAGGCCGGAGTTCGCCAGCCGCTCATAGCTCGTGCTCAACGCCGTGAGCGCGGCGATCAGATCGCGATCGTTCAGGCTGCGATCGGCGTGAGCCGCCTTCACCAGAGCGAAGCTCAAGCCCATGAGCAGGTGCTCGCGCTCATAGGTGAATTGCTCGGAAATCTCGACCTGCAGGAACAACGACGCGCGGTCGAACTCGTCGGCGGAGCGCGGCTTCTCATGTTCCCGCGCTTGCTGCAGGTACGGACAGTCACTCGGACAATCCAGTGTTACTTCACGCTGCTCGCCACAGCATTGCGGGCAAATGCGTCCGTGGACGGCGGGACAGAAGCGTTTCTCTTTGCGAATGTCGCAGATCGCGCAACTCAAAATCGGCATTCTCCTCTTTAGCATTATGGCACCGGTGAGCAATTAGCAATTGGCCATTAGCGTTTGCCCCGCCAATTGCTAACTGCCAATTGCTGCCGCTGGCACGCGTGTTTGGGCCATTTCGGGAGCCTCCTTTGCAGATGAGCATGTAAAAATGCCCCTTTGGGAGTGCTAACTTTGCGGAACCCGCGTAGAATGAGGGTGTTTTCCACAGGGAAGTGGTATAAGATCGAGCCCGCTGGAATTAAATTTCGAATCTTTTCAAGGAGGAAATATGGCATCAGGTTTGACCAAGACTCAACTCGTCCGTCATCTGGCCGAGAAAGTTGAACTCCCCAACAAGACCGTGGCGTTGTTTCTCGAGCAATTGGCCGACGTCGCTGTGAAGGAGACCAAGAAGAACGGTGTGTTCGTTGTGCCCGGCCTGGGCCGGTTGGTGAAGGCGCATCGCAAGGCCCGCGTAGGACGCAATCCGCAGACGGGCGAGCCCATCCAGATCAAGGCCAAGACCGTGGTAAAGTTCCGCGTAGCCAAGGCCGCCAAGGACGCGATCGCTCCCAAGAAGTAGTGTCTGTTATTGACATTGAATTCAAAGGCCGGCTTAGGCCGGCCTTTGAATTTCTGCAAGCCTGCATTTTGCCCGACTATGCTGAACTGGATCGTAATTGGAATCGGCGATATCGCAACCCGTCGCGTTATTCCCGCGATCCAACCCGAACCCAGAAGCCGCTTGTATGGCCTGGTCACGCGAGATCCGGCAAAGGCTGACCTCTACGACGTGCGGGCGTGGACGACCCTCGACGAAGCTCTCGCCGATCCCGCGGTTCAAGCGGTTTACATCGCCACTCCCGTTTTCCTTCACGCGCCCCAGACCATCCAATCCCTTCGCGCGGGCAAGCACGTGATGTGCGAGAAGCCCATGGCTATGAACGAGGCCGAAGCACGCTCCATGGTGCAGACCGCGGAAGAAGCTGAGCGCACGTTCGGCGTGGCCTACTATCGCAGAGCCTATCCCAAGGTGCTGCGCGCGAAACAACTGCTCGAAGCCGGCGCCATCGGCCAGCCCCTGCTCGCCGAACTCACGTGCCACGAATGGCGCGATGAACAGGGAAGTCACCGCAGTTGGCTGATCGATCCAGCCCAAGCCGGAGGCGGACCGCTCTACGACATTGCCTCGCACCGCATCGACGTAGCGAACTTCTTTTTCGGTCAACCCAACCGCGCTACCGGCTATCTTTCCAATGCGGTGCACTGCTACGCCGTGGAAGACAATGCCACGGTCATGATCGACTACGCGGGAGGCGTGCGCACCATCGTGGACGTGCGCTGGCATTCGAAGGTGAAGCGCGACCAATGCCGTATCCTGGGCACAGAGGGCGAAATGGAGTTAAGTCCGCTGAATGGTCCCGAGTTGATCTATCCCGGCGGCCACGAGAACATCCCGAACCACGCCAACGTACACGCCCCCATGATCGAAAATTTCGTGGACGCCGTGCTCGGCAAGGCTCCACTCATAGCCAGCGGAGCATCTTCGTTCTGGACGGACTGGGTGACGGAGCGAGTACGGCGAACCGACATCGTCTGAATTCGAAGTGAAACTCAACGGAAACTTGCCGCTAGCCCCCGGGGCCATCATTGGAGACATATTGCTCGAGCGACTCTAGTTCGCGGCTGAGGTCATCGACGCGCCACTCCAGCAAGTTGCGGATGGAGAGAATCCCCAGGAGCTTGCCGTTGTCGTCGGCTACCGGCAGATGACGGAAGTGGCGCTCCAGCATGGTGGTGAGCGCCTCGCCAGCACCGGTCTTCCGCGTTGCCATCTCCACCGGCGTGGTCATTAGTTCGCGGACCGGCGTGGTCTGCGGGTCGGTTCGGGTAAGCGCCATCTTGCGCAGAACGTCGCGTTCCGTGAAGATTCCGGCAACCCGGTATTCGGAGTCGACGACAGCGACGGCGCCAACGTGGTGGTCGAGCATTTTGTTGACGGCGTCGGCTACGCTGGCATCCAGCGGAACCGCCGCGATTTCCCGGTCACAAAGTTCCAGCACGCTCATAAACACCTCCTCCGGCTTCCCAAGCACCCACTGAGCCGGGTCCAATCCGAATCAGAAACAGGATTGATGAATTATGCCCATGGCGAAGCCGATGTCAAGTAAATTGACGAGGAGTTCACGAAATCCTAGTTCCCTTTAGCCGGAAACGGAATCTTATCGAAGCTTTTCATTTGGACTTCAGCCCTTCCGCTCCGCGGTTCCCCCAAGGATAGCCTCCGCCTCAATCTCCACCAGAATCTCCGGCGAGATCAAAGCGCTCACCTGGACCATCGAGGTTGCGGGACGAATGTCGCCGAAGAACTCTCCATGCGCCTTGCCGATTTTCTCCCACTCCGCAATGTTGGTCACGAAGATGCGAGTGCGCACGACGTCTTTCATGCTGGCGGCAGCCTTCTGTAGAGCGCTCTCGATGTTCTTCAGAGTCTGCACGGCCTGGGCGAAAGGATCTCCCACACCCACAATCTTGCCGTCCGGTCCGGTCGCTGTGGTGCCCGACACGTGCACGTAGGGTCCTACCTTCACTGCGCGCGAGTAGCCCACAATGGGTTCCCAAGGTGTCCCGCTGGAGATGTTCATTCTTTCCATTTGCCTGGTTCCTCTCTTGCTTGGTTTCCGCTCGTGGACATTGATTCTATTCGTTACGGGGGGTGTTTTGATTTAGCAGTCGACACCTGCGTGTGCTAATAAACTCGCTGCAACCTTGCAAGGGCTTGCCAACGTCCAATGATCAGGGAAAACGATGCGCCCGATAAACAAAAGTCACTTGCGTTTGTGACCAAACTGGGATAACTAGTTAGTCACGAAGATTGGGGAGCCGTGCTGCAGCGCGGCTTTCAGGGAGCCCAAAGAGGCATGATTCCGGAATCTCATCCGCTGCGGCAGCTGTTCCAGGAATTGGTAGGACGCCACTATGCCGAGGAGATCGGCATCCGCGATCCGCAAGTCGTGGCCTACGTCTCGCATTTGCTGGCGGAGTTCTGCGAAGCCGACCAGTTGTTCAAGATCCACAACGCAGCCGACCGTCCTCTCGCCGACATGGGTGAGATGCTGATCGAATCCGACCCAATCTACGGTCCCGCACCCTCGTTTGACCGCGAACGCCAGGTACGCAAGCACATTGGAGACTACGCGTTGTTCTTCGCCGGGATGTTTCCCGAGAGCATCAACCACTTCCGGCTGCGCCGCCACCGCCTGGAGAATTTTGTTGAGTGGATCAAGGCCGGGAAGGAAAGCTACCATATCGTCTCCAAGTTCGAGCACTTCGAATACGCCAAGGTGGCTCCGCTGTTTGCGAATCTTTCCCGCGAGTTCGAAGGCTGCGTCTACGGGCTGAACATGGTGAAGAACGATTTGCAGGAGATGCAGCACCCGATCGTGCGCCGCAACAATGAACTGCTTATGTAGCCTCGTTCAGGTCGGGGCGTCCGCCGATGCGGTAAAAACTGAGGGCGTTGTTCCCCTGCACCAGTTTGCGGATTCTCCGCAGCGACCCAAATTCCCCGCCCGGATCGAACTTCTTTTCATGCTCCGCGATCACTAAAGTCATAGCCCAGACCAGCGATGAATCTGCCAGGACCGTCAGCGTTTCTTCATAAGCACGTTGCAATCGATAAGGCGGATCGAGGAACACCACATCGGCGGCAACGTGTTCCCGCTGCAGACGCCAGAGGATTCCGGACAGATCGTCCCGCAGTATCTTGTATCCCTCCGCGATTCCCAAACTCTGCAGGTTCTGCTCTATCAACTTCGCCGCCGGAGGGGAGGTCTCCACGAAGTAGGCCTGCTTGGCTCCGCGGCTGAGCGCTTCAATCCCTACCGCGCCTGTGCCCGCGAACAGATCCAGCCACACCGTGCCTTCGAGCGCCGCGGGATTGCCGGCGGTCAGCACGTTGAACAGCGTCTCGCGCAAACGGTCGGAAGTAGGACGAATGTCCTTCCCGCCCAATGAGCGCACAGGTCGACCCCGGTATTTGCCGGCGATTACGCGCATGGCTTTGTACTTTCGATTAGCGGAGCCAATATATCCGACCATGTAGAATAACTGTAGTAACCGAGACCTCATGAGAAGTTTTTCCATTCACGTCGGGCGCCTGTTCGGAGTTGAGGTCCGCCTTCACCTGACCTTTCTGATCCTGCCTCTGTTTGTTTTCTGGACGGAATACAACGCGAACCACCCTGCCAACGGCCCGCGGGACCTGGCACTCGTAGGAATTGTGCTGGCCTGCGTCGTGGCCCACGAAGCCGGACACATGCTCGTAGCCTGGCGCTTCGGACTAATCCCCAAGGCGGTCATTCTTCTGCCACTCGGCGGCGTAACCGTTTTTGATGAATCGCGCGCCGAGCAGCCCGAGTCTCCTGTGGCCGCGTGGCAGCGGGAAGTTCGCGTCGCTCTCACTGGGCCGCTGGTGAATCTGGCGTTTGCAATCATTGCGGCCGGAGTAATCCTCGCCTCTGGTATCGGCGCACATCTGTGGGAATGGCCGTTCCTGCAGTCGGGTAATCTGCCGCGCAGCCTGGTATGGGCCAATCTTTACATCGCCGGTTTGAATCTTCTGCCGGCCTATCCTCTCGATGGAGGCCGGGTTCTACGTGCGTTTTTCGCGCGCACCATCGATCCCGCCGTTGCCACCCGCCGCGCCGTTTCCATCAGCCACGCCCTGGCGATGGTTTTGATGGTTGCGGGTTTGTTCAGCAATACCTGGCTCACCATGGTGGGCATCATTATCTTTTCGGCGGCGCAGCTGGAGGAACGGGCAGTCATCTTCCAATCAGTTTTGGACAATGTGCGGCTCGAAGAAGTCATGCTGACCGACTTCGCAACCCTCTCGCCAGCGGACACTCTCGAAGACGCGCTGGATAAGGCAGTGCATTCGTTGCAGGATGATTTTCCCGTGGTCCGCGGCAGCGACATGGTGGGAGTGATTTCCCGGCAGCGCATTCTGGAAGCGCTGCGCGTGGAAGGCAACGGCTATGTCCAAGCCGTGATGAACAAGATCTTTGAAGTCTCTATCCGGCAGGAGTCGCTGGCTTCCGCCTTCCGCAAACTTACGGCGCGCAATCTCAGCATTATTCCGGTGGTCGAAGATCAACGGCTGGTGGGCATTGTCACGCTGCAAAACCTGATGCATTCGATGGCTTTGCTGGCGGAGAGTCGCAAGCTGCGGCGGGATAGCGCGGAATCGTAAGAATCTCGCGGCGGCCCTCCCGCCAGGAGAACGACCCTTGTTTCGCCTCTACATAGACGAGGTCGGGCACCACAACATGAAATCCTCGTCGGATCCGAACGAGAGGTATCTCGGGCTGACGGGCGTAATTATGGATATTGCCTACTCGGAGGGGGATTTCACTAATACCCTGAACGGAATCCAGGCGGAGGTGTTCGGGCGCTCCGACTTCAGTTTACACAGACGGGAGATTCTTAATCGCAAGCCTGAACCATTCACGACGCTCCGAGAGGAAGCGAAGCGTGACCAGTTCGACGGCCTCATTCTAGGATTGATGGAAGAATCGAAATACCGCATTTTCACCGTTGTGATCGACAAGAAGGAGCATCGAGAAAAGTATGCCGTCTGGCAATTCCAGCCATACCACTATTGCATGACCGTAATGCTGGAGAGATATGTCAGGTGGCTTGATCGAATAAACGCGATGGGGGACGTTCTTGCAGAGTCTCGAGGAAAGAAAGAGAACAAACAGCTATCAAAAGCGTATCGAAGGATCTATGAACGTGGAACGGATCATGTTCCTGACCGCCTGTTCAAGGCGCGACTGACCTCAACCGAAATTAAGCTCAAGTCCAAAACGGAGAACGTCGCGGGCTTACAATTGGCCGACTTGATCGCCAGCCCATCCTGCCGCGAACTGATTTGTCGACAAAGCAAACAGCAAATGACGGCGGAGTTCGGGCAGAAGGTTGTGGAGATTCTGTATAGAAAAAAATACCTGGGAAGTATCTATGACGGGCACGTGGCTGGATGGGGAACTAAATGGCTGCCCTAAAAACCAAACCGGCTCTTGTGTTAGAGCCGGGCGACGTGCAGGACGTCCTCCTCCGTTCATCACGGATTGTTAACATTATGCGCCGCTTGCACTTCTAGTGCAAGAACTAGATATCAACTGGAATCAACAGTTTAACCTCAGCAAATCGCCTCCGCACCGAATGCGACTTAGAACAGCCGTACCGCCTTCGCCTGCCGCACCGCGGGAATCTCCTCCAACTTCCTCAGAACTTCGTCAGGAACCTGTCCATCCACGTGAACAACGGCGATGGCCTCGCGCGGCTCCGAGGAAACTTCCGCACTACGCCGTCCTAACGAGAAGTCCGCGATATTGATCTCACTTTCGCCCAGGATCGTGCCCACCTTGCCGATCACTCCCGGAACATCGTTATTTCGCAGATAAATCAGATTGCGTTCGAGCGGCGCTTCTACGTCAATGCCGTCGATGTGCAGGAGCCGAGGCGCGGTCCCGTGCAGAACGGCGCCCTTCACCATGTGCTCTTCCGTCGAACTCTTCAAGAAGACGGAAAGCACGCTCCCGGCGCCGCCGGTTGAAGCTTTCGCCTTGTGCGCTTCATGGATGCGAAGCCCGCGAAGGTCAGCTAACGACGCCGCATTCACCAGATTAGCTTTTTCCTCCAGCGCCTGGTTGAGGATGCCCTTGATCGCCGCGTTGCGAATGAGTTCCGTCTTCCACTCCGCGATGTGGCCGCTGTAGCGCAGCGAAATCTCTTCCATCGAGCCTTCGGAAATCTGCGCGAGGAACGCTCCCATACGCTCCGCCAGAACGATGTAGGGCTGCATTTCGGCGTACTCTTCCGCCGAGACCGAAGGCACGTTCACCGCATTCTGAATCACGCCATGCTTCAGGTATTCCCGCACCTGCTGCGCAATCTGCACGCCCACGGCTTCCTGGGCTTCAAAGGTCTGCCCGCCGATGTGAGGCGTGAGAATGACATTCTCCATCGACTGAAGAGGTGAGCTCTTCAAAGGCTCTTCGTTGAAGACGTCGAGCGCCGCTGCTGCAACATGGCCTTGTTTCAGCGCCTGTAGCAGGTCGGCCTCGTTCACCAACTCTCCGCGCGCACAATTCACCAGCCGGACGCCCTTCTTCATCTTCTTGATTGCGGATTCGTTGATCATGCCCGCGGTCTGCGGCGTAAGACCCACATGCAGCGTAATGTAATCGGCCGCCGCATAAAGCTCATCCAGGCTCGCGATGCGGATTCCCTGCTCCTTGGCCACTCCCACGGAAACGAACGGATCATGCCCAACGATCTCCATGCCGAAGGCGCGCGCCCTTCGCGCCACTTCCATCCCGATGCGGCCAAGCCCGGCGATGCCCAGCGTCTTGCCTCGCAGCTCCGTGCCTTGCAGCGACTTCTTTTCCCATTTGCCGGCATGCATGAGCGCATCCGCGCGGCAGAGATGGCGAGCCATGGCCAGCATCATGCCCAGCGTCTGTTCCGCCACGGCCACGGCATTCGCCCCGGGCGTGTTCATCACCGCGATGCCCTGGCGCGTAGCCGCATCCAGGTCGATGTTGTCCACGCCCACGCCAGCCCGGCCAATCACGCGCAGCTTCTTGGCATGCGAGAGCAATGCCGCATCCGCCTGCACCGCCGAGCGCACAATCAGCGCATCGGCTGATTCCAGCTGATCCGCCAATTTTCCATCCAACTGGTCCGCCGTGAGCACGACCCAGCCTGGCTCTCGAAGTTGATCCACCGCGGATGCGGAGATCTTCTCTGCTATAACGATTTTCATTGATATTGACGCGCTCATCGCTTTCCTAAGACCTCACCGCAAAGATCGGATGGAAAAACCGCTTCGTACTCACGCTCCCACCAGTTGCCGCTTCCCAGACAGGCCGCGCGCGTACACTTCCTGTGCCGCGCGCACTGCCGCGCCATACTCGACCGGCTTTCCGGTGACGCGGGCGAGCACGTGCTCCAACGCGCCTAGAATGCCAATCGTGTCCAGGTAGTCGTAGTAGCCGATGTGCGCGATGCGGAAAAGCTGCCCTTTCATCTCGCCTTGACCATTAGCCACCACCGCATCGAACGTCTCGCGAAATTCCTTCACAATCTTTCCAGAATCAATTCCGTGCGGCGAACAGATCGCGGTAAGTGCAGCCGCTGGTGAAGCGGCGTACAACCTTAGGCCTAGGGCCTCACCCCCTGCCCGCGTCATTTCCGCGCAGAGTTCGGCATTGTCGACCAGTTCTTCGCGTCCCTTCGACAAGTCGCCATTTCCCATTCCCCGGATAAACTCCAAGGCCGCCCCAAGGGCCGCAAACAGTGAGGTTGCGGGGGTATAAGCCGATTCGCCCTTCGCCGCCGACTTGCGCTCCTTGCGTAAGTCGAAGTAGTAACGCGGAGAACTCGTCGTATCCATGCGCCGCCACGCCCGCTCGCTCACCGCGCAATACGCAAGCCCCGGCGGCATCATCAGGGCTTTCTGGGATCCGCCGATGATCACATCCACGCCCCAGCCGTCCACATCAAGATGGGTCGTGCCCAGGCCGGTGATCGCATCCACCACCAGCAGCGTGTCGTCACCGTTGGCGCGCACAATCTTGGCAATGCCTTGCACATTGTGGCGGGCGCCGGTGGAGCTTTCGGTTGCCTGCACAAACACCACGCGCACGTTGGAAGTCAGCTTCGCGCGAATGTCATCGAGCGAGAACGTTTTGCCGTAAGGCGCGGCCAATACGTCCACGCTGGAGCCGAACGCCTTGGCCAGACCGGTCCAGCGCTCGCCGAACTTGCCAGCCGTGAGCACCAAGACCTTGTCGCCGGGCGAGGTCAGGTTTGAAACCGAGGCTTCCATCACGCCCGTGCCCGAGCAAGCCAGCACCAGCACGTCGTTCTGGGTGCCGATGAAGTCTTTCATGTCGGCGAGCACGCGCTGAAATAGCGCGCGGAAGTCGGCGGTACGGTGATGCGCCGTGAAGGAAGCCATAGCCGTTTGCGCCGCCGGCAGCAGCGGGGTTGGCCCGGGAGTAAAAAGACGATTCTTGCGCAGCATAGGTAAGGTCCTTATCGAAGGGATGATCTAGTAGTTTACCGGAACCGCGCGCCCCTGCGGTGATTCCGGTCACAACGCAGTTAGAGTTCCTCCTGCCGTCTATAATCGCCTCATGAGCCTCATCGACCAGATCCAGCAAGACATCACCGCCGCCATGAAGGCGCGCGCGGAGCAACGGCTCTCCACCCTGCGCATGGTCAAGAGCGCACTGAAGAACCGCGAAATCGAGAAGATGGCGCCGCTCGATGACAAAGAGTCTCAGGCCGTCCTCACCACGCTGATCAAGCAACGCAAGGAATCCGTCGAGCAGTTCACCAAGGGCGGGCGGCAGGAGATGGCCGACAAAGAAGCCGCCGAAATCGTCCTGATCGAAGCGTATCTGCCCAAAGCCGCCAGCGAGGCCGAAATCGTGGCCGGAGTAAAAGCCGTGATCGCCGAGATGGGCTCGCCTACCATGAAAGACATGGGCACGGTGATGAAGAATGCCATGGCGCGGTTCTCGGGAGCGGGTATGCGCGTGGATGGCAAAGTGGTCAGCGAGGCGGTGAAGCGGGAATTAGCAGGGAAGTAGGAGGGGCCTATCAAATACATTTGAATCTCAAGCCCCGCACGCCTCGCTCTTTCTGGCATGGCTTACTCGACGCAGCTAATACGCTTCCTTCCGGTGTCGGAAGGAATGCAGCACCACATCGGTCCCATAGATGTCGTACCGCAAACGGTACTCACGCCAGCGAATTCGCCATTGCCCATCAGATTTGATGTCCGTGAGCTTCTTGATGGGGTGTTTGGCGCTCTGGTTATACGGGTCCTGGCGAAGGATTGCCGCCAATTCCTGCAACGCGCCTTCGAGAATGGGATTGCCTTTCGCGGTTTTCCGAAAGTCCCGGTCAAACGAAGGCGTCGCCAGCACTCGGAATGAAGGGATCATGGTGTAAAGCTTATTTTCTTGTCTTTTTTGTGGAAGTTTTCAGTTCTGCCAGAAACTCGCTCACGTCGCGGGCCTTGCCCTCGCGGTATTCCGCGTTGCTCTTTGCAATGTGGCTGTTAAGCTCGGAATCGTGAAGCTCCAGGTAGTCCTCCAAATCATCCACGTGCATGATGCCAACCACGGGGATGCCGTCTTTTTCAAGAATGAAGTACTCGCGATTAACGTGAGCCCGCCGAACGACCTGACCAAGGTTGATGCGCGCTTTCGTAAGAGGAATGCGATGAACTACGCGTTTCATAAACGAACCTTCCCGGTTTCCAGATCAACATTGATTAACGTTAATCAATGTTGATTATAGCACTCCATCAATTGTCACTTGCTCCTCTGCCACTCCCGGTACGCCTCACTCTTCGATATCCCCCGCTCCTTGGCCAATTTCTTTAACGCGGCCTTTTCATCCAGCTTCTCTTCCGCCATGATCTGCCCCAGCCTTTGCCGAACGCCAGGACGGGCGGGGTCGCCCGTGCTGACACGAGCTTCCGCTTCCTCAGCCTTCCCAATCAGCAGTGTGATCTCGCCCTTCACTCCGTCGCGAGACTTCAGTGTTTCCAGAACCTCGCTGGCGCGGCCGCGCAGAAATTCTTCGTGCAGCTTGGTCACTTCGCGCGCAATCACCACATGCCGGTTTTGTCCGAGAACCTCAACCACATCCGAAAGCGCCTCGACGATGCGGTGCGGAGCTTCGTAGAAAACCTGGGTGCGCGGCGACGTCCGGATCGCCTCCAGAACCGCCCGCCGCTCGCCACGCTTCGCCGGAAGAAATCCGCTGAATCGAAACGAATCCGTGGGCAAGCCGCTGGCCACCAGCGCCGCCAGAAACGCTGACGCTCCGGGAATCGGCACCACCGGCACATGGTGCCGGATGGCCAGCGAAATCAGCCGATAGCCGGGATCGGAAATTCCCGGCATGCCCGCATCGGTCACCAGCGCGACGCTCGCTCCCTCCTGCATTTCCTTGACCAGCTCCGTCGCGCGTGTCATCTCATTATGTTCGTGATAGCTGACAGTGCGAGTGGTGATGCCATAGTGATTGAGCAGCTTCTGCGTTTGCCGCGTGTCTTCGCACGCGATCTGATCCACTTCCTTCAGCACGCGCACGGCGCGCAGCGTGATGTCTTCGAGGTTGCCGATGGGCGTGGCGACAAGATAAAGGGCCGGCCCCGCAGCCTGCACGGTTGAGGCGGTCTTGTGTCTAGCAGCTTTCGATTGAGCCTGACTATGGAGCTCAGGGTCAGGGAATTCCTCGTCCGGATCGTCAGCGTCCTTCATAGCCGGAAGTCTAGCACCGTGCCCGCGCTCCGAATTGACGCAATCGACGTCCGCCCCTAGAATCAAGGTGAAAGTGATTTTTCCTCACAACCGTCTCAAAACTCATGCCTCTTTACGAATATGAATGCGAGAAGTGCGGTCACCGCTTCGAGAAAATCCAGAAGTTTTCCGACAGAATGGTTAAGAAGTGTCCGGAGTGCGGCGGCAAGGTTGAGCAGATGATTTCGGCGCCTGCCGTGCAGTTCAAGGGATCGGGGTGGTACGTCACCGACTACGGGAACAAGGCCAACACGCACGCCTCTTCTTCCGACAACACAGACTCAAAAAAAGAAGATTCCAAGAAAGACGAGAAGTCCAAATCGGAGAGCTCGGCCAAGGAAGGCTCGTCGAAAGAACGGCCGTCGAAGGAGAGTTCCTCGAAGGATGGCTCTTCGAAAGAGAAGTCCAGCAAAGAAGGCTCGTCGAAAGAAAGCTCATCGCGGAAGTCTGAAAAGCGAAAGTAGCAATCGACCGCCGGACGCGGTTTCGCCTTACTTCAACTCCCGCTCAAAGTGATCCTCAATCATGTGGAACAGGTGGGCGCGGGCATCGCTGCCCGCGATGCTGTGCGTCTTGTTGGGATAGATCATCAGTTGGAATTGTTTGCCCGCTTTGATCAGCGCGTCGATCATCTGAATGCTGTTCTGGAAGTGTACGTTGTCGTCGCCCGTGCCGTGCACCAGCAAGAGCGCTCCATGCAGATTCGCGGCCGCCTTCGTCACGTCGGACCCTTCGTAGCCGGTCGGATCATCTTTGAGCAGGCCCATGTAGCGCTCGGTATAGATGGTGTCGTAGTTGATCTGGTCGGTCACGGGCGCCACCGCAACTCCGGCGCGGAAGCGCACCGAGTGCGTCATCGCATAGAGCGTCATCGATCCGCCGTTTGACCATCCCCAGATCGCGATGCGGTTCTGGTCCAACTGTGGGTATTGCGCCAGCAGCTGATCAAGCGCGGTAAGCTGATCTTTCAATTCGATGGCTCCGAACTCGTGACGAATCGTAGTCTGGAATTTGCGGTCGCGGCCCGGAGTTCCGCGGTTGTCCACGGAGAAGATCGCGAAGCCCTTGCGTGCCAGAATCTCATCAAACGGACTCGGCGGGGCTTTCAACACCGTTTGCCCCCCAGGACCGCCATAGATATTTACGATTAACGGAATCCAGCCGCTGGGGGGCGGCGCTTCCGGTGGAAGCAATAAACGTCCGTAAAGCGTCGTGCCGTCCTCGGCCTTGAACTCCAGAAACTTCGGAGCCCGCAATCCATATTCCGCAACTTCATCGCGCGCCTGCCACACCGGAGCGCACGCGCCACCCACCGCGCACAGCGACATCCGCGGCGCGGTCGTGGGGCCTAGAAACGTTTGCTCGTAGTGCTTGCCGTCCTCGGAGAAGTTACTGAAGTGAAGCCCATCCTCGTGCGAGAGCTGCTGCAGTCCCGTTCCATCCAGCTTGACGGAATAGATATGTTGCTGCCGCGGGTCATCGCGGTTGGCCAGGAAGAACACCGCGTCGGCCACTTCATCCACTCCCTCGATTCCCAGCACCGCAAAATCGCCCCGCGTGAGCTGCCGCTCCAGTTTTGCATCGGCAGCCATCGGGTTCTGCTGATCGAAGCTGTAAAGGTAAAGATGCATGTTCCCGTCGCGCCAGCTCGGCCACAGGAACCGACCGCTGGACTTGAGGAAACGAACCTCTACATGGTCGAAGTCGATCCACGCGCCGGGCGTGGTTTCGGTCAGAACAATGCGCGACTTCCCCGATTTCACGTCCACGAAATACAAATCCATTTTGTCCTCTGGGCGGTTGAGAACCTCCGCCCAGATCACTCCGTCTCGAACCCAGCCAAAACGCGGGATGTAAGCCTCGCCTGCGCTGGTCAGGGAATCATTTATCAGGGAAATCCAGCGAACCTTACCCCTGTCGGCATCCACCACGCCGAGCTTGACCACTGGGTTTGCGTCTCCGACTTTCGGATACTTTTCGTTGTCCACCGTCGGGTGCGTGGGGATCAGATTGGTGATGGGATAAGTTGGAACCTTGCTTTCGTCCATGTGCAGAAAGACGATCTGCTTGCTGTCGGGTGACCAGAAATAATTGCTGCGTACCGCTAACTCTTCCCCGTAGACCCAATCGATATCGCCGTTGAACAGATCGTCTGCTGTGTCCTTCGTGAGTTGCCTTTCGCCATTGCCGCTCACCGGCCGCACATAAAGGTTGTGCTTGCGCACATAAGAAACATGGCTGGCATCGGGGGAGAACTTGGGATCGCCGCTGGGGTCGGGGGCCGACGTGAACTGCACCGCCGTACTGGTCGTTAGGTCGAACAGCCAAAGTTGTCCTTGCGAGTCGAAAATCAGGTGCTTCGAATCCGGAGCCCACAGGTAGGCCGCAACGTGATAGCGCGTGAGTCGCTCCTTCTCGCGCTCGTCCTTCACTTTGTTATTGTCCGGTGCGAGTGAGGCCAGCTTGGCGGCGCTGACCAGCACTTTTTTCTCGCCCGTAGCCGCATCCACATACCACAGTTCGCCGTGTTCTCCCTCGTCGTCGCGCTGCACAAACGAGAGCTTGGTTCCGTCGGGACTCCACTCGATAGTCTCTGGAGCGCGTCCCGTCAGGCCACCCGGAGCGTAGATTGCCTCAATGGTAAGCGGCTTCATGGGGGACGGCGATTGCGCCCAAAGAGGCGCCAGCAGACTGGACAGAAAGGTGAGAGCGGCAAACGCGGCGACTGCAACCTTTGTTTTCACGTGAAACCCCAGAAACGAGAAGTGACGGCAAGAGCGGAACGGAAAAGTCTACACCCGGAAAGGCCTTCCGTGGGCGCTTTGGCTCGCCCGGCAACAGGGAGTCCCCGTTTCCGCGTGGTAGAATCGGGACTGAGCCCTCTCGGGATGCTTCCAGAAATAGACAACCTGCTGCACCTGCAAGAAGCGGACAAGGAAATACGCCGTCTGCAGGATGAAATCGCCGAACTTCCCAAGCGCGTTGCCGCCATCGAACACAAGCTCGCGAACACCAAACTCCAACTGGAAAAAGCTCAGGCCGCAGTCAAGGCCGACGAAGCCGCGCGCCGCCAGTACGAAGCTGCCATCACCGCCGTCCGCGGCAAGATTTCCAAGTACCGCGATCAGTCTCTCGACGTAAAAACTAACGATCAATACAAAGCGCTGTTGCACGAGATCCAGTTTGCGGAGAAGGAGATCGCCGCAACCGAAGACAAGATCCTTGAGTTGATGGTGAATGCGGACGCGCGCGACCGGCAAGTGAAGGCCGCCCAGGCTGATTTGAAGGCAGAAGCTGCCGAGATTGAAAAAGAGAAAATTGAAGCCCGCCAGCGCACCGCCGAAGACGAAAAGCAACTCGTCGAGTGGCATGCCAAGCGCGATCAGATGCGGGCCGGCGTCAATGAGGATCTTCTGCGCCATTACGAGCGAGTCTCCAAATTTCGCGGCAGCGGCATCTCTGAGGTGCGCGATCACAAATGCATGGCCTGCCAGGTCATGTTGCGGCCGCAGATTTACAATGATGTCCGCACCGGCCAGCAAACGGTGATCTGCGATTCCTGCCAGCGCGTTCTGTACTTCAATCCCGCCAACGAAATGCAGGCTCTCGAGCCCGAACACAAGCGCGTACGCCGCCATCATCCCAAGATCGATGCGCCCCAAGCGTGGTATTACCGCGCCGAGTTCAGCGATGCCGGCGAAGTGTTCTTGTGTATGCAAAACGCCGGCGGCCAAGCCAGCCGCTGCGTTTTCGACGTCGGTACCGGACGGCTCGTCGGCGACATTCTCAGCCGCGAAGGGGATTTCCGCCAAGCCTTCCCCGAAGACATTACCGGCGCCATTCGCCTCAACGGAAGCTGGACGGAAAAAGAGATGGAAAACTGGGGCACCGAGATTCCCATGAACGCTCTTGATTCCCTTCACACCGATCTCGAGGCCGCCCGCTACGAAATGAATGCCCGCACTACCGCCAAGCCTGAGAAGCCCGCGGGCGTTCCCACCGAGCAAGCCGCCAGCTAGATACGTTTAAGATTGCTGCATGTCCAAACCGCCCGCCCTGCGCCCTGACCTCGTCGTTAAGGTTTCCCCGCGCGGCGCATCCCGCCTGAAGGATGGCCATGTCTGGGTCTACCGCTCGGACATTGTTTCCGCCAACGAAGTTCCGCCCGGCTCGCTGGTCACCGTCACCGACCATCGTGGCCAGGTTCTCGGCACCGCGCTCTATTCCAGTTCGTCGCAAATTGCCATTCGCCTTGTCTCGCGCGAACCCGTGGCTGATTTTCCGGCACTGCTTCGTCAGCGCATCGCCGAGGCCATCGCCTATCGCGAGAAGATCGTCCACGACAGCAACGCTTACCGAATCATCTTCAGCGAAGCTGATTTTCTTCCCGGCCTGATTGTCGATCGCTACAACGACATTCTCTCGATGCAGATTCTCACCCAGGCAATGGACGCGGAGATTGTGCGTGAGACGCTAATTTCCGAGCTCACCGAGCGGCTTCATCCCTCGGCTATCGTCGAGCGAGTAGATCCGCGGGTCCGACAACTCGAGGAGCTACTGCCGCGTCCATCCGGCTTGGAGACTGGTGAGAGGACTTCGACGATCTTCACCATGAACGGCATCCAGTTCCACTTCGACGCGCTCGCAGGCCAGAAAACCGGAGCCTTCCTTGACCAGCGCGAGAACTATGCCGCCGCCGCCCAATACGCCCACGGTGAGGCCCTCGACGTCTTCTGCTATCAAGGCGGTTTCGCCCTTCATCTGGCTCCCCGCTGCTCGCACGTCACCGCGGTTGATAGCTCCCGGCCCGCGCTCGAAGTGGCCGACCAGAACGCCGCGCTCAACCACGCACAACTCGGTGACAGAGGCAAAGAGATCGAATGGATCGAGGCCAACGCCTTCGATTTGCTGAAAGACTATGCCTCTTCCGGCCACGGCTATGACACCATCGTTCTCGATCCGCCCGCCTTCGCCAAGAGCAAGCGCGATCTTGATGCCGCCCTGCGCGGCTACAAAGAACTCAACCTGCGCGCCCTGAAGATGCTGCGCCCCGGCGGGATCCTGGTCACGTGCTCGTGCTCCTACCACGTCAGCCAAGCCGACTTTCTCAAAATGCTGGCCGACGCAGCCCGGGACGCTCATCGAAGCGTGCGCCTGACCGAGGTCCGCGGCCAGTCCAAAGATCATCCAGTCCTGCTAAACATTCCCGAAACGGCTTACTTGAAGTGCGTGATAGCCATCATAAGCTGATGAAAATGAACTAAATAACTACATTGACAGTAATACACTCATATTTTATGCTTCTTTTGTGCTGAACAGGCATCTAAACTTGTGAACGGCAACACCGAATTCCTACGAAACCCAAGCACAGAAGGAGATTTGACCATGACCGTACTGACCCGTTTTGAACCATTCCGTGAGTTTTCCAGCCTGCAGGACCGCATCAACCGCGTGTTCCGCGAATCCTACGGACACGGACCCGAAGGCCGGGATGAATCCCTCACCACCTCGAGTTTTGCCCCCGCTGTTGACGTCTACGAAGATGAGCACACCGTCACCTTGAAGATTGAGGTTCCGGGCATCGACGAAAAAGACATCGACGTCCAGCTCGAGAACAACACCCTCACCGTGCACGGCGAGCGCAAGATCGAGAAGGAAGAGAAAGAAGAGAACTACCGCCGAGTGGAGCGCCAATATGGCAGCTTCACCCGCACCTTCACCCTGCCTACCACCGTGGATTCCGAGAAGGTTTCGGCAACCTACGACAAGGGCGTGTTGAAGATCGCTCTGCCCAAAAAAGCCGAAGCCAAGCCTAAGCAGATCAAGGTCAACGTGGGCGGGGTCAAAGCAGAAAACGAGAAGACCCTGGAAGCCAAGGGGCCCAGCAAGGCAGCGTAAGCTTGCAGCTCGAAGGTCTACAATCACGGGAGGCGGCGCAGATAACCGCCTCCCGTTGTTTTGTAATTTGGTAGTTGTGTAATTTAGCAATTTTGAAATCCGTAGAACTCGACCGTCAAACAAGACCCCGCTGGGTTTCAAAATTACTCAATTACAAAATTACCAAATCACTAAATGGAGTCCCCCATGGCCATCCGTTTCGAAAAATTCACTGTAAAAGCGCAGGAAGCCGTTAAGCGCGCGAACGATCTTGCCTCGGAGCACGGCAACCCCGAGCTTCTGCCCATCCACCTGCTTGCTGCCTTGCTTGAAGACAAAGAAGGCATTGTTCCACCTGTCCTCGAAAAAATCGGCATCGGTCCGCAGGCAGTTCTGAACGATCTTTACCGCGACATCGAAAAGCTTCCCAAGGTTTCCGGGGAAGCGGCGCAGGCCGCACTCTCGAACGCCGCCAACAAACTGCTCGAACAAGCCTTCAAAGAGGCTTCCAACTTCAAAGACGAATACGTCTCCACCGAGCACCTCCTGCTGGCCATCACGCACCTCAAGCAGGACGCTGCCCAGCAGATTCTTGCCCGCCACGGCGCCACCAATGACGCGATTCTGAAAGCTCTGATCGCCGTCCGCGGTTCGCAGAAAGTGACCGATCAGAATCCCGAAGCCAAATACCAGGCGCTTGAACGCTATGCCCGTGACCTGACCGAGCAAGCCCGCCGTGGCAAACTCGATCCGGTGATCGGCCGCGACGAAGAAATCCGCCGCGTGGTACAGGTTCTTTCCCGCCGCACGAAAAATAATCCCGTGCTCATCGGCGAACCCGGCGTAGGCAAGACCGCCATCGTCGAAGGCCTGGCCCAGCGCATTATCTCGGGCGATGTGCCGGAGGCTCTCAAGAATAAGCGCGTAGTCGCGCTCGACCTCGCCGGAATGCTGGCCGGAGCAAAGTACCGCGGCGAGTTTGAGGACCGCCTCAAGGCCGTCCTGAAAGAAATCGAAGATTCCGCGGGGCAGGTAATCCTGTTCATCGACGAGTTGCACACCCTTGTCGGCGCCGGAGCTGCGGAAGGCGCAATCGACGCCTCCAACATGCTCAAGCCCGCGCTCGCTCGCGGCGAACTGCGCGCCATCGGCGCCACCACGCTCAACGAGTACCGCAAATACATCGAAAAAGATGCTGCCCTCGAACGCCGCTTTCAGATCGTTTTCGTCGGCGAGCCCAACGTCGAAGACACCATCGCCATTCTTCGCGGCCTGAAAGAGAAGTACGAAGTGCACCACGGAGTCCGCATCAAAGATTCCGCCATCGTCGCCGCTGCCACACTTTCGCATCGCTACATCTCCGACCGCTTCCTGCCCGACAAGGCCATCGACCTCATCGACGAAGCCGCTGCCTCGATTCGCATCCAGATCGATTCGCTTCCCACCGACATCGATCAGCTCGAACGCCGGGCCACGCAACTCGAAATCGAAAAGCAGGCGCTAAGAAAAGAAGACGACGCCAACTCCAAGGACCGGCTCTCCGTCATCGAGAAGGAGCTCGCCGAGATCCGCGAGAAATCCAACGCTCTAAAAGCCAACTGGAAAAAGGAAAAAGATCTGATTGCCCGCTCCCGTGAGCTCAAAGAGAAAATCGAGAAGCTCAAGATCGAAGAGCAAGCCGAAGAACGTAAGGGCCACCTGCAGCGCGTCGCCGAAATCCGCTACGGATTGTTGCGGCAAGCGGAAGAAGAGTTAAAACAACTCAGCGCCAAGATCGACGGCCCCGCGGGCAAAGGCGCTCCGCGCATGCTCCGGGAAGAAGTGGACGAAGAAGACATCGCCCGCATCGTCTCCAAATGGACTGGCATCCCGGTTTCGAAAATGCTCGAAGGCGAAGTGAAGAAGCTCGTCACCATGGAAGATCGCCTGCGCCTGCGCGTCATCGGACAGGACCCCGCTCTCGAGCGTGTTGCCAACGCGATTCGCCGCTCTCGCGCCGGACTCAGCGATCCCAAGCGTCCCATTGGTTCGTTTATTTTTCTTGGCCCGACCGGAGTTGGCAAAACCGAGCTCGCCCGCGCTCTCGCCGAGTTTCTCTTCGACGACGAGCGCGCCCTCCTGCGCATCGACATGTCCGAATACATGGAGAAGCACTCGGTCTCCCGTCTGATCGGCGCGCCTCCGGGCTACGTCGGTTACGAAGAAGGCGGACAGCTCACCGAACAGGTTCGCCGCCGTCCTTACGCCGTTGTGCTTTTCGACGAGATCGAGAAGGCTCATCCCGATGTCTTCAACATCCTGCTGCAGATCATGGACGACGGCCGCCTCACCGACGGCAAAGGCCGTGTGGTGGATTTCAAAAACACGATTTTGATTATGACGTCGAACATCGGCTCCAGCTATCTGCAAGCCGACCATGTGCAGACGCCCCAGGAGTTTGAGAAGGCCAGCGAACAAGTATTGAATGCGCTGTCCGGCCACTTCCGGCCCGAGTTTCTGAATCGCGTTGACGACATCATCGTCTTCAGTCCGCTCGGCAAAGAGCAGTTGGTCAAGATCATCGAGCTGCGCCTGGAAGACGTGCGCCGCTTGCTCGCCGACCGCAAGATCTCGATCGAACTCACTGACGCTGCCAAAGAGTTGCTCTTCACTGCAGGCTATGACGCCAACTTCGGCGCGCGTCCGCTGAAGCGAGCTATCCAAAAACTGGTTCAGGATCCGCTGGCTTTGAAGATTTTGGATGGAGAGATCCTGCACGGCGATCACATCGTGGTGGATGCCGACAAGAAGACTGGCAAGATGAAATTCGAGATCAGCAAGCGCGTAGGCGAAAAAGAGACGGCAAAGGCAAAACGGTAAAACCGACCAGGCCACGGATCAACACGGATTCCCACGGATAAATCAAAAAGATTGAAAATCCGTGAGAATCTGTGAGAATCCGTGGAAATCCGTGGCCGTAGTTTTTTCGGCTGTGGCACACTAGCTTCATGCCCAGCCTCACACTCGGCGACTTCGAACTCAGCATTTTCTCCGACGGCACTTACCCGCTCGACGGCGGCGCGTTTTTCGGCGTGATCCCCAAGATCATGTGGTCGCGCAAAGCGGCCCCGGATGAACGAAACTACGTGCGGGCGGGACTCAACTCGCTGCTCATTCGTACGGAACATCCGCGCACCGGCAAGCAAAACGTGCTGGTTGAAACCGGCATGGGCAATAAGCTCTCCGAGCGCATGGTCAAGTTCTACGGCCAGCCTGCGCAGTTGCTGGCAAATCTTGCGGCCGGTGGAATTGCACCCGAAGACATCGACATCGTCATCAACACGCATCTCCATTTCGACCACTGCGGCTGGAATACCATGCGCGATAAAAGCGGCAAAATCGTCGCGACTTTTCCGCGAGCCAAATACTACGCACCAGAGGGCGAGTGGCAGTACGCGCGCAAACCCAGCGAGCGCGACGCTATCAGCTACCTCCCCGAAAACTACGATCCGCTGGTCGAAAGCGGCCAGATGATGCTGCTCAAAGGCGGCGAGGAAATTATTTCCGGCATTTCGGTGAAAACCTTCCCCGGCCACACCGCGCACATGCAAGCCGTAATCGTCGAAAGCGGAGGCCGCACCGCCTGCTACATCTCCGACCTGATCCCTACCACCGCTCACATCGACATCACCTGGGGCATGGGCTTCGATCTCTACCCTCTGCAGACCATCGAGAGCAAAAAGCAGTACTACGCGAAGGCGATTGCAGAAAAGTGGCTGACGGTCTTCACGCACGATGCGAAGCTGGCGTGGGCTTACGTGGAGAAGGATGAAGCGGGGAAGATGGTGGCGCGGGGAGCGTAGCTGTTCCTCTGTCACAAACTCGAAGATCTATCACTCCCCTACTTCAGCCCATCCACCACATACAAATCCGAAAGCATTCTGCCCAGCGAGTAAGCATACGACTTCCCATCCGCGCTGAACTTCAAGCTGGGAGCTCGTTGCGCGCCAGCGGGATCGGGAGGCACGATTTGCTTCCACGGCTCGTGGCGACCGGTAGCGAGGTCGATGCGAGTAATATCCACGGGTATCCCGCGGGAGCGCGTCAGTAGGCTCTTGCCGTCGGACAGGAAGCGCACGGGGACTTCGTCCGGCCCGATGGTGAAATTCACTTTCTGCGGATCGCCGCCGGCGATGGGATAGAGCGCGTACAGGCGTTTGTTGTCCGAGGCAAGAAGGAACTTGCCGTCATACGTGAGGATGGAACCGGCGACGCCCTCGGGAGTAATGGCGCGCGCAGCGCCGCCTTGCACGTCCATGATGTAATTGCGGAGGCTGCGCCCAGGATCGGACTGGATGTAAACAATCGATTTGCCGTCGGGAGTCCAAACCGCCCGGGCGTGATCGACCTTGTCGTCGGTAAGCTGCCGAGGCTCGCCCACGCCCGTCGGCAAAAGCGTCAACTTAGCCGGACTGCCGCTCTCAGCTACCGCCCATTTTCCATCGGGAGAAAGCGCGCCAAAGCCGCCGTCGCCCAAACGCACGGCGGGCGAGCCATCGGTCTTGCGCAGAAAGATGCTGTAGTTTCCACCCGTCGCTTCGCCAGTCTCGGAGAAGAGCAGCGTTTTCCCGTCATCGGAGAGGTCGCCAAGCAGCGTCCAGTCGAACCAGGTCAGGCTGCGCTCGCGGGTCTCGCCCGGAGCCAGCGCGAACATGCTCAAGCGGGTCTTGTCGGCGGTCAGCAGTAGCAAGCCCGTACGGCTAATGTCGTGCAGAGTAAGTCCGCCGGGGGCGCGATAGATGAGCCGCTCCTTGCCGGAAAAATCCAGCGCGTAGATAGAGCGTGCCGACCCACCCGGCACCGCAGAAAACCAGACTTCCTTGCCATCGGGACTCCACGCTAACCCTTGGACACTGGTGTAAAAAGAAGAACTGGCTTTGCGGTTTCCGTGGGTGTCGACGATCACGATGCGGCCATCGTCGCCGCCGGGGACGTGGTCAGCGATGGCGAGAAACTCCCCGCTGGGCGAGAAGCGCACATGGCTTACCCAGCTCCGCGGCTGATAGATTACGTTGCCGATTGGGTATTCGAGATGCGAAAGATTATTCGCACTCGGGCGTATGACGGCAAGCGACTGGCCATCGGGTGCCCAGTCCGCCCAGTGGACATTGTCGACCACCTCGCGGGGCGCGCCTCCAGCCAGCGCCACCCGGGCCAGCGTTCCCGATTGCACGAAGTGGGCAAAAGGTGTGGGATGCAGGGCGATTGCCATCTCGCCTTTGGACGAGATGGAAAGAATCTGCGCCGGCGGCAGCCCGACCGAGCGCGAATCGGAACTGTCGAAGCGCGTCGAGAAAATTTCTTGCGGCGCGCCTTCCCAGGTTGCGCCATAAATAATGGTCTGCCCGTCGGGGGCGAAACGTGCGTCCCAGATGGTGCCGTTGCGGAAAGTGATTTCGTGGAAAGTGGGATTCGCCGCCGCGCCGCGATGAGCAAAGCGATAAACGCCCGCCCACGACGCAAGCAGCAGCAAGACGCCGAGCACGGGCAGCAACCAGCGCCGCTTAGCCGGCTCTTCTTCCATCTGCAGAGCCCGCACGCCGCCGCGGGTCGAAGTCGAAATGTCGGTGAGCGCTTCCAGGTTGAAGGCCAGGTCGCGCGCCGATTGAAATCGCTCGGCGGGATTTTTTTCCAGGCAATGGCGGACGATCCGCTCCAGCGCCGGTGAGACCTTCCCGTTGGTCTCGGTGAGGTCGGGGGGATCTTCTTTGAGAATGGCGCTCATGGTATCGACGGCCGAGTCGCCGTGGAAAGCGCGTTTGCCGGAAAGCATTTCGTAGAGAATCGCGCCAAAGGCAAAAATATCGGAACGCGGGTCGGCGGGTTTGCCTCTCACTTGCTCGGGCGCCATATAGCCGACCGTGCCCATGACGGTTCCGGCGTCGGTGGCGATTTGCTGCGTGGGGGCGTCGCCGGAAATATCGGCTTCGGGACGGGTCAGCTTGGCGAGGCCGAAGTCGAGAATCTTCGCGCGCCCATCGTTGGTGATGAATAGATTTTCCGGCTTCAGATCGCGATGGACGATCCCTTTCTCGTGCGCCGCAGCCAGGCCGCTGGCGATTTGCCGGGAGTAGTCGATGGCTTTACGGGACGAAAGAGGACCATCGCGGAGGCGATCCCGCAGCGTCTCCCCTTCCAGCAGCTCGGAAACTACATAGGGCGCGCCCTGAACATCGCCGATATCGAAAATCGAAAGAATGTTGGGGTGGTTGAGAGCCGCGGCAGCACGGCATTCCAGCGCGAATCGCTGCAGGCGGTCGGCATCCGCGGAGAACGATTCTGGAAGAATCTTAATGGCGACGTCGCGGTTGAGCCGCGCGTCACGGGCTCGGTACACCTCTCCCATACCGCCCGCGCCGATGGACGAATGAATTTCGTAGGGGCCGAGTTTTGTGCCGGAGGTCAGGGTCATGGGTGGGCACGATTATATTCCAAGGCTCGGCTGCAGGGTTGCGTGATCGGCGGACTCAGTGCGAGTTAGGCTTCGGGGATTGCGGTGGCCGTTTCGCGGGCGAGGGCCTGCCTTGAGCCTGTCGAAGGCACGCCCGCGCCACACAACCTTGCTTCGAAGAATTCCTCCACCCTCCCCAGAATTTCCATCGCGCTCTTCGACTCGTAGATCGCCTTGCGCAACGCGGCTCCTCCCGGCACGCCGTGGGTAAACCACGAGGCGAACTGCTTCATCTTGCCAACGGCGTCCGGGAGTTCTTCTTCGATCAGCATCTGAAAATAAGTGCGGATCATCTGGTAGCGGTCGGCTTCGCTGGGCTCGTCATAGGGCTTGTCAGCTGCTGAAGTCTCCTGTTCCATGCCCGCACAATATTGCTGAATCTGCCGGAAGATCCACGGATTCGAGGGCGCGGTTCGCCCGATCATCACCGCATCACAGCCAGTTTGCGTGACCATGGCGCAAGCATCCTCGGGCGTTCGGATGTCGCCATTGCCGATCACCGGAATCTTCACCGCATCCTTCACCGCGGCGATCCACTCCCAGCGGGCCTGGCCGCTATAGCCCTGTTCCCGAGTGCGTGCGTGCAACGCAACCGCGGCCAGCCCGCACGATTCCGCCATGCGCGCCAGTTCCACACAAACGATCTCGTCGTCATTCCATCCCGCGCGAAACTTCACCGTGAACGGAACCTTCACTGCGGCGCGTACCGCTTCAAAGATCTTCCCAATCGCCGGCAGATCGCGCAACAGCCCGGAACCTCCGTTGCACTTCACGACTTTTTTCGCCGGGCAGCCCAGGTTCAAATCGACCAGGTCGAAGCCGAGGCCCTCGACCATCCGCGCCGCTTCCGCCATCACCTGCGGATCGCTGCCAAAAAGCTGCGCCGAGATGGGATGCTCGTCCTCATAGAAGTGGAGATAGCGCTTGGCCTTTTGGTCCTTCTTACGGAGCACGCCGTCGGCCGAAGTGAATTCTGTCATGATCAGCCCGCATCCATCCAGCTTGCGGATGAAGCGCCGGAAAACGGTGTCGGTAACCCCCGCCATAGGAGCGAGAACCGTTGCGGGAGCGATCTGGATATTTCCGATGGAGAGCCTAACCGGGACCCGCTTCAGCGGCGCCGCCTGGCGGACAGAACCTGCCCGGAGCTTGTCGAAGGGAGCTTCCGCCCCACGCGAGCCATTCCCAGCCGAGTTGTCCCACGACTTGCGCACAGTTCTATTCTACTTGGGCTCTCAAGCAAAAGCCCCCGCCTTACGGCGAGGGCTCAATTCCAGGTGTATTCGCGGTAGTCCGCGCAAATCCGCGGTAAAGGTTAGTTCTTGGAAACCTCTGCTGGCTTGGCGGGCGCAGCGGGCGCGTTCTTGGCATACTTGCGGCGGAAGCGCTCCACGCGGCCAGCGGTATCCATCAGCTTCTGCTTGCCGGTAAAGAAAGGATGGCAGGCCGAGCAGATTTCAACGCTGATGTCTCCCTTGTGGGTGGACCGGGTAACAAACGCATTACCGCACGCGCAATGCACGCGCACTTCGTTATAAGCGGGATGGATGGCTGCTTTCATAGTGGATTCAGACCTCAACACGAATCTTTAGATTCTACCGGAATGCCCCAGGATTCAGCAACGGTCCAGCCGGCAGCCCTCAGCCGCCGGACTTCAGCCCCACAGCCCGTCGCCGCCCCGTTTTGCCGAGGTCCGACGTCTGAGGTCTGAGGTCCGCCTTCAAAACCGGAACTGGTACGACACTTTCACGAAGAACTGCCGGCTGTCGTTCATATAGCCCTTCGCCGTGTACAACCCCGCCAGACCCGCGGGATCTTGCATCAGCTCGTGGTTCAAGTTCTGCAGGTCGCTGTTGTAGCCGACATAGACTGCCGTCCCCGGATGGATCAGGTACGTGAGCAGGAAATCAGTGTTGAATTCTTTCTCGGTCGGCAAATAGGTATACGGATAAAACGGTTCGGGCGGCGGGCACACCTGAGTGCCTTGCGGACACGGCATCGGCAAGTAAAGTTGGCTGCCCGGAGTATTCGCCAGAACCGAGTTGTACTGCAGAATCAGGCGGAGTGAGAGCCGCGGAGTAAACTGCCAGTTCCACTTGCTGCGCACGATATGATTGTTGAAAATGCCTCTCCCGATGGGGAGGCCGGGCGTCTCGGAGAGAGCAACCTCTTGAAGAGCAAATAGATATTCGTTCTCCGTCGCGCGCAAACGCTCAAACAGATAAGTGTTTTCGATCTTCAACGGCTTCACGGGACGAATCGTCAGCGTGCCAGAGGCTGTATCCAGCCGCCCGAGAAGAGATTGCGGCAGCGCGTTCGCCGCCGGCACAAAATTCACCCCGTCTCCCCAGTCATAGCTCGCTCCCACCGTAACCTTCTTAAAGTAGCCGGTTTGGAACGATGCCCCGCTGCGGTGTTCGTGATAGTCCTGGTTCTGGGCTACGGACAAACCAAGAAAATAGAAATCCTGCGGCCTCAGCCTTTCCCTTAATTCTTCATACGGAAAAAGATAGATGAAAGTCTGCCCCCGTCCCTGAATCGCCAGATACGGCTGATAATCGGTATCCAGGCGGTTGCCTTCGTGATCGAAGACGTAGCGCTGATTCAGCGATGGACCCCAATCCACGACCCAGCCCTTTTTCGGACGAAAACGGTAGTCAATAATGTGGTAGAGTCCGCGGATGTCCACGCGGTTCACGAATCCCGGCACGGTCACAAATCCCGGACTGATGTCGTCGTAAATTCCCTCGTAAGAAAAATGCAGTCCTTCACGCTTCAGATCCAGCTTGTCCGCCGGGCCGGCATAATAGTTGTTGTTGCCGGTATTGCCCGAGCTGAACGGGTAGAGTCCGTACTCGCATGTGGTCTCCAGGTTGCTGGCATTCAGCCCCTGCAGGTTACTCGAACTCACTACCGCCTGACCTTCCAGGGTCCAGTTGGCATTGAACTTCAAGCGTGTGTCGATTCCACCCACACGGTTAAACTCACCCGTTGTAGGACACTCCCAGTCGGTGTAAACCGCTCCCACACTCGATTGCTTGAAGATATCGCGGCTCACCCGCGCAATCGTGAAGTAGGAGCGGACGCCAGAAAGACTGTCCGAACAGATCGGAGACGAAGCCGGACAAAAGCTCGGCACCGCCAGCCCCGGCGCGCGGTCGTCGGTCGCCATCAGTCCCGCCGAATACGGTCCTTCCTTCCCCGTCAACCGGATTCCGGCGGAAGGGTCTTGAATATTGCGCGTGAAAAACAAATCGAATGGCGTGCGAAAGTAATCTTCGTTCTCCAGAAAGAACGGCCGCTTCTCCGGAAAGTACACTTCGAATCTCTGGTTCACCGTGATCTGCGGATCCTCCGACTCCACCTGGCTGAAGTCCGGATTCGCCGTCAGATCCAGCACAAAATGGTCATGGATCACAAACTTCGCATCCATGCCCGCCTGCCCCTGCGCCGTCGCATTCTGAAAATATGGGTTGTACGGGTCGCGCTGATCCAGCCCCCGGAAGCCGCGCATGATTCCGTAAGGAATCAGCTCGATGCTGCGCCCCGGCGAGATTCCCTCCAGCCCATACAGCGTCGCCGCCTGCCCCAGCCGCCCCGCCACTTTGTACGAAACCTGCGGCCAGAACGAATCTTCGTTCTTGCGCACGATGCCGCGATACAGAATGATTCCCCATTCTTGATCCTTCGTGGCCGGAAAGCGCAGGCTCTTGAATGGAATCGCCATCCACACCACAAAGCCCCGGCTGGTCACCTTGCCTCGCGAATCCCACACCGTATCGAACGACGTATCGAAATTCCCGTTCACCTCCTCCCGCGAGGCTTCGGTATAGATCGCGTCCCACTGCACCCCCAGCGGCGTGGTCTGAAAGGCGTACGCCCGCCGCCGGTCGTGAAACGTATCCAGCATGACTTCGACTTGGTCATCGTCGTAAATGTCCTCGCGCCGCGATAATCGCGCCCGCACTTTCTTCGGATCGTCGAAACACACAAACACGAGGTACAGATTTTTCTGGTCATAGCCCAGATAGGCTTCTGTCTCCTCAGAGACTTTCTCCCCATCGTGTGGATCCCGCTGCACGAAGCCTGTAACCTTCGCCATCTGCAGCGCGGTTTCACTCTGCGGCTTCATCTCTAGAAAGTCTTCGAGTGTGGGTGCACGCGTCAAACGCGGAATGGTTAAGGCCGGGGGCGCTAGCGCCGGCGCAGGCTCCAACCGCACTTCCGGCTTCTTGCCAGCCGATTCCGGCGCCTGGGCCGACGGCGGAGGATTCTGAGGGGTCGTCGGCGAATTTTGACCAGTCGCGTTCTGTGGCGCTGGAGTCGCTTCCTGCGCCGTGACCGAGGCTTGCGGTGCAGGCGTGCTCCATCCCCACTCGGCGGCTCCAGGCAGTATCAAAGCGGCTGCCAGCAGGAACCTCACGAGCCCTTTGAATGAACGACCTCGACTTTCGCCCGAAACCAAAACGCCCTCATGTCTCCCCGCTCACGTCTGGAGAGGAATTAAGCAAGATACACTATGAGCGCGTCTCACAAAACAGGGAAGCATTGTTTTAAGGTTTGCCGAACACAACTGCGGGCTATTCAGCCAGAATATAAGGCGCGATGGGCGCGCCTTTAGGTTTCGAAAAACGATCGTGGCAACCCTGATTGCCGAATAATGGACGTCAAAGTCCCGATCCGAAGCTCGTAATGGTCCGGAATAGGCACGGTAACAGTGGAATTCGCAGTTCGCTTCTGCATTACCACATGACTGCCTCTGCGTCGCACTTCGGAGAATCCATTACTAACAAGAATGGCGCAAACCTCGCGACCGGACAGCACACGCAGCTTACCCAACCTCGACCTCAATACGGGTCACAAAAAGTTCGGAATGAGCCCGCTGTTCGATTTCAGTGGGGTCCGCGGTTTCAAAGAACAATTCCACCGCCTCTTGCAGGTTATTACGCGCGGATTCAATCGTATCGCCTTGGCTGGCAACATCTACCTCTGGACACAAGGCAACATAGCCGTCACCTTCGCGTTCAATAATCGCGGTAACTTGTCGCAGTTGTTTCATGTTGATTCCGGCAATCGATATCACATTGTAGAACAACGAGCTCTAGAACAACGAACTCTGCCGCCGGCTCGGCGTGATCCCAAAATGATCGTAAGCCAGCTGCGTCGCCACGCGCCCGCGCGGCGTGCGGTTCAAGAACCCAATCTGCATCAGGAACGGCTCGTAAATCTCCTCAATCGCGTCCGGCTCTTCGGCCAGCACCGCCGCCAGCGTATTCACGCCCACCGGTCCGCCCTGATACTTTTCGATAATCGTCAGCAGCAGCCGCCGGTCCACTTCGTCGAACCCATATTTATCCACTTCCAGCATCTGCAGCGCCGCTTGCGCCGTGGGTAAATCGATCTTGCCCGCCCCGCGCACCTGCGCGTAGTCGCGCACCCGCCGCAGCAGCCGATTCGCGATTCGCGGCGTCCCCCGCGAACGGCTGGCAATCTCGATCGCGCCCGCGCCGTCGACCTCAACTCCCAAAATCTCCGCCGACCGTTCCACAATCACCCGCAAATCTTCCGGTGTATAAAACTCCAGCCGCAGCACAATCCCAAACCGCGACCGCAGCGGCGCCGAAATCAATCCTGCCCGCGTGGTCGCGCCGACAAACGTAAACGGCTTCACCTCCAGCGTGTGCGTGCGCGCCGAAGGCCCCTGCCCAATAATAATGTCCAGCTTGTAATCTTCCAGCGCCGAATAGAGCAACTCTTCCAGCACCGGCTGCAGCCGGTGAATCTCATCGATGAACAAGACTTGCTTGTCCTGCATGTTGGTGATGATCGCGGTCAGGTCGCCCTTGATCTGCAGCAGCGGCGCCGCCGTCGGCTGAAAATGCACGCCCAGCTCGTTGGCAATAATGTTGGCCAGCGTCGTCTTCCCCAGCCCCGGAGGCCCATACAGCAACACATGATCCATGGCCTCGCCGCGCGACCGCGCCGCCTCAATCGCCACCGCCAGATTTTCTTTGACTTTGCTTTGCCCGATAAACTCGCCCAGCCGTTGCGGCCGCAGCTTCAGCTCAAACGAAGAATCGTCTTCCACCGCCGCCGCCGACACCAGCCGGTCGGGGCTGTAATTCAGGTTGGGATTGTTCTTGGCAGCGCCCACTCGCCGGATGTTACCACGAACCATGTAGAGACAACGGCCCCGGTTATTCGGCCGTTGGTCGTTAGGAGAATTGCGATTTGTCTCTTGGCGCAGACCATTTGACAATGTGACACATAATGTGTCACATTGAGTTATGCCATCGGTCAACATGAGACAGCTCCGCGAGACGCGCCGTTTGAAGGCTTGGCTGCGCGCGGGAACGACAGTCGAGTTGCGAGAACGCGACAAGGTCATTGCCCGCATTGTTCCTGAAAAGATCGAGGAAAAACCGGCAAAGTGGCCTGACTTCGAAGCCCGCGCCAAGAAAATATTTGGGGACCGCATTCTTCCTAATGTTGTCCTCGACGATCGAGGCCGTTATTGAGCATTTATGTTGATTCCAGCTTTGTAGTCTCCTTGTACCTGACTGACGTCCACTCCCCAGAGGCGCGGCGTCGCATGCAAGGTGCGCCGCCGCTAATTTTAACTCCCCTGCATCATGCCGAGTGGGCTCACGCTCTCGGACAACACCAATTTCGTGGAACCCTCACAACGGAGAAGGCCCAACACGCGCATGCTCAATTTATCTCGGATGAGGCTGCCAACCTCTGGCGTGAGACTCCTCTGCCGGAGAAGGCTTTCGAGCTATGTGCCGATCTCGCCCGCCGTTACGCTGCGAAGCTCGGCATGAGAACCCTCGATACGCTGCATGTGGCGTGCGCGATGGAACTCAAGGCCGAAAGATTCTGGACGTTTGACGAACGACAGACGAAGCTGGCAAAGGTGCAGGGGATGAAGGTCTCCTAGCTCCATCGGCCGCCCGCTATTCGTGCACCCGCCACTCCTGATAGCTTCCTACTTCGGATACCACTCCAGCAGCCGCACCTCAATCCCAGTCCCTTCCAACCCTTTTTGAAACACGGCGAGATCAGAGCCGTGATAGTGGTAAGGAATAACAATCTTCGGATGAAACGCCTTCACCGCGTCAGCAGCCTCTTCCGGCGGCATGGTGTAAGGCAGGTTCATGCACACAAACGCCACATCGATGTTCTTCAGCGCGCGCATCTCGGGAACACCTTCGGTGTCGCCGGAAAAATAAAAGCGCTTGCCCCCATAGGTAAGCACATAACCGTTGCCGCGTCCCTTATCATGAAAAAATTTCCCCGGCGCGGGGCCGCGCTTCAGGTTGTACGCCGGAATCGCCTCGATCGTCCATCCCTGCCAGCTCTTCGTTTCAC
>Ga0302320_10003451_pt1 | contig 36789 bp, 35 predicted proteins | sample Bog_T0_3_FD_202130 | JGI IMG/M metagenome (GOLD analysis project Ga0302320, IMG submission 202130) | Peat permafrost microbial communities from Stordalen Mire near Abisko, Sweden - Bog_T0_3 | ecosystem: Environmental > Terrestrial > Soil > Wetlands > Peat | place: Sweden: Abisko, Stordalen Mire...
AAAGGCCACGTCAGCCTGGTTGGCGATCAAGCCCTGCTTCGCTCCACCGGCATCGCCACCTCGCAATCCACCACCGGCACTGAGGAAGCCAAGGACTTCAAGGTCGTCGTTACGCTTGACAGCCCGTCCGACGACCTGCGCCCCGGCCTGTCGTGCACGGCCAAGATTACCACGGCCGAAAAGAAAAATATTCTCACGCTTCCCATTCAGGCCCTCACCATGCACGACCCGGCCTCGGACGTGAAAAAGAGCAGCGGCAGCGTCCAGGCCGCGACCACTGCCTCCGGTGCGCCGGTCAAGCCGAACCCCGTGCAGGGAGTCTTTGTCGTCGACAAGGACAACCGCGGTCGCCTTCGCGCCAAATTTGTTCCGGTCACCACCGGCATCGTGGGCGCAACCGATATCGAGGTACTCTCGGGTCTGAACGAAAAACAGGAGATCGTGAGCGGTCCCTACAAAACCCTGCGCGATCTCAAGGGCGGCTCGCTGCTCAAGCGGGATACTCTCAAGGTAGTGCTTCCATCGGGTTCAAGTTCCTAGAACTGGTTGCATACATCGGGCTTTGAAAGGGCACGGATTTATCCGTGCCGATAAGCGACTCAAAATCGGGTGGGCTTTAGCCCCCGAGGGAAAGTTCGGAAGCACACCGTTTCAATTGGGAACCACCGGGAAAAGGATAAGATTCGGATGGCTATAAACAGCATGATCACCGAGGAACAGCCCAAAACCGAGACCAAGCGCAGCGACGACATCATTGTCGTTGAGGATTTGTGGCGCACCTACGACATGGGCCTTGAGCAGCAGGTGCAGGCGCTGCGCGGCGTCTCACTGCGCATCAAGCGCAACGAGTACGTGGCCATCATGGGGCCCTCCGGCTCCGGCAAGTCCACGCTGATGAATCTCATCGGCTGCCTCGACACGCCGTCCAAGGGCAAGTACTGGCTCAACAATCAGCTCGTCAGCGAATTGGACGACGACCAGCTCGCGCGCATCCGCAACAAGGAAATCGGATTCGTCTTTCAGACCTTCAACCTGCTCGCTCGCGCCACCTCGCTGCATAACGTGGAGTTGCCGCTCATCTACAGCGGCACGCCCGCTGCCGAGCGCATCCAGCGCGCCAAGCAGGCTCTCATCAACGTCGGCCTCGAGTCGCGCATGAACCACAAGCCCAACGAGCTCTCAGGCGGCCAGCGACAGCGCGTTGCCGTCGCGCGCGCCCTGGTCAACGACCCGTCGATCATCCTCGCCGACGAGCCCACCGGAAACCTCGACTCAAAAACCGGCAACGAAATCATGGCGCTGTTTGACTCACTCCAGGCCGCCGGCAACACTATCGTCCTCGTGACCCACGAGCCGGACATCGCCGAGTTTGCCCATCGCATCGTCCACATCCGCGACGGCCAGATCTTCTCCGACGAGCCCTCAAAGCGCTTTCGCTAGACATGCGCACCGTTGGAACACTAGGTACGCCATCCTTCCGCGGCTTCATGCGGAAGGATGGCTCGCAGTTCACTCACCCAAGAGGTTTTCCTCCCCCTAGTCCGGGCCGAAGCCGCTCACCCGAACTGCGCCATATCCATCCCCAGCTTGTACGTCTCGCCGTGCGCCTCAAGCTCTTCCCACGTCACCTCATGTCCGCGTAGCCCGGCCATGCGACCCAGCATGCAGCTCATTGCCGTCTCCACGCCTGAGGCAATCTGATTGTGGACTGGGCCGCTCACAATACTGTCAATGAACGTCCGCTCCTTGTCGCGATCGGCAAACGCAAGATTGTCGCCAAATGCGCCATTCGCCGCGAACTTGCCTGTGGAGGTCTGCGTATTCATCGATTCGGTCCACTCCCACTGCTGCGAGCCGTCAATATTGACCGGGCCACCGTACGGAATGTTTGCAGCGCCATCCGATCCAAACAACCGCAGCCCCGCCTCAAACATGCTGTAGTCGCCGAACTGCTTCGACGCAAACGAAACCCGCACCCCGCCAGGATACAGATAGTCCACCTGGTAGTTGTCCCAGCAGTCGCCCGGGTGGCTAAGAATATTGCGACCGCCGGTCGCGATTGCCTTCAGCGGATGCGTCCCCAAGATCCAGTTGCACAAATCGATGATGTGAATGTTCTGCTCGACAAGAATGTCGCCCGACAGCGCGCGATCCCAAAGCCAATTGCGGAGGCGATACTCCTCTGCAGACGGACCGAGAGAGGCTTTTTCCTTCGACGCCGGCGCGTAATAGTAAGAAGAAATCAGCGCAATCTTGCCCAGCGCTCCACTCTTGATTTTCTCCGCAATCGCCGCAATCGGCGGAGCGCTCCTGCACTGAAAACCCACATCCACGCTCTGCTTCGGCCCCACGTGCTTGGCAATCTCCAACGCTTTGCGCGCCTGAACCACGTCAATGCCCATCGGCTTTTCGCAATACACATGCTTGCCCGAGGAAACTGCAGTGGCCAGGTGCTCCACGTGGAAAAACGGCGGCGTCGAAATCTGGATAAGGTCCACATCCGGCGACGCGGCCAGTTGCTCAAAGGCATGGGGCCCATGAAACATAAGCTTCGGATCGATGGGCTGCCGTCCCAGCGCTGCATTCACCTCGTTGAAATGCGTGCGCCCAGCCTCCAGAGTGTTTGGGAACAAGTCAGCGAGCGCCACCACCTGCGCCGCCGTATTTTGTGAGAACGAAGTCGCCACGTGCGTTCCGCGGTTGCCGCATCCCAGCAGCCCATGCCGCACCGCCGAGTTGGCCTCGTAGCCGAACGCCACCTTGGGCTTCAGCAAAAGCATTCCCGACGTTACCGCTACCGTTGTCTGGATAAATTCTCTGCGCTTCATGGTGTCCCCTTTTCGTTGTGGTGTGTTTTTGTCGGGTTCCGCCGCAGGCTAGCTCGTCAGCACTTCGCGCAGAATATTTTCCAGGTACAGCTTCTCGTTTTTTACGTCTTCAATCTGCTGCGGCCCCGAGGTCTCGCGCTCAATCGTCACCGCACCTGTGTAGCCGGCTTTGTGCAGCTTGGCAAACACCTGGCGAAAATCCACCAACCCCTGCCCGATCAGCACTTCCTTCCCCAGCTTGCTCGGATCCGTCGGCCAGCGCCCATCCTTGGCATGAATGCTGCGCACATGCTCGCCCAGAATGTCGACCGCATCCACCGGATTCGCTTTCCCATAAAGAATCAAGTTCGCCGTATCCAGGCCGACAGCCAAATTCGGCATCGCCACATCGCGCAGCACCCGCGACATCGTCGTCGGCGTCTCCTGTCCTGTTTCCATCAGGAAATATTGTCCATTCCCCTGGCAGTGTTTGGCCACACGGCGAATTGCCTCCACCACGCCCGGGTATTTCGGATCGGCTGGATCTTCCGGCATAAACCCGCAGTGCGTCTGCACCTGGCCAATCCCAACCGTCTTGGCAAAGTCTGACGCCTGCCGCAGCGCGTCGATCCGGGCCTCCCTCGTCGCCTCCGGCACCACGCCGATCGTCGACGGTCCGCGCATAAAATCCCACACCAGCGGCTGCGGCCCCACCACCTCCACCGTCGTCGCCACAACCTCATATTTATCCAGCAGTTCCCTGAACTGCCGCGAGACTTCCGGCGTAAATTGCCCCAAGTAGCCGTCCATCGAAAGGAAACAGTTGCCGAAACCCATGTCGCGCACGCGCTTTACGCGTTCTTCCGGCGCGCCGAAGGGCGAAATCAAAAGCCCTACCACCATCGGTTTCAACGTCTTGGATTCAATCGTTGCCGCCTGACCAAATGCTCCGGGCATCCCCTGCGTCACAAGCGTGGCGGCCGCCACTGCCATAAACTCTCTGCGATCCATAAATTTGCCTCGCCTGCATTCTCAATTTCGCGGCTTGGGTTTGGCAACCTTTTGGCAGCCCGCCTGCATCTACTGGGAATAGTTAGTAAGGTGCGCTTTGAACTGGATTCGAAGTTCGGTCAGGGTTTGCTCCACCGCTAAAGTTACGGTTCGGCGTCCCCTTACAGTAAGAGTTTCAAAATTAACAAAATCGATCTTGACTTCCAGAGGAAACAGGAACAATATCCTCCCAGACAGTTAGGAAAAAGTTTGCACATCCAGGCAATCTGGCCCCATGTGCACCTTTGATCGAGTCCCTGGTCTCCCTGGTTAGCCATCTGCAAGAGAAATACCTTTAGCGCGGCGTTGAGTGCCGATCGCTTGTTTTCCTTTTCTCCCAGTTGCGGCCAGGCATACCGGTTTCCAGCTCAGGTTCGTCGCGGCGCAATGTCGACGGCGGCCTCTAAATACAAAAGCTTGTCGCTCACGTGGAGGTTGGCTGTGGTTGTGAAGGCTCAGTACGAAGGTCATCGCATTTCAGGAATATGGGTAGGCGTCAACAACGTTCGCCGCTATTTTTCGAAAAGCGTTCCCGTCATCGAACTTCAGTTGGATCACCTTCAAATCCAATGCGGTCTTACGCCCCACTTCTGGGAGGGCTGTCCCGAGATTCACGATCCCCGCTTGTGCGACTGGCTCGAATCAAAAAATATCAATGCAAGACACCGGCGCTCTGCCGTGCCGCTGGCCATGATTCCCGCAGGCAAGAATTCCTTCAAGCTTGCGTCCCTCAAGCGCCGGTCCGCTGCAAAGACCCTCCTGCCTCACGAGCCTATCGTTCAGGAACAAACTGCCTGACGGCCCCAACCAACCCGGTCGGAAAGGAGCACGCGATGAAAATGAAAGCCGTCCCCAAGCCCACAACCGCGCAAGCCTCAGCCGCACCCAGTGATCACGCGGTCGCTGCACTCAAAACCCTCCTTGGGCAGGTCTCTGCCATCAAGGTCCGGGAGGTGCGCATTGAGTGCACCGCGCCCTCGCGCGAGTTCCTCATCGTTGCCTATGTCGACGTCTACCACCATAGCCACACACTGGTTTGCTCCGTAAAGTTGAGCGATGAGCCGGAAGAGGTCCGCAGTGCATTGGCCGAACTCGAAACCCGCGCTGCCCGCCTTTCTTCCAACGCAACGCCTGTCTTTATTGCGCCGCGCATTTCTTCTCAGGCGCGCGCTCTTTGCACCCAGGGACGGGCCGGCTTCCTCGACCTCGAAGGTAACGCCCGCCTGCATCTTGACGATGTGTTTATCGGCCAGCGTTTTATCCCGTTGCCGCATCCCCATTCGTCCGTCGAGATGCATATCAGAGGCCCGCAAATGGCCGATGTCGCCTAGCTTCTCCCTGAAATAACAAAACGACCGCTCCTAATATCGGGAACGGCCGTTTCTCGTTTCACGATCTGTCGCTATAACTCCAGAATCACGGGCATGATCATCGGCCGCCGACCCGTCGTCTTCTGGATCAGCCGCTTCAGTTCCGCGCGCACCTTTTCCTTCACGGTGCCGTAGTCTGACTTCTGCTCGGTCGTCAGCTCATCCAGTGTCTTCATCACCAGTTCGCGTGCCTGTTCGGTAATGTCCGCGCCGCCAAAGCCGCGCATCACCACTTCCGGCTGCTGCTCCACCTTGCCGGTGCGCTTGTTAATGGCCAGTACCGCCAGCACGATTCCGTCTTCTGACAAAATGCGCCGGTCGCGAATCACAAGATCTTCCACAACATCGTTGGTCGATCCGGAATCGATCAGGATTCGTCCAGACGTCACCTTGTCCTTCTTGCGCGCGTCCTTCTGATCCAGTTCCAGCACGTCACCGTCTTCAATCACGATTGCGTGCTCCACAGCGCCTGTCTCCATGGCAACGTGCGCATGCTTGCGCAGGTTGCGGTAGTCGCCATGCACCGGGATGAAGAACTTCGGCCGCACCAGGTTGATGAGCAACCGCAACTCTTCCTGGCAACCGTGTCCGCTCACGTGGATCAGCCCGTTCGAGCCGTCGTCGCAAATCACGTTGGCGTCGCGCCGGTACAAGTGATCGATCACCCGGAAAATTGCTTTCTCGTTGCCGGGAATAATTCTCGAGCTCATCACCACCGTGTCGCCCGGATCGATACGCGCGTGTTTGTGGTTGTCCACCGCAGCGCGGCTCAAAGCGCTCATCGGCTCACCCTGCGTGCCGCTGATCAGAATCATCAGCTGCTCCGGCGGATAATCGCGCATCTGCCCCGGCTGGATGATCAGGCCCTGCGGCACGTCAATATAGCCAAGGTCCTGAGCAATCTCCGTGCTCTCCATCATTGACCGGCCCACAATGGCAACCTTGCGCCCGTGCGACCGCGCCAGCTCCATCGCAATCCGCATGCGGTAAATCGAAGACGAAAAACATGTGAAGAAAAGCTTGCGCTTGGTGCGCGTAAAAATCTCGTCCAGACGCGGAATCACCGCCCGCTCGCTCGGCGTATACCCGGTGCGGTCCACGTTCGTCGAATCCTGCAACAGGGCCAGCACGCCGCGCTTGCCGTACTCGGCAAAGGTGTGCAGGTCAAACGCCTTGTCATCCAGCGGAGCCAGGTCGATCTTAAAGTCGCCCGTGTGAATCACCACGCCTACCGGCGTATCCACGGCCAGCGCCACGCAATCCACCAGCGAATGCGTCACCCGAATCGGCTCAATCGTAAACGGCCCAATCGTGAACTTCTCTTTGGGCGTAATCTCGATCAGTTCAATCTCGTCGAGCAGCTCGTGCTCTTCAAGCTTGCCTTCCACATAGGCCAGCGTAAATTCGGTCGCGTAGACCGGAACCTTCAGCTCGTTCAGGATCCACGGCAGTCCGCCAATGTGATCCTCGTGGCCATGCGTCAGGATGATCGCTCGAACATGCTTCCTGTTCTCGATCAGGTAGGTGATGTCAGGAACCACGATATCGACGCCTAGCAGCTCCGATTCCGGAAACATCAGGCCCGCGTCGATCACGATAATGTCGTCTTCCCAGCGCAGCGCAAGGCAGTTCATGCCGAACTCGCCTACACCGCCAAGGGGAATGATCTTAAGTTTTTTAGTTTGCATCGGTCATCTTTGATGCTACCACCCGTCGCCTTGCGCCGATGCCTGAAACACGCACTCCTCGCGCGAGAATCTCACTCTGAGGCTATGCGCCTGAGTTGCGCAAGATGATTCAAATCATGGCCGGCCATCGTTTCCACGATCGTCTGAAACGTCAGCGCGCCCCGCTCAGGGTGAACCGCCGGCCTGTTTGCCGCTTCCGGCCTCACGCTGCCAATCAGGCGAAGATTCCACTTGCGCAGCGCCGTAAACGCATCGAGAGCCACCGTCGCCGGTACGCCGCTATACGTCGCCGCCCACTTATCCTGGTCGAAGGGCTCCAGCGTCGGCCCGTTCTCCGCCAGCGTCTGTCGCAGCCGAAATCCGAACGCAATCTCGCAGTCCGCCAAGTGGCAGAGGATTTCCGCCGGCGGCCACTTGCCTGCCGCAGGCGAAACACCCCACTTCTCCTCTCCAATGGTTGAAAGCAACGACGCAATCACCCCGTGCGTTGCTGTAAGAATGGTTTCAATCGGACGGCCATCCAGAAAATTGGCGTAGGGATTCTCTTTGCTCATCGGTACCCCCTCGAGCCCGAACTCAAATTTGGGGAAGTGAATCCAAGGCCCTATGGCATCTTTACCGCGAAATAAACCAGCTGTCCAGAGCTGTTCCCTGTTCCCTGTTTCCTGTTTCCTGTTTCCTGTTCAAAAATACCTTCGCACCATCCGCCCCCACGTCGGCCAATCATGCGAGTTCTTCTCGTCCCACACATCAAACTGATGCAAAATCCCCTTCTCCGTCAAAATTCGATCCATTAACTGGTTCTGCCCCAGGCAATCGTCATCCCAGCCCGATGCCAGCACCAGCCGGTTCCGGCGCAGCCGGTCGAGGTACCAACCATCGTTCAACTGCGGCATGTAGTGGGTCGGCAGGTTGTAGTAGCAGTCCGGATCGTAGTAGCCGTCAAGAAACGCCGACACATCGAACGTGCCTGAAAGCGACACCATCGTCGTAAAAATATCCGGATGCCGCAGCGCAATGTTGGCCGCGTGGTAGCCGCCGAAGCTCGCACCCAGCGCCGCCAGTTCGCGGCTCGGGTTCACGGCCTTCGCCAGCGGAACCACCTCCCGCAGCACGTAGTCCTCGTACAGCAACTGCCGCGCAATACGCCACCGCGGCGGCGCCTTCCGGTTGTACCAGCTCTCCGCGTCCACGGAATCGACGCAGAACAACTGCAAGCCACCCGCCTCAAGCTTCTCTTCCAGCGCCCGCACCACCCCGTTGTCTTCAAAATCGAAGAACCGACCGCCCGACGTGGGAAACACCACCACCGGCAGCCCCGCATGCCCGAAGATGAGTAGTTCCATCTCCCGGCCCAGGCGTCCTGAATACCATTTCTGATACTCGCGATGCACGTCGTCCACGCTCCAAACCGGCCCTCTTATTCGACCAAAGCTCCATTCTCCATCGAGCATGCCACATCCGGCAGCCGAATCGTTGAAAACCCGGCATTTAACCCTCGCAAGTGCCGGTTTGTGGCTCTCCAGCACTTGCCCTGAACCCCGTTTTCAGCGATACTTAGGTGTTGTGTCTTGTGCGGCTGGGCGCATCCGTCCGGCCCTCGTTTTGGCCTGGCGCGTTCGCCCCGGCCCTTAAAGACCTAAAAGACTGCAACAGAGCACCGGATTTTGAAAGGAACCGTATCGCCGTGGTGATGATTCGTTTGGCGCGCTTTGGCGCCCGCAAGCAGCCCTACTACCGTATCGTGGTCATCGAAAAGGACCGCGCCCGCAACGGCCGCTCCATTGAAGTGGTCGGCACCTACAACCCCCGCACCAACCCCGCAACCGTCGACCTCAAGCACGAGCGCATCGCCTACTGGCGCGGCGTGGGCGCCCAGTTCTCCCCGATCGTTGAGAAGCTGGTCACCAAGAATCCCGCTCCTGTTGCCACAGCTGCTGCCTGATTCTGCTCCCTGTCGCCACCATCCGGCGACTCCCGTATCCGCAACCGAATCCTCCTCCGCGCGCCGGCTTTTTTTGCCGGCGCACTCAGTTGCTGACGGAACCGGGTGTGTGCTGATACTATTCGCCGCAGATTCAGATTCCTAATTTCTGGATGAGCAAGGTCAGGGGCAAGAACATGACCCACAATGATATGGCCACACCTACTTCCGTTGCCGACTTGGTCAGGGAAATCGCCCAGGCTCTCGTGGACGAGCCAACCGCCGTTCAAGTCGAGTCCGTCGACCGCGATGAAAACACCATCCTCAAGCTGCGCGTCGCGCCGCAGGATGTCGGCAAGGTCATCGGCAAACAGGGCCGCACCGCACGCTCTGTGCGCACAATTCTCGGAGCCGTCAGCATGAAGCTGCATCACCGCTTCACGCTCGACATCCTCGAAGAGGACGACCAGTAATTGTCCTCTCCTGATCCGCGAACCCCTTCGCCACAGCACACCTCCGCTCCCGGCGAAAATGACAGCTCCCCGCCATCCGATTGGGCATGGCTGGCGCGCATTCGTCGCTACCAGGGCCGCAAAGGCGAAGTCTTCGCCGACATCCTCACCGACTTCCCCGAAAAATTCTCAGAGCGCCGCCAGCTCTGGCTCCTGCGCGAAAACGCGCCCGCCGCGCCCCCGCGCCAGGTCGAGCTCATCGCCCACTGGCTCCACAAGGGCGGCATCGTTCTCCACTTTTCCGGAATCGACTCCATCACCGCCGCGGAAACGCTCACCGGCCTCATCGTCGCCATCCCGCGCGAACAGCGCGCCCCGCTCGCCGAAGACGAAACCTACATCGGCGACCTCATCGGCTGCATGCTGGTGGACGTAGCCGGCCCCGCCCCCGTCGATATCGGCGAAATCGAAGATGTGGACCGCACCGCCGGCCCCGTCGCCCTGCTTGTCGTCCAGGGCAAAGCCGGCGAAATCCTCGTCCCCTTCGCCAAAAGCTACCTGCGCAAAATCGACCTCGAAGCCCGCCGCGTAGAAATGGCCCTGCCCGAAGGTCTCATCGACCTCAATAGCTGAACACCTCAACCGTGCCTCGATAAGTTGGCTTGTATCAGGGCACGAGTATACTCGTGCCGAAAAAGCCTCAAGAGAAGCGTCGGGCTTTAGCCCCTGCTAATTCCGCAGCAGCATCGTCAGCCCATGCGCGTTGTCGAGCTTCTTGTCCGCAAGAATCCGATAGACCCGCTTAGGAAATTCCTGATCATGCTCAAAGCGCTTCGAAACGCTTTGCACGGTCTGCACAACGTGTTCCGCCGAGAAGGATTCCTTGAACCCGCCCGCCACCCCGATCAGTAGACCTTTAAGCAGCGCAAATTCCGTAGCCAGGAGCGCGAATTCCTTCACCGGATCAGGCGCCGACGGTCGATGGGACGGCGTGTTCTTTTGAGGATTCCCGACGGGAGTCATCCTGCGAAAGATCATGTTGATCAGGTAGTTCTCAAGGATATGCGGATTCCGATCGAAAAATGGCGCGAAGTAGCGCTCGTACGCCGCACCGTATTCGGCGCTCATATGCTCGAGCGTTGCTCCTTCGACATATCCAATACCTTTTGTAAAGGCATCGATACATTCGAAAAGGCGAGGAGCCTGGAGCGCCTGCTCCGCTCGCATCTTCACCAGTTCCATCACCATCCCCAACTGTAGCGTGAGATCCGCGGGTATCGTCTCGATGGAAGCACGAAGGCTCCCCGTTGCCACCGCTGATGAGAATCCGTTCAGCATTGCGGCGAATCCCCCTTTGACCTCTCCCCGTATCACGGCCTCAAGTCGCCGCGAAAATGTCCCCAACAAAAACATCCGCTGCCACAACGGATAAGTACGGTTCTTGATCAGGCCTATCGTAAATTCGCGAATCGGCCAGAAGTAGGAGAGGAGCGATGGATCGTGCGTTGCATCGTCCCAGGGCATAAAGTGGATTCCCGCCGACCCGGACGAGAACACGTCAGGATCGAGGAGCACGAGCCTGCACACTTCAGGACAGGAAAACGAGAGTGTCTGGTCGGTAAGCTTGTCGATGACAACCGTAACCCGAGGATACGTCGCACACGTCAAGGACAGATACGATTCACCCTTTTCGACCTGGATCTGACAAAGACCTTCCGCGTTGTGAAATGGACACCCCATAGTGGGCAGTAACTTGACCCGTGCGAAGGAAGATGGCTTCTCGCCTGCCGCACCTGGGGGCACGCGGGCAATGTTGGCATCGATCAGTTCGCGCAACGGTCCGGCCGAGATGGACTGGTATTTGGTAAACGTGTCCTTGTCGATGTCCACCTGCCATCCGGCGCAGCACGTGTCTTCGCAGGCCGGCCCAATGCAGCGAAATCGATCTCCATATTCGGGGCGCACAGCTTTGGTATTCCGAATCATGATTCTCCCGGCAAAACACGGCGCCGCCGCGAACATTACACGAATGAGCTGCAATCAGAATGACACGAACGCACGAGCATCACTACGGAATCGGCCGATGAAGTAACAGCATCGGCAATGATTCCTTGCGCTCATTTACCGGGGAATCGAGCAAATCATGCGCTAAAACGCCAGCGGCTTCCAGAGCCCATTGTCCTTAAACGCCAGCGCCAGCGGCCGCGGTGGCCCCTTCGGCGGCAGCGTCACTTCGATCCACAACTCCTGCCCAGGCTTCGTCCACGATGGGTCCACCGCATGTTCCGCAAGATAAAAATCCACCGGCGTCGCCAGCAGGAACTGCTGGCAAGCCGCTCCCGCCGGAGCTTCCACCAACTGCCCCGACTCCTTCTTCTCCTCGTTCGTAATCTCTACGGCCACCAGTTGGTTCTTCACCACCTTCAACTCCGCCGGAAAATACACCGGCGCCACATACTGCACCGAGTAGTTCCCCGGCACCGCCGCTCCATTCCACCCACGCGGAAACTTCGCCGCCTTCGCCGACGGCAGCGTGCTCTGGCATCCGTCCACCGTGACCCGCAGGCTCAGGTAGCGCCCGCGCATCGGCAACTCCGGATCAATCGCCACTGTCCGCACCCACACACGCGGGCACGTCTTGCGCTCATAAAAATACTTCGCCGCAATCGTCGAAACAATCGCCAGTTGAATCAGCAGCAGCGCAATCGAAGTCTTGGTTAGAGTCCATCTTCCGATTTTCATTGCGCAACCTCGACACCCTGCCTTGCAGCATCCATCCGCGTCATGATCCGCCGCCGCATCTTCTCGAGCGCCCATCCGCCTGCCAGGAACAGAACCCCCAACCCCATGAGCCCCAGGGAACGATCCATCTTATCCAGAATGTCGCTCCAGTAGAACCACGCAATCACTACGGCAAATCCCACGATCCCCACATTCACCAGCGCCTTCGACGCCATGCGGACGCCCCATCCACAAAGGAACACCGCAAACAGCGCCACCAGTGCATAAGCGAGTAGGTTCGGTTCGCTGGCAGTGTAGTTGCGCGCCCGCATGTCGCCGTAACTCACAGTCCAGCTCCGATAACTCCACGGCAGCGCAATCGCAAGCACCACGGCCAGCGCCGATGGAACCAGGCCCTTGTGTCCATGGAAGGCCGCAATCGCCAGCGGCAATGCGGCAATCACAACCCACGCCCACACCCGCACGCTGAACGGAACAAACGTCTGCGTTGACGACCACGAGACCCAGCCGTCAATCATCAACGCAATACCCACTGTGCCTGCGATCGCCCCGGATGCAAACAGAATCCCCTGAGCAATCTTTCTCCGCGAACCAAGAAAGAATGTGAGGTACAGAACCGCCCACACAAACAAGGCGCGCCCTATATAAACGTCCTCGCCAATGTGCCGGTCCATGCGGAACGCTAGCTCCGAGAAAAACCATCCCGGCACAAGCAGCAGCGCGAGTGTCTGTTGGGCCTCATCGCGCAGCAGCATCCAACCCGCCAGCGCAGCCAGCGCCCACAGCAATACCGCTCCCGGCCAATGCTCCTGGATATTGAAGATCTGTCCCACCAGCGCAATCGCCGCGCCTGTCGCCAGCGTCCCCACCGCGTGCAGCGTGGTTGAGAGCGCTTTGAAATGTTCGCGCGCAAACCCGCCGCCCAGGTGGAACACAGCCACCATCGCAATCACAATTGCGTAGCGCTCTCCCGGCCCCAGCTCATCCCAGTGCGCCGACACAAACAGCGCCGCTCCGCAGGCCAGTAAAATCGCCCCGAGAATCAGCGCAATCAGCCCCTGCCATTTCAGCCCGCCCGGCTTCTCTTCTTCGCGTTCATACGCACGAATGCGCTCCGCGGAGTCCGCGCTCAGCACGCCGGCGTTTTGCCAGCGCTTCAACAACCCATCAATGTCTGCCATGGTATTTGCGAACCATTATAGGCCGCACACTGCCAGCTCTTCGTGGTCATCCATCACAAGTTTCCGCTCGCGCATTTCAACCAGATCGAGACCCGCGCCGTGTCCAGCTGGGTACCCCATCCATCCCGGCGCGCTCCGCCGGGATGGGTGGGACAGAAGGAAACTCCACCGGGAAGCTTTTCTAATCCCTAATCCCTGATCCCTGTTTTCTATTCCCTACTCCTTATTCCCTATTCCCTGCCTCTCCACCGAACCCCTCGGCGCGGCCCTCAAATACTGCACCGGCCAGCTAGCCGTCTCTCCCAGCACAGCCGCCGCATGCACCGGCCAATAAGGATCGCGCAACATCTCCCGCGCCAGCAGCACCATATCCGCCTCGCCGTTCGCCACAATCGCGTTCGCCTGGCTAGGATGCGTAATCAGACCCACCGCCGCCGTCGGCACGCCCGTCTCCTTGCGAATCCGCGCCGCAAACGGCACCTGAAATCCCGGCCCCACGGGAATCTTCGCGTCCGGCGTCTGCCCGCCAGACGAACAATCCACCAGGTCAACCCCGGCCTTGCCCAGTAGCCGCGCCAGTTCCACACTCTCCTCCGCCGTCCAGCCGCCTTCCACCCAGTCCGTCGCCGAAATGCGCACCAGCAGCGGAAGCCTGTCCGGCCACGAGCCGCGCACGGCCTGCACCACCTCCAGCATCAGCCGCGTCCGGTTTTCAAAGCTGCCGCCGTACTTGTCCGTCCGCTGGTTGGCCAGCGGTGAAAGAAACTCATGCAGCAGGTACCCATGCGCCCCATGAATCTCAACAAAATCGAATCCAGCGGCCTCGGCGCGCTTCGCAGCCTGCGCGAACGCATTCACCACTGCCTTGATCCCCTCTTCGTCCAGCGCCTGCGGCACCGCGTAGTCTGCGGAAAACGCCACAGCGCTCGGCCCCAGCGGCGTCCATCCTCCCTCGTCGCCTTTCAGCAACCGCTCGCCGTGAAACGGAACACTCATGCTCCCCTTGCGTCCCGCATGCGCCAATTGAATGCCCGCCTTCGCGCCCTGCGTGTGCAGAAAGCTCACAATCTGCTTCAGCTTCTCCACGTGGTCGTCTTTATAAATTCCCAAATCGCCGTCCGAGATGCGCCCCTCCGCCAGCACTGCCGAGGCTTCCATCATCACCAGCCCCGCGCCTCCCTGCGCCCGTGCGCCCAGGTGCACCAGGTGCCAGTCGTTTGCAAATCCATCGTGTGAGGAGTACTGGCACATCGGCGAAACGCCAATGCGGTTCGGAAACGTAACGGAACGAAGTTGGAATGGCGTAAAAAGAGGCTGCGTCATAAGGCGGTAGTTTCCCTTTCAAATAAATTGCGGAGTCCTATGCATAGATGCCCTGCGGCTAAATCAGATGCGCGAGGGTGCTTCTACCAGCGCACCGCAAAGCAAAAGGGCGGCTCTCGCCGCCCCCTGCTCTCCACTTGTTGATTCTCTTATTTTGCTTCGGCAATGCTCAACGACGGCGCCTGCGGCTGCATCAGCTTTTTCAGCGGATCCAGCAGGCTTTCGTCGAACGGCGTCGCGCTCAGGTTCGTCACATTCGCAACCAGAACCTTCTTGCCGTTCACCGCCAGTTCCAACTCGCTCGGATAGCGGTAATTGCCAAACGCCATGTAGTGCGTAAACACTGCCTTGCGCCGTTGATCCGGAGCCGCTCTCCAGTCATCGCTCAAAATGTCGTGCGACGTCGCGCTCAGGCACACCTCGTCCGGCTGGTTGTCCAACTGCTTCAACGCCGTCTGAATGCATTGTGCCCTCACACCGAACTCCTTGCGGTCATTCTGAACGGTAACCGCAATCTGACCTCGGCTCGCCTCATCCTCGGCAAATCCCAGCAGGTTGATCAGCTCCGTCACTTCCGCCGGCACATAATGTACGTTGCTTGATGTATAGATCTTGCCGCCGTTGCGCATCATCGTCTGGGTAAAGTTGTCCATCTCGATGTGGCGCCACCAGTGGTCCTTTGACTCCCAGCGAAGCTCAAGGTGCCCAACCATCGCCCGATTCATGCTTGCCGCGAAGTTTACGTCCAGTTCAAATACGCCCGGCTGTCCACCCAGAAGGTCGGCCTGCTTTTCAGCCGCAGCCACAATCTCTTCCGCCATTGAAGCTTTCGCATTCTTCGCTGTCGCTGGCTGCGCATCCGGCGTGGTAGCGGCCTGGTCCGCGCCGGCCGTTGTCTGCCCTGCCGCAGCGGGAGCCGGGTCCTGCGCCACCGCGGGCGGCTGCGCGTCCGGAGCTGGCGTATTCTGTGCCATCGCGTCCTGTGGAGTGCTGTTCTGCGCTGCCGGAGCCTGGGCAGGCGAGGTCGCCGGCTGTTCCTGCGGCGCTGGCTGACTAGGTTGAGCCGGTTGGCTTTGCCCCTCATCCTTTGGGGCTTGCGTCTGAGCGGCTGCGGCCGGCTGTGTCGCAGTTTTGGGCTGCGCCGCCGGAGCTTGGTCATTCGCCGAAGGCATCTGCGCCGTCAATGTGCTGGAATCCTGCGCAGAGACTAGCTGTCCGCCTAAAACCGGCGCGACTGGGGAGAAAAATACTGCCAAAGTTAAAACAAATTTTTTCATCAGTGTTTAATATCGTATGTCAGGACGTAAACGGTTTCCACCAATTTTTTTAAGAAAATTCAATGACACGGAAGTTGTAAACGTCTGATAACCAGAAATCTACGACCAGACTCGCCCGCTCGATCCGCGCAAATGAAAACGCTAACTATAATATAATCAATCACATGTCACCATAATGAGCTGCTTTGCAATCTTGCGGGCTATGGTTACCTTTGTGCACACGTCCCTACCCGCCCGTACCGTGCCGTTCCCGACAGAAAACGCTTAAGTCCCGCAGAATGTCTGGCTAACGCGCTCCTCCGGCCGCGCCGGCAGCGCGTATCGCTCCCGGTCCGGCCTGTCCTCGAAGGGCCGCGCCAGCACATCCAGCAACTCCTCAAACGGCCCAAGGTCGCCCTTTTCCGTCGCAGCCTTCAGCGCCGCCTCCACCAGGTGATTCCGCGGAATAAACACCGGATTCGCCTTCCGCATCGCCGCCGCGCGTTCTTCGCCCGACCCCGGCTCCTCTTCGAGCCTCAGCCTCCATCTTGCCGCCCACGCATCAAACCCAACTCCATCTCCAAACAGCGCGCGTGCCTCCGTATCCTGTCCCACTGCCGCATCGCACAGGCGCCGAAATGCTAGCGTAAAGTCCGCCTTGTTCGCCGCCATCAGTTCAAACAGATCTTCCGCCAAGTCCGCATCGCCCTCGCGTTCGGTCCTGAGCCCAAGTTTGCACCGCAGCCCAGCCATGCGCGCCGCCTCATATCGATCCGCAAACCCGCCCAGTGCATCCTTGGCTGCATCGAGCGCCGCCCGCTCGCTTCCCTCTTCCTCAAGCAACAGCGGCAGCAGAGCCTCCGCCAGTCTCGTCAGATTCCAAAGCGCAATCCGCGGCTGATTCCCATACGCGTACCGCCCTTGCTGATCGATCGCGCTGAAAACCGTCGCCGGATCGTACGCCTCCATGAACGCGCACGGCCCGTAATCAATCGTCTCCCCGGAAATCGAAGTGTTGTCTGTATTCATCACCCCATGAATGAACCCCAGCATCATCCACTGCGCCACCAGCCGACCCTGCCGCCCGATCACACCCTTCAGCAGCGCGCCATATTTCTTTTCGCTTTCCGCCTCCGGATAATGCCGCGCGATCGCATAATCCGCCAGCGTGTGCAGCCCATCCACATCGCGCCGAGCCGCAAAATACTCAAACGTGCCCACGCGCAAATGGCTCGCCGCCACCCGCGTCAGCACTGCTCCCGGCTGCGGCGTCTCGCGCATCACCAGTTCCCCGGTCGTCACCGCGGCCAGCGTACGCGTCGTCGGAACCCCCAGCGCCGCCATCGCCTCGCTCACCAGGTACTCGCGCAGCACCGGCCCCACCGCTGCTCGTCCGTCCCCACCGCGCGAGAAAGCCGTCCGCCCCGACCCCTTCAATTGAATGTCGTACCGCGCCCCGTTGCACCCCACCACCTCGCCCAGCAGGTTCGCGCGCCCGTCTCCCAGCCGCGGAACAAAATGCCCGAACTGGTGGCCCGCATACGCCTCGGCCAGAGGCTCCGATCCTTCCGCCACGCGGTTCCCCGCCAGGATCGCAATCCCCTCTTCGCTCGCCAACGCCGCCGCATCCAACCCCAGCGCCCCAGCCAGTTCCGCATTCACCTTCGCCAGCCGAGGCCGCGCAACCGGCGTCGGATCTTCCCGCGAATAAAACCGCTCCGGCAGCTGCGCGTACGTGTTGTCAAACCCGAATCTCACTCCGCCGCTTGCCGCGGAAGCTGCCGTCAATCCAGTTCTCTCGCCAGTTGTCTCGTGGGGAATCATCGCTACCTTTGATGTTCGCACGCCCTCTTCCGACTCCGCCGCGCATTCTCGCCCCGCCACCGCCTTCTATCATTAGAAGAATGCAGTTCGACATCGTCACCATCTTCCCCGCCTTCTTCGCGGGCATCTTCGAGCACGGCATCGTCAATCGTGCCCGTGCCAAAGGCTTGGTGTCGGTCGACATCCACGATCTGCGCGCCTTCACCCACGACCGTCACCGCACCGTCGACGACCGCCCCTTCGGTGGTGGCGAAGGCATGGTCCTCAAGGCTGAACCGCTCGCTGAAGCATTCGCATCTCTCGGCCTTGCAACCCGCGAAACCCGCGCCGCTGCCCCGGCCGCGCAAAAGACCCGCGTCATCCTGCTATCCGCGCAGGGCCGCCCTTTCTCGCAGCCAATCGCCCGCGAACTCGCCGTCCTCGATCGTGTCGTCCTCATCTGCGGCCGCTACGAAGGAGTCGACGAGCGCATCAACCAGCTCTACTGCGACATGGAACTCTCCATCGGCGACTACGTGCTAAGCGGCGGCGAGCTAGCAGCCGCTGTCGTTATCGACGCTGCCATGCGCCTCATCCCCGGCGTGCTCGGCAACGAGGCCTCTGGCGAATTTGAAAGCTTCGGCGTCGCCGATGCCGATATCTCCACCGACGCCGAAGGCGTGCCCCGCTCGCAGCACGGTGCCGGTGGCCTGCTCGACTATCCCCACTACACCCGTCCCGCCGACTTCGCCGGCCTCCGCGCCCCCGAAGTCCTGCTCAATGGCGATCATCTCCAGATCCGCCGCTGGCGCCGCGAGCAGCAACTCCGCAAAACCATGGCCAACCGCCCCGACCTCCTGAAAACCGCCTCCCTAAGCGCCGAAGACCGCCGCCTGCTCGAAACCATCCGCCGCGAACAGTCTTCCTAGCGGATTCCGGCACAAAGCTCCCGTGCCCCATCCATGCGACGGACCGCCAATGGCCCGTTGATCTCTGGCGCTCCAACAGCACCAAAACGAGCTACGAGATCGCCAAAACGCAAACTCTTGCCTATTTCGAATTTAGAAATGACCGGGAAGCAAGCGCGGGCAGGTTGACGGTCGGATCGAAGTTTACCGGAAGACAACTGCCGGTTAGCCGGTCATCCTTGCCCGGTGGCCGCAGAGGAAGAAGACCCACGCGTTCAAACCCTCGCTAGTTGAACCTTGCTAATTCCTTGGGGGTGCTCGAAATGGCTAGATGACACCCGGCATGGAAACGGAGTCGGCTGGACTGCCGTGACCCTGCTCTTCTTCACGCAATGTCGATCTTCCCGGCACTACGTTTGCCATTCCAGGTTCGAGCCTGCCGGAGACAAGGAAAGTTGTCGCCTCGCGTGGTGGCACTGGCCTGGAAAATAAATAGCCCTGAATGATATCGCAGCCGCTTTCCTTCAGAGTCGCTAGTTGCTCCTCGGTCTCCACGCCTTCTGCAACCACGCGTAATCCGAGGGTATGGGCCATTGAAAGAACTGCTTCGACAATGGGCCTGGTTCCATCGGGCTCGTTCAGCGTTTCCATGAACGACCGGTCGATCTTAAGTACATCGATGGGCAGTCGATGCAGATAACTCAAAGATGAGTAACCGGTACCAAAATCGTCGACCGCAATGCGAACCCCAAGCCGTTTCAGTCGTCTCATCTGGTGGGCAGATTCCTGGAAGTCGCGCATGACCGTGCTCTCTGTAAGTTCGAGGACCAGGTTGTTCCCGGTCAACCCCGTCTCGGTCAGTATCTCCGCTACCGTATCGGCAAAGTCGTCGCGAACAAACTGGAGCGCGGAGATGTTGATCGCGACTGAAGTCGCGGGGCGGCCCGCCACTTGCCATTCCCTGATTTGTCGGCAAACCTCGCGCAAGACCCATTCTCCGATGGGAACTATGAGCTGCGCCTCCTCGGCGATCGGTATGAATTGTGCCGGCGGCACAGAACCGAGTCGTGGCGAGTTAAACCGCAGAAGTGCCTCAAACCCCGTGAGAACTCCTTTGGGGGTGCAGAGCGGCTGATAGACCATGCTAAAGCCCCCAATTTCAAGGGCTCGACTTAACTCGATTTCCAGTTCGCGCCGTTCCGCCGGCTCGCTGTCCATATCTGGCGAGAAGCATTTCACTCCGAAGTTACTGAACTTCGCGGAATACATCGCCAGATCGGCGTGTTTGGCAAGACTGTCAACCGTTTCGCCGTCTTCAGGGTAGAGAGAGATCCCAATACTGGCGGACACATCAAGCTCCAACTCCCCAATATGCATGGGAGGAGCAAGAACCTTGAGCAGATCGGAGGCTGTCGTTGCAGCTTCCTCCCGGCCTTTCACCCCCTCTAGAATCGCCATGAACTCATCTCCGCCCATCCGCGCCAACGTATCGCTTTTGCGCAATCTGGCGCAGAACCGTTGTGCCGTCTGCTGCAGAACAGCGTCGCCCACCGGGTGCCCATATTGATCGTTGATTTCCTTGAATCGATCCAAATCGATCCACAGAACCGCCATCGAGGCGCCCGCCCGGGCTGCGCGTGACGCGGCGCTCGAGAGACGGTCTCTGCCCAGTCTGCGGTTTGGCAAGCCCGTGAGGGCGTCGTGATAAGCGTGGTCGACCAGTTGGGCTTGCAGTTGACTGCGCTCCAGAACCAATGCAGCCATGTAGCAAGCCATTTCAAGCATTTCAATGTCCGCTGGAGTGGGCTCCCACTTGAGCAGCGTGTAGATCGTGAGCGTTCCCAGAGCGCCGGATTCCGGTGCGAAAAATGGCGCAGACCACACAGAGAGCAGTCCATCGGCACGCAGCAATTCGCTCCATGGCACTCGCTCCTGGCCGAGGTCGAGAACCACATGCGGCTTACCGGACGCGAGCGCCACACTCTCCGGAGCACCGGCAAATCCCGTCGAGATCGATCGCAGGTGCTGGGTCAGTTTGTCGTTTAGGCCCGAACTTGCCACCAGCTTCAGAGAGCCTCCGTCGACAGAGTGCAGCAGGCAAAGCCACGTCGACCGATGTTCGGCCACCGTGTCAGCCAAGGCCTGAAGAATCTCGGAAGTGGACTCATTGCGCGCCAACATCTCAAGGGCACGGTTGCGCCCCGAGTTCAAGCGCTCGGCACGCTGCCGCTCCTTCACTTCCGCTTCAAGGGCAGCGGTGCGGACCTGTACTCGCATTTCCAGTGTGGCCCGCTCGGCTGCCAACTCCAATTCAGTTTGGAAACGAATTCGCTCTTCCTTGCGAAACTGTCGATAGAACTGCACTCCGAAAACGAAGATGAACAGGACCAGCGTCCAATCGACTCCGACCAATGCAAGAGCAATCCACCTGCTCTCTTGAATCGCTTCAAAGCGGTTGAAGTCTGCATCGTCTAACCGGTCGACGACGCTGCGCAGTGCGCCTAATGCATGACTCAGGTGAGTGATTGCAGTGGAAAGGCCTGTGTGCCCCTGCCTCTCTCTGCGAACATCTAGCCAGGCGGCTTTCATTTCTGCTGTAGCATGCTGCACTTCGTCGGTCTTGGAGGCAAGCTCTGGAGAGGAACCCAGGCCAAAGCGCGTTGGCATGGCCGCGGGAATCGCTTCGTCCAACAACAATGAAACCTGCCGCGCCTGAACTGTGGAGTCTGGCGTCGCCTGGGAAACCTCCGTTAGCAGGCTCGATACATCGTCCATCCGCGCTTGGCACTGAACCATGCGGGTGTGCTGGTCCGTAAACTCAAGATTGACTTTGACGACCCTGCGAGCGACGCCCACGATCAGGCTAACCAACAATAACTGGACCGCGAGCAGCACGAGAAACCGCCCGCTCGCGAGCGGCAGGAATCGCACAGGAAGATCGACGTTGGGTTTATTCGACAAGTAGGAGGCCCCAGCTTTCAGCTATTTCTTTTTTATCTCTTATTCATCGGCGGTTAGCTGGCTGCATTCAATAGCAAGGGACCGAAATTCACAATCTATCCTTTCGTGCTCGAACCAACTATTCCATCAGGATCAATATCTTGCGACAAGCCCGTTACTCTTTTGAGTTAGATCAACGCTGGGCCCAGTTTTAATGCTTCAAATTCATCTGTGCGGAATTTCTTAATGAGAATTCCATTAGCAAACTTTGGATTTTGGTCGGTTTGGCGAGCCGGATTACGCTCGCATGTCGATGACAGTCCCGAGTGACCGACAACCCGGAAGGGATCGATCGGTAAGCAACGTACACTGCTCGTTTTCGCCTCGCGCGCGTTGCGATTGGTGAAAATCGCCAAGATACGGCTTGGAACGGCAAACACCTGCGTGTTTTCGCCGCCATCCCAAGCTGACAGCCCCACCGCCATCATGCTTTACTGGTCCGGGAGAAAAACCATGCCACATACCACCATCAAATCTGATCGCCGCACATTCCTCCGCGGGGCCACCGCTGTCGCAGCAGCCGCAGGCCTCGCCCTCAAAGACGAAAAAATCTTCGCCGCGCAGGCCCCGCCCTTGCCCCCCGTCACCAAAGGTTTTGAGCTAATTCCCGCGGAAAAGCTCGCGGAAGAGTGGAAAGCCCTGGAAGCAACGGCCGCCACCAAGACGCTGGTCAACGGCGGAACCTACTCAATCATTTACACCGTCGAAACCGCCCACGCTGCCAAAGAGTTTGAATATCACGAAGGCCGCGACCACATCCTGCACATCGTGGAAGGTGCCACCATGTACCAGGTGGGCGGCACGCCCAAAGGCGCGCACAGCACTGGCCCCGGCGAGTGGCTCGCTCCCGACTCAGAAGGCGCCACCACCTACAACCTCAAGGCCGGCGACATGCTGCTCATTCCCCGCGGCACGCCACACAGGCGCACCACAACAGGAACCGTGAAGCTCACCCTCATCTCGCCCATGGGCAAGGCCTGAGCAAAGTTACCGAATGGCCGTCAGGAAACAGGGCTCAGCGCCCTGGTTTCCTGGCCCGCGCTGTTCGCCCACTCCGTGCTTCCTGTCATCGCCTGCAGCACAACACGAGCCGTCGCGTCTTCATCCTCGCTTGACGAAATCATCAAGTCATAAAGATGCGGACTGCACCAGCTCTTGCCAAAGTGCTGATGCAAATACTTCGCGCGTTCCTCATCCACCGTCCGTAGCCGCTGCGCAATATCCGTTTCGGCCGGCAGCCGGTGCACGAGCCGCTTCATGCGCTCACACAGCGGCGCATACACAAACACATGGAAAACGTCCGGCTTGTGTTCCAGGATGCACTGCGCCCCGCGCCCAACAATCACGCAGTCGCCGCTCTTGTAGGCTTCTTCAATCATGTTACGCGTCAACTGGCTCATCACTCGCGCATCGAAGATGTCCAACTCTTCCAGCGGCTGGCCTGAAGCCATCGCCACCCCGCGAACCGCTTCTTCGTTCACCCGCTGCAGCCATGAGTGGACTCGCTCGTCGTAGGTGCTCACCAAGTGGGAATTGACGTGGGCGCGGTGCGCAATCGCATTGATGATGTCGTTGTCCAGCAGCTTCCAGCCAAGCCAGCCCGCGATTGTCTTCGCAATCCTGCCGCCGCCGCTGCCAAACTCTCGTGAAACCGTTAAAGCACGGTAAGTCATACCACCCTCCCGCGCTACCGACCAATTCAAGGATACTCCCGTTTCGCCTCGCAATTCCGCTTCGCCCATCGCTCCGCTTTCGTATCATGAAGTGTCCACCCATGCAGAAAGGCCGCGCCGCAATGAAAACCATCGGCATCCTGTTCGGCGTTGAGAACAGCTTCCCAAGCGCGCTTGTGGAGCACATCAACGCCCGCAACGTCGAAACCCGCGCCGGCCAGCCCGTGCGTGCGGAGTTCGTTCTCGCCGGCGCTGTCTCTCTTCGCCAGCTTCCCAGCCACGCTGTTATCGTCGACCGCATCTCTCACGAAGTTCCTTTTTACCGCGCTCTCCTCAAGCATGCGGCCCTCAACGGAACCTCCGTGATCAGCAATCCCTTCTGGTCCTCCGCCGATGACAAGTTCTTCAACTACGCGCTCGCCGACAAGCTCGGCGTCGCCATCCCGCCCACGGTTGTTCTTCCGCACAAAAAGCTTCCGGGCGATACCACCGAACGCTCCATGCGCAACCTCGAATATCCGCTCGATTGGGATTCCGTTTTCTCGACCGTTGGCGAGCATGGATTCCTGAAACCCATTAACGGCGGCGGATGGCGCGACGTTCATGCCGTCCACAGCCGCGAAGAATTCTTCCGCGCCTACGACGAGTCGCGCGACCTGTGCATGATCTACCAGAAGGCCGTCAACTTCTCTTCCTACTTCCGCTGCTTCGTCGTCGGCCAAAGCAAGGTCCGCATCATGGCCTACGATCCGGACAGGCCGCACGCCGAGCGCTACATTCAGAATCCGCCCAAGGTTGCGCCCGCGCTGCTGAAACGCATGAAGCAGGATGCGCTCACCCTCTGCCGCGCCCTCGGCTACGACCTCAACACCGTCGAGTTCGCCATCGAGAACGGCATCCCCTACGCCATCGACTTCATGAATCCCGTGCCCGACGCCGATGTGAATTCCGTAGGTGAAGAAAACTTTCAGTGGATCGTCCGCGAGGTCGCCAATCTCGCAATAGCCAAGGCGCTCGCCAGCCCGGTCGCTCTCGATCTTCGCTGGTCCTCAATGCTCGGCGCGCGTGCACCCAAGCCAAAAAAGAAAACCGCCGGAAAGAAACTCTCTCCGGCGGCCACCAACAAACGTTCGAAATCAAAAACTCCAAGATCTACGCCAGTTGCACCTTCAGCGTAATCCCCACTTCGGAGAGCTTCTCCGCCGGCATCTTCACCTTCAACGCCGCGTCGTCCTGCTTCCAGTCGAGCGCGCCTTTGTGCCCCAACAGTTCCACGTTCAGAATTTTTCCTGGTTCTTGCGGCGACGCCAGTCCGAACGCCTTCACCGTCGCTTCAACCTGCGGCCAGCCCATCACGAACGCATACAGCGTGCTTCCCTTCCTCGTGAACCGCACATCCTCGGCCGTCATGTCATTTTGTTTGTCTTCGTTAAAGTTTCCCGTCACCAGCTTCGTCTGCGTCGAAGGCCCTTCGCCGTAAATCTTCCATGGCCGCGTGGAGTAAATGCCCTCGCTGTTCACCTGCATCCACTCGGTAATCCCGTTCAGCGTCACCGTCTCTTCGTAATCCAGTTCGCCTGAGTTCGGCAGCGGGAAATTCAACAGCAGGTTGCCGTTCTTGCTCACAATATCCGTCAGCAGATCGATCACCTTCTTCGCCGACTTGTACTTCTGTCCGCGCTTGTAGTGCCACTGCCCGATGCAAGTATCCGTCTGCCACGGATTCTCCGCAATGCCGTCGGCGACCCCGCGCTCGTGATCCACCGCGCAGGTGCCGATGGCGCAGTCGGTAGCGGTCTTGCTGTTGTAGACAGCTTCTGTCGCGCCGCCGTGAAGTTGAGCGCTCACGTTGTAAAGATGCGCCACCACCTTCAAACCGTAATCCTCAAACGGAAGATGGCCATCGGTGTAAAGAAGATCGGGCTGATACTTGTCGATCAGGTCCGTCATGCGGTCAACGTAATGCCGCTTCCACGAGTCTGGGATGTCGTCGTCGTTCCAATCGAGTTTGTCGATCACGCGAGCGCAATCGGCATCGTGGTAGAGGTCGGCGAACTTTGGATCGGCGCCGTCGTAGGGAACGCCTGCCAGCGGACCCGTTTTGTCCGCGCCGTGGCTCACGGCAAACCACTTGTAGCTGATCCACAAGTGCTCGCTCACGCCAAAGCGCAAGCCGTTCTTGCGCGCCGCCGCCGCCCACAGACCAACCACATCCTTCTTCGGCCCCATGTTCACGGCATTCCAGCGCTGGTATTTTGAGTTCCAAAGATCGAAGTTGTCGTGATGCACGCCCATCGAGAAGAAGTACTTTGCGCCGGCTTTTTTGTAGAGCCCCATCAAATGTTCCGGGTCCCACTTGGCGGCCTTCCAGGTATCCACAATGTCCTTGTAGCCCACCTTCGACGGGTGGCCGTATGTCTCGCAGTGGTACAGATACTGCGGTTGGCCCTCCACGTACATGTTGCGCGCATACCAGTCTCCATCTTCAATGGCCGATTGCGGTCCCCAGTGCGACCAGATGCCGAACTTCGCGTCGCGAAACCATTCGGGAACCTGGTACGCCATCAGCGACTGGCGCGTGCCCGCGAATCCGCCCGCCTGCGCTTTGCCAAACTTCGAGAGAGCAAGAGCGGAACATGCGCCGCCCAACGACTTCAATACATCCCGCCTGTTCAATCGCATTGCCAAATTCCTTTCGAAAATAAAGTCCTGCGCCAAACTTCTTGCTAACTCTGCCCCTTCGCGTGCGCCGCGGCGATCCGTTCCCTCATCCGCTCCTCGGCGTCCGCACTCCAATACCCGCAATCGAGTTCGAAAAACACCGACGTATAAGGGATAGCCATCGGCGTCTTCAGAATCAGAACGCGAAATACCTCCGCGGCTTCATCCAGCCGGGCAATGACCTGCTCATGCGGAACTGTGTGCAGATGCGCTCCCTTCAGCGCGGCTTTCAACTCATCCCGGTACGCCCCCACTCCCGGCGCATCCTCTTCCGGCACAAACTCAAGCTCTCTGTCCACATAAACCTTGCCGCGGACGTGGCCGCTTGCCATGATCGCATCGAACACATGCCGAACCACCTCAGCCTGGCTCCCATCGGCAACGATCGTTTCGATCCCCGGCCTCGATTGCGCAGGGTAGGCCGAGTCCGCGACGACAATCCAGTTGCGATGACCAAAGAGCGGAATCAGTTCTCTGAGGCGTTCTCTCCAATCGTTGATCGCTTCTCCGCTCATACTGGGTTCTCCATAAATCCGACCTGCGCGACTCTCGCACACGAGAAAAAAGTTATCGATAACTAGGCCGAACGAAGAATACGCGCAGGGCCGCCCAATGCGCAAGCCTGTCCAAAAAAACGAAAATCAGCTCAGCGTTTTCGAGTCTTGCCGCTTCGCCTTAACGCAGCCCAGATAAAATCCAGAAGAAATTCCGCCTCACTCACCGGCGGCTCGTTGTGGCTGGCCAGGTAGCTGCGCTGAATCGTGCCTCGCGTCATATCCACAATCAGCCACGCGGCCTTTTCCGGATCAAGCCGGGCAATCTCCCCCTTGCGTCCAGCCGCTTCAATCGCCTCCGCCAGCCGCATCACCGGCTCGCGCAGCCAGTCGCGATATTGGCTGCGCGTGTAGGTCAGCGATCGCGAATCGGAATCCATGATCCGAAAAAACTCCCGGTTCTCTTCCGCGCGCTCCAGCCGCACCATCACAAAGGCGCGAATCTTGTTCTCAAGGCCCGTCGCCATGTCCAGCCGCTCCAGCGTGCTCTCCTTCAGCGCCTTCATGTCGTGGTCCAGCACGGCCTTGTAGATGTCGGTCTTGTTGCGGAAGTAAAGGTAGAGTGTGCCCTTGGCGACGCCCGCCTCTTTGGCGATCTCATCCAGAATTCCGGCGTCAAACCCTCCGCGCGCAAACACCTTCCGCGCCGCCGCAAGAATCTCGCCCCGGCGAAATTCCGACACAACCTGCTGCTTGGTCTTCATGGTGGTTCCCATCCGCGCCCTACTCGTTTTCGCCATCCGAACTTACCTTTATGACTGCATAGTATATTAAACTGACTCTATGGTCAGTGTGGCCAATCCGGCCGTAAACGAGGAGGCCGTTGCCAACTCCGCCACCCTCCACGCCGACTGGAAGCCCTCCGTCAATCCCTGGCTCGTCGCTACGTCCGTCATGCTGGCCACCTTCATGGTGGTCCTCGATTCGTCGGTCGCCAACGTCGCCCTGCCCCACATCGCCGGAACCCTCTCCGCTTCCACGGACGAGTCCACCTGGGTGCTCACCAGCTACCTGGTCGCCAATGCCATCATGCTGCCCGCGTCCGGCTGGATCGCCCGCCGCATCGGCCGCAAGAAGCTCCTGATGTTGTCCATCCTCGTCTTCACCGCGGCGTCCGTCCTCTGCGGCATGGCACTCGATATGCCCATGCTCATCGTCGCGCGCGTCTTGCAGGGTCTTGGCGGTGGCGGCATGCAGCCCCTCGCCCAGTCCATCCTGCTCGAGAGCTTTCCCCCCAGCAAGCACGGCGTCGCCATGGCCATGTACGGCATGGGAATCGTGGTCGCACCCGTCATCGGCCCCACCCTCGGCGGATGGATTACCGACGCCTATACCTGGCGCTGGATCTTCTACATCAATCTGCCCGTCGGCCTGCTCGCGCTCTTCATGGCCAACCTCTTCATTGAGGACCCTCCCTACCTGCGCCACAAATTCAAGGGCGCCATCGACTACCTCGGCTTCAGCCTCATGGCCATCTGGCTCGGCACCATGCAACTGGTTCTCGACAAGGGTCAGGAAGCCGACTGGTTTGAGGCCAACTGGATCCGCCTCACCGCCTTCATCTCCGCCGCCGCGCTCGTCGGCTTCGTCGTGCGTGAGTTCATGAGCCGCGAGCCCATCGTGCAGCTACGCATTCTTGCCGATCGCAACTTCAGCGTAGGCACCATCATCGCTACCCTGTACGGATTCTCGCTCTACGGCATCACCGCGCTATTACCGTTGTTTCTGCAAACCCTGCTCGGCTACTCGGCACTCGATAGCGGCTTGGCCGCGAGTCCGCGCGGCCTTGGCTCGCTCATTGCCATGGGGATTGTCGGAGTGCTCGTCAACAAGGTCGACAGCCGCCTGCTTCTGGGCATCGGCCTCGCTGGTTTCGGATACTCCTCTCTCGTGCTCGCACACATCAATCTCGGCATCTCCATGACCTCCGTCGCCCTGCCCAACTTCTTGAACGGATTTGCCGGTGGCTTTGTCTTCGTCCCGCTCACCACCATGACCATGAGCAAGCTGCGCCGCCACGAAATTGGCAACGCCGCCGGGATCTACAACCTCATGCGCAACATCGGCGGCTCGGTCGGCATCGCCACCGTCACCACATTTTTGGTACGCGGCGCCCAAACCCATCAGAACTACCTCGCCGGGAACGTCTCTCCCAGCAATCCCCTGGCTCGGCAGCTCCTCGCAGGCCTGCAGGCAAAGCTTATGCAAGCCGGCTTCGATCCATACTCCGCCCAGCAGGCCGCGCTCGCAGCCATGTATCGCAGCATTCAGCAGCAGGCCGCATTGCTCGCCTATGCTGATAATTTCCGCTTGATGGGGTATTTAGCCCTACTGTGTATCCCGCTGCTTTTCCTGTTAACCAGGATGCGCCACCGCACAGACGGCGTGGTCGAAGCAGCCGGTGAATAGAAGCTCTACTCTTCCGCCCGCACAATCAGGCTGGTAATGTTGTCGCCGCCGCCGGCATTGTTCGCCGCTTCCACAAGGCTCGCGCACATCTGCTGCACATCGCAGCCCGCGCACAGCAGTTCCTCGATTTTCCCGTCGCTCAGCTCGCGCGTCAGGCCATCGGAACATAGCAGGAAAAGATCGCCCGGCTTCACTTCCAGGTCGAACAGGTCGGGCGTCACCTTGCTCTGCGTTCCCAGCGCCCGCGTAATCACATTCCTCAGCGGCGAACGCAGCGCTTCGGCGGCTGTCATGCGGCCCAGCCGAACCTGCTCGTCCACCAGCGAGTGATCTTCAGAAATCTGCTCCAGGTGCTGGTCGCGCAGCCGGTAGCAACGGCTGTCGCCAACGTTCACAATCCGCACGCGCCGTTCGTCTACGACGATGGACACCAGCGTGGTCCCCATGCCGTTCAGTCTTGGGTTGTTCTCGGAACGCGAGTAAATCGCCTCATTCGCCGCAGCTATCGCCCGGTGAATCACATCGTCCACCGGCTCGGTTGCGCCGCGCCCCGTCAGGATGCGCATTACTTCGTCGACTGCCAGGGAACTCGCAATCTCCCCCGCCGCCGCGCCACCCATTCCGTCACAAACAAGGTAGACGCCGTGCTCCACAGAATAGCCGAAGGAGTCCTCATTGGAGGGGCGTTTGCGGCCCCGGTCGGAGACTGCAGCAGCCTGATAGCGAACTAAAGCCGTGGCCAAAAGGAAACTCCCATCGGCTAGTGTACACGGCTTTCCGCAACCCGTCCGCTCAAGAGGTTACCCCTTTGGGGCGAGGTTACCCTCGTCATCCCTGGGCCGGCGCATAATGTTGGTACCTTTAGCACTGGGGACAATCGCCGTGGAAAACAGGCTCGTCTACAGAATCCTTGTCCTGGTTGGATGCTTGCTCGTCGTTGCAGGTATTACACCGGGTGCTTATGTGCTGGTTCGGTTGGGCGGCAGCCCGCCACCCACGCCCCTTTCTTTTCCGATCACCCTCAAGCAAGGCACCATCACCTCGTCGGAATTCACACCTACCTCAAGCGCCACTACCCCCATCGAACTCGACTGGAATGACAGCCCTCCTCGCCAGACTGGTGTCGACCTCGACTGGAAGATCGTCGCGGACAACGGCTCGGTGCTCCAGCAGGGCTCTCTCGCCACCATTCTTCGCGGTGCCAACAATGTCACGCTTGGGCAATATCAGCCCACCCCCGGCCAGGGCCAGAAAGTTGTGCTCAACGTTCACAATGACACCGAGGGCGCAGGCGCCAACGCCATTCTCAAGGTTGGATCGCCCGAACAGCCCGTCGCGCTCTCTTACGACCTTCCGCGCGTGGTCGCGTGGGCCCTGTGGGTCGCCGGCCCCGGTGCTCTGCTGCTCCTGGTCCTGTTGATCATGAAGTTCAACTACGAACGCAAGAGCGCCCGCTAGATCGAGAGACAGCTGCCCCATCCTTCGCCTGCCCGGGGACCCCGCAAACTCGCGGTCCCCAACGAACGAGCTTTTCGTTGAGGTGAAGGGACAGGTCTTCGTCTGTGGGGTGGTTGGGCGAAGGAAAGTTCTCACGCGATTCGTTAGCGAGGCCGACCGCACGACCAGTGAAAGCTGAGAGCGGACGCAAGCTTTTAGCTGCTGACAACTTTCTTCGCCAGCACTTCCTCATCCACGTCCGCCTGAATGATCTTGTTGTGCAGGCAATAGAGGGCCAGCTCAAGCCGGTCTGAGACGCCCAGCTTGTCGTAGATCTTGCGCAGATAGTTCTTGATCACCTGCTCCGTGGTTCCCAGCTGGAACGCGATCTCTTTATTGCGCTTGCCCTGGGTGATGCAGGTAATAATCGACATCTCTTTCGGCGAAAGCCGCGGTTGATTGCGAGGGCTCACCAATGCGGCTGCCTGCGAACGATAGGCCTCAATCACCCAATTCACAGATTGATTGTCGATCCACGTCTCGCCTGCGGCGATCCTGCGCACGCAACGAACCAGCAAGTCCGGAGAGATGGAGCGCGAAATGATGCCGCGAACCCCCCGCCGGTAAAGCTCCACCGTATGGTTCTCGTCCGTTGCCACCGCCTGCACAATCAGCTTCACGTCAGGCGCAAGCCGCAGCAGTTCAGGGATGACGTTAGCGGTACCCGCCAGCAGGCCGCCTTCGAGAAGCACAATATCGGTGGGATAACGCTCAATCGCGGAACGCAGATTTTCAAGCGAATCGGCTTGCGCAACCACGCGCAGGTCATCTTCGAGTGCGAAAACCTTTCGGATTCCGACCCGGTAGATTGCCTGAGAATCCGCAAGGATAATGCGGATCGCCCCCGGCTTGACCGGCGTATCCACAATTTCGCCCTCGGGAGGATCGTCCACGAAGTCCATAGTTGGCTGCCCAATACACCCACAGGTACTCTTATTGCTCCGCGAAACGGTACTCATCAATCGTGGATGCAGCGAGGTACTGATGTTGGCTTAGAGAGCAGCGTACCACACGCCCCGTGCAATGAACCAGCACATCATGGTTGGTTCCAAGTACCGGGCCGGGCATCCGCAGCGAAAAACGGATATCCAGGCCCACATTCAGTTCCCGATCCAGCGTAAACAACACACCGCTCGCTGAGATATTGCGGGTCTGACCCGAGAACTCCGTCTTGCCTGTCGAAAGCGTTGCTGGAAGCGCCAAAGGAAACCGGACTGCGCACCGGACCTCCTGACGTCCCTCGCCCCCAGCGGCTACCGCTGTCCGAACAGGTGAACTCGATCTTGAAGCTTTCATTCGTTGCACCTTCACCCAACTTGGTCCCAGTTCGCACTCTAGCGAACTTTCACACTTCAACCAACGGCACAATAGTTTCCAGAAAGGTAACTTACCCCTCTTTCGATCCATAGTTGCGAATTGCAGCTTCCTGATTTGAGCGAATACCGAAACCTGCAGCCGATGGGTACACAGCTTCTATCTTGAATAAATTCAATAGATTGAAACCATACATCAAAAACGAGCCCCGTGTCCGTTCCCGGAATTTCACCTCATCAATAGGCGTTTTTTTGCCCTCTCAAGGCATATTCACTCATTAGATTCCTCTGTTACGATTCCTCCCCGATTGGCGTTGTGAACGTCGCGCCCCTCTGATTCTCGGCGCCGGCTCCGCTCCGCATTTTTCCGCGCTTCCTCCGGCTCCCAAGCCGACCGCCGACTATATAGGTACGCAAGCCTCGCCAGGTAAGGTCCACTTCCGTCAGCTTCAAGGATCCCCTCTTTTTGTCCCCCCAGATATTCCATCCCCGCCGCGGACGCTGCGCTCCCGCAGAGAGCCGAAGCCAGCTCTCCGTTTTCCCCTCCCCGCGCTCGCCTGTTTTCAGATCGCTCTCTCAAGGCGAATGGCACGAAAAGCGTCCGAAAAATATCGCTGGAATTTCTTCCTTGCTAACCGATCCTACAACTGCCAAAATGACACCTAAGTTGTAGATGGGCGTTTTAGCCCACGACTGCTTGCCGGTTTTTTTCTTGACATCCGTCCAGAAACACTCCTCGGTAACTAGCAAACAAAAAGCGAATGTATGATTTCGAGGGCAAAAAAATGGCGAAAATGAGCCCCAAATCGATGACAAATCGCCAAAAAACTCGATTCGCAAAAATATTTTCCCGCAATGTTACTTTTGGGGTGGCCATTCTCCCACTTTCGGGTTACTCTTTGTATGCGTAGTTGTCTCTCCAGCAAGAGGTGCAAGATTATGAAGACTAGAAGCAATACAGTTCGCAGTGCGGTTCTAGTAGCCGCAGTTGCTGTTGCAACCACAGTTGCCATGGCGAGTCCCCTGACCATTCCCCCCATGCCCCAACGGTCAAGGTCCGGGAACCTAGCGGCCAGCCCACTCACCATTCCGCCTATGCCCCAGCGGTCGCGGTCTGGGAACGTAACGGTGGCTGCGAGCCCTCTCACCATTCCCCCCATGCCCCAACGGTCCAGGTCCGGGAACATGGCGGCCAGCCCGCTCACGATCCCGCCCATGCCCCAGCGGTCGCGGTCTGGGAACGTGACGATGGCTGTAAGCCCTCTCACCATTCCTCCGATGCCCCAACGCTCGGGCTCAGGATCAGGGAACGTAACTGCCTAGGTAACCTGCCAGGGCAATCGCCGTTCCCGCTTGGGGTTCTGTCCAATCACCCTGCTAGACTTGAGGTAGCGGGAATGGCTGCCTTCAAAGAGTGAGGAGGCCGGGTTGGACGGGTGGGACAGCGTTATATTATGTAGCGGCGTAGCCGCAGAGGTGGTCCTCATCCTTCTGCTGGCTAGAAGCCGTGCCTATAAAAATTTCCCCGCCTTCTTCCTTTTCCTCATCTGGAGCCTCTTCAGTGACGGCTTCATGTACTATGTTCGCGTTCACCAGTCGCCTGAGCTCTTCTATTCGATCTACAAGGTACAGCTGGTCATTGACTCCATCATGATCTTTGCTGTGCTCGTCGAAGTGGCCTGGAACGTCCTGCGCCCAATTCGCGCCTCTCTGCCTCGTTACTCCTGGCTCGGCATTGCTGCCCTGATCCTGGTCGGTGCCCTTATCCTCTGGCCCATCGCCGGCCTTACCGCGCCTCCAGGACTAACCCCCCAGGGACACAACTTCTTCGTCCTGCAGCAGACGCCCGCTCTGCTCCGCGCTGTCTTCTTCCTCGCCCTCGCCGCTTTCAGCCAGGTGCTCTCCATAGGCTGGCGCGACCGTGAGCTCCAGATCGCCTCCGGGCTGGGCTTCTATTCCATCGTCTCTCTTGCCATCTTCATGTTGCATACCCATCAGCCGACAAACTCGCCCTCATACCATATTTTGGACATCATGGGCGGCATCAGTTATCTCGTCGCCCTCTTCTACTGGGTTTACGCTTTTGCTACCCAGACCGTTGAGCGCCGGGAGTTCACGCCGCAGATGCAGAGTATGCTGTTGGCAGTGGCTGGCGCCGCTCGCAATACCCGCGTTGCCCTGAATGACTCCTCCAACGACCGGACTGGCACACGCCGCGACTAGTACCCCCTCCCCGGATTTCCGACGTCGCCAGATCCTAGCCCTGGATTCCCTAAGCTCGATTTCTGGGCCAGAATCCGTGGGCCGGCTTCCGTAGCCCCGCGCACTGGAGAACGTTTGTGAACCTTGACAGCATCGATCTCACCCTTTGGCTGGCTGGCGCCACCATGGAGTTCGCGCTTCTCTCCATCCTCCTCTACAATCGCATCTATCGCTCACTGCCCGTCTTCTGCTTCTTCCTCGGCTGGTGCCTGCTCAGCGACATAGGCATGGCCCTCGCAGTTCGTCTGCCCAATGCCTACTTGCCAGCTACCCTTGCCAGCATCACCGGCGACGCTCTCTTTCAATTGGCCATCCTCGCCGAACTCGGTAAAGCTGTCCTGTGCCACAACCACGTCGATCCGCCCAGCAAAGCCGTCCTCGTTCTCCTCGCACTGATCGCCTGCCTCATCGCCGGGGTTCTCAACAAGTGGAGAATCCCTACCGAGTACCCCTTCCTGCAGATGGTCTATATGGTCCTGCTCCAGGTCTTCGCCGCACTGCGCGTCGTCTTTCTGCTTACGCTTGTCTGGTGGACCAGCGTGCAAAAACTCCGCTGGCCCACACGCGAGCTGCAAATCCTCACCGGCCTCGGCGTCTATATTATGGTCACTCTGTGCGTCGTCGTCCTCCATACTCACAAATTAGTCGACGTGGGATATCACAGGCTCGATCAACTGCTCGTCGCGAGTTATCTCTTCGCGCTCGGTTATTGGATACTCGCGTCTACAACTAAAGTGGCAAAAACTGAATAATTCTCGTACACTCGCTTGGAATCTCTGCTAAAAGTAAATACATGCAAGTCCCACCCGGGAGAGAAGTGAGCCATTTACAGGTTCACCGCATCCCGGCCTGAGGAGCAAGAAAATGCTTTTGCCTTTGGTTCAACTCGCGGCTATTGCGGCTATTGCGTACTATCTCGTCCGTTGGAGAGCTGGCGCGAAGGCTCGCAATGCGCAAACCTGGGATTCCCTGCTTGCCAAGCTGCGCCCCGACTGGAGCGCTCGTGAGCTAAGTGATCAGTTCCTCTGGAAAGAGGGACTCAGCACAACTCCCGAAGATGCCTGGAAGCGTATGGAAGGCCCCAAGGGTTTGTGGGTGATCTATCAAAACGCGCGCGTCATGCTTGAGATGGCGGATTACGCCTCTCGCAACTGCGAAGGCGTCGATCGTCTCCTGATCGAAACGCTCCACAGCGACGCAATGCAGATTCGGGTCTGCGTCTTCTCGGCGCTCGGCCAATATGCTTTTACCCAGGCCAGCGAAGGCGTACGAGTTAACGCGTTCCGCGCCGCTTCCATGTACACCGGGATGGCCGCACGCATGACTCAAATGCTTCAGGAACACGCTGCGGTTCTCGTTCCAGATTTCGTCGCCGCCATGTAGTTCCGCCTCACTCTTCAAAGAAAAACCCCGGCGCCCGCCGGGGTTTTTCTTTTGCTTGTGCATCAGATTTCCCTCGTTCCCTGCTCTCTCGTTCGCTTGGTCCCTGCTGGGTCCCCAAGTACTCAACTCAAGAAGTCTTTCATAATCCCTGATCCCTGTTCCCTGATCCCTGCCTTTTACACCGGATTCGCCGCAAGAAATCCGTTAATCCGCTCGTACTCTTCCTCGCTCAGCTTGAAGTGCAGCGCCGCCGATGTCTCTTCCACCTGCTTGGGACTGCGGCCGCCCACAATCGCCGCAGTAATCGCCGGATGATGCAGCGTATAGCTCACAGCCACCACGCCCGGAGTCACTCCGTGTCCGTCGCCAATCTCGCGCAGCAAGTCCACCAGCCGCATATTCTTGCTCAGCCGCGGTTCGCTGAATTCAATGTTCTTTCTGCGCCAGTCATCCGATCCCATGGCAGCAATTCGCTCCGGAGTCATCTTGCCCGTCAGCATCCCTGAAAGCATCGGCGAGTAATTGATCACGCCGATGTTGTTCTTGAGCGCATACGGCAAAATCTTCTCCTCGATCGCGCGGCGCAGCATGGAGTAAGGCGGCTGCAGGCTCGTAATCGGTCCGATCTTTTGAATGCGCTCCATCTGCTCCACATTAAAGTTTGAAACGCCAATCCAACGCAGCTTCCCCTGCTCCTTCGCCCGCACCAGCGCTTCCCAGCCCTCTTCAATCTCACCCTCCGGATCGGGCCAGTGAATCTGGAACAGATCAATCCGTTCCACATTTAGCCGCCGCAACGCCGCCTCCACCTCTTCGGCCACCGAGGCGGCCTTCAGCGAGCGATAGATGTTGCGATCCGCATCCCAGCGCAGCCCGCACTTGGTAAACACGTACGGCTTTGTCGAAGCCGACTTCAGCGCGCGCCCCACCACCTCTTCCGAGTGGCCCAGCCCGTACACCGCCGCCGTGTCGATCCAGTTGATGCCCAGATCAATCGCCCGATGAATCGCGGCAATCGAATCCCTGTCGTCCTGCGGGCCCCAGGCAAAAGCCCAATCGCCCCCGCCAATGGCCCAGGAGCCGAAACCAATCGAGGTCAGTTGAAGATCGGAGTTGCCAAGTGTGCGCAATGGAGTGGATCCCGTGTGTGTCGTCATAGCTCAACGATAGACGATTCGCGCACCCGGCAAGTAGCGGAAAATCCAACTGACGGTCATCCTGAGCGAGCGAAGCGAGTCGAAGGACCTGCTTTTTGGATCCGCAGCCCTACCGGAACTCGAATCCGCTCAACGCAACCTGCGCTCCCGCTCTCGACAAGTGATCTCGGTCCCTGAAGTAGAGCGTCTGGTCACCATCGGAAAACCTGCAGCCTTGACCAGCCCGCATGGTGCCCAATCCTTCGCTTTTTTCTGCGAAGGGTGGGCTCGCATGCACTCCTGCCGTGCCGCAAAGCCCGCTGTGCATCTCCACCAG
>Ga0302320_10003454_pt1 | contig 36769 bp, 43 predicted proteins | sample Bog_T0_3_FD_202130 | JGI IMG/M metagenome (GOLD analysis project Ga0302320, IMG submission 202130) | Peat permafrost microbial communities from Stordalen Mire near Abisko, Sweden - Bog_T0_3 | ecosystem: Environmental > Terrestrial > Soil > Wetlands > Peat | place: Sweden: Abisko, Stordalen Mire...
CGGCGCTGCGGGAGGACCACCGTCTGACCGCAGAGCAACCACGTTTGGATACCCCGCGGCGTCTGACGAGGCGACTCGGTAAGCGGTCGGGAAGGAAACACGCCGCGCGGAGTCTTTAGGGAGGCAGAAGTCCTTACATACCTATACCGACAGGAGCTTCGCCAGTGTCCAAGCCCTCCCTTCTCGCCGTGGCCGGCGGCGTGCTCGCTGCCGTCGCGCTCGTGGCGTCCGGCAGTGCCGCCGCGTCCGGTGCGAGCGTTCGCGGCGCCCACGCGAGCTCAACAGCGCCCGCGTTCCTCTCATCGCTTCACACGGTCACCACGATCGGCTCGACCGTTCCGGCGAACGGCGACATCAACCCCTACGGACTCGCCGTGGTGGGGACCAGTGTTGGGTCGCTGAGGGCCGGCGACTACCTCGTCAGCAACTTCAACGCGAAGTCGAACAACCAGGGGACGGGGACCACGATCGTTCAGCTGACGCCGTCCGGGAAGCTGTCGCTGTTTGCGACCATCAACGCGAAGACACTGCCCGGCTCCTGTCCCGGCGGTGTCGGGTTGACGACGGCGCTGAGCATCCTGCCGGGCGGCTACGTCGTGGTCGGCAGCCTGCCGACGACCAACGGCATGTCGGCGACGGCCCAGTACGGGTGTCTGATCGTGCTCAACAGCAGCGGCAAGGCGGTCGAGACGATCGCCGGCAAGAACATCCAGGGCCCCTGGGATATGACGTCGGTCACGCAGGGCTCGACCACGACACTGTTCGTCAGCAACGTGCTCAACGGCGGCGCCAAGGCGGGCCTGAAGACCGTCGACAACTCGACCGTCGTCAGGATCACCCTCAACGCCGCCGCCGGACACACGCCGACGGTCCAAAGCGAGCAGGTCGTCGCGGACGGCATTCCGTGGCGTGACGACAAGGCTGCGCTCGCGATCGGCCCGACCGGTGTCGCGCTCGCCAGCAACGGAACGCTCTACGTCGCCGATACGCTCGAGAGCCGCATCATCGCCATCCCCGACGCTATGACCCGAACGGCAGCTCTGTTCGACAAGGGCACCACGCTGACCTCGGGTGGGCATCTCAACCAGCCGCTCGGGCTCATCTTGGCGCCGAACGGCGACATCCTGACGACCAACGCCGGTGACGGGAACATCGTCGAGACGACACCGAGCGGCCACCAGATCGCGACGGCCGCCGGCGACGCAAAAACCGGCGCCGGGTCGCTATTCGGACTCGCGATCGCACCCGGCGGGAAAGGCCTCGTGTACGTCGACGACGGCTTCAACACGCTACGCCTGCTGCATTAGCGGATAACGGCCTCGCGAGGCACGAACCTTGTTTCGTGCCTCGCGAGCGTTGGCCGCGCGGATGCTCCGACCTGCCCGACGGGCTCCGACTGAGCAGCGGCGCACACCACACCTCGGCGCGCTCGGCGAAGCGGCGATCCTCACCGGCGGGGGCATCGTCGTCCTCGTCGAGGTAGTCGGGCGACGATCGGGACGAGGAACCCGTCCCTCGAGCCATCTTCAGTGATCCGCAAAGCGCTCCACGAGTACCTCAAAACCGGCTGAGCAGGGCGGCTTTGTTCACGCGGTTGCGGCACTCTGGCGCGGCCGTCGATCGTGGGCCCGGACCCGTAACGGCTCCAGCTGGCGGCGTCTCAGGAAGGTCCCAGCCGCCGTTTAGATTCCGGTCACTCCATCGCGCGACGCTGTGACTCGCAGTTACCAATTCCGAAAGACGTGAGGCGTGATGTTCCCCCGCAAGCGCATATTCGCCGTGATGCTCGTAGGAGCGTTGCTCGGCACCTCGGCGCTCGCGCCAGCGCAGGCATCTGCCGCTCACAGCCGCGTGGTTGGTCCACTGCCCGCTCAGTCAGCGACCATCTCCGAACGCAAGCGAGCGCGACGCCGTCGCACGAGGGTGCGCACGATCGTGTCGCGCATCGGCGTTCGGCTGCGCGGCACGCGGACGATCCGGCCAGGGCGCAAGGCCGTCCAGTCGCGGCGTCCGGTTCTGGACACGTTTGCTCGCGGACCGCCGCGACCGCAGGACTACTGATCTCGGGGCGCGGCGGCTGATAGCCGCCCGCCACCGGGAGTGAGCCGCGTCGCCACAAGATCGGCCAGGCGCCAACCGAGTCCACCGGCGTTGGTGGGCGCGCGTCGGGTCCGTCCTGCGCGACGTAGCGGTCGCAGGCAATCACTCAGAAGCTTAAGGAGCCAACGATGTCCGCACGCCGAATCGCTGTCCTCGTGGGCAGCCATGACCCCGCATATTTCGCACGCAACACGCAGCCCGACCGGCCGAGCGAAGCAGCAGTGCTCACCGCGCTTCGAGCCCAGCGCTCGACCAGCGAAGCCAACCACCGTGCATCCGCTACCCGTACCCCGGCGGGTCATGGTAGGAGCATCGCTCGGCACCCCGGCGCTCGCACCGCCGCAGGCACCTGGCGCGCGCATCTGCCCGACTCAGGCGGCCCGCCGCGGTTCGGTCTTCTCGCCGCTGCGGCGCGCACGCGAAGGCCGACCCGCCGCCTACGCGCGCGCAGTCTCGCGACCCGGACCTCCCGCGCGTGATGCCCAGGCGGGACGGCTACCAGAGCCGTCCCGCCTCCAGGCCGTGTACCCCCATTCGATTGCAAGGAGTTCTCCATGCTTTCCCGCAACCCCACCAAGTTCGCCGTCGTCGCTGCCGCAGTGATCGCGATCGGGGGCGGGAGCTTCGCATCGGAAGGTGCCGGGCACAGCTGTCTACACTGCCCGGCATGACGACCGTGGCAGTGACGTTCATGAGCATCGAAGCGCGGCCCACGGCGGTGATCGGGCAGACGACGACGTGGATGGAATTTCAGAACGTGTGGGGCTCGCTCTTGGATCAGGTCTACCGATTTGTCCGCAGTCGCGCTGAACTTGCGACCGGCGAGGGTACGGAGCTTTGGCAGAACGTGATGCTCTATAAGGACGACAGGCCGGAAGTCGAGGTCGGTGTTCTCGTCAACGGAACATTCACCGCTGAAGGTCCTGTGATCGCGTCAGAGCTTCCTGGCGGAGATGTCGCGACGGCCACACACCGGGGCGATTACGCGCGCCTGGGGGTCACTCATGATGCCGTGCGCGCTCACGTCGCATCCCATGGACGTGAGCTTGCGGGACCGCGATGGGAGATCTACGGACATTGGCGCGCGGACCCGAGCGAGCTCGAGACCGAAGTCTTCTGGCTCCTTCGGTGAGACTTCAGGATGGCACTCAAGCCGTCGGGAAGGCTGGCGTTTGCCCGACGGTGAGGCTAGCTATTCGCGAGGAGGAACAGTCCCGGTCGGAATGGATTGCGGCGTCGGATCATGGTGGTATTACTTCTTAGTCTTACCGAATGCGCGTTACCCAGAAGGGCCAAGTCACGATCCCGCTTGAGGTTCGCCGCGCGCTGGGCATCCGCGCGGGCAGCGAGGTGCAGTTCAAGTTGGAGGCCGACAGCGCGCGACTCGTGATCGACCAGGCCCGCGCCGCCCGCGAGATCGACCTGATGCGCGGTGCCGGTAGCGGCGAGCTGAGCACGGACGAGATCCTCGCGCTCACGCGCGCGTGAGCGACACCAGCGGTACCGTCGTCGACAGCAGCATCCTGCTAGACGTCTTCACCGTTGACCCGATCTGGGCCGACTGGTCGCAGACGGAGCTCACGCGAGCAGCGCAGCGCGGTGCGCTGATCCTCAACGCTGTCGTCGTTGCAGAGATCGCACCGCGCTTTGAACTGATCGAAGCGTTGCGGGCGGTTGAGCAGAATGGGCGGTCGGTTTGCTTGCCGCGGGCGAGGGCGCGGGCGCGGGCCAGGCAGGTTCATGCGCGTCCTGCGTAGCGCCAAACGCTCAGGTAACGCCGGCGACGCCGATCAAGGTGCCTTCAGGGTCGGTGAAGTGACCGACGACGAGACCGTTCGGTGAGGTGGCTGGACCCATGACCCGTACGCCTCCGAGGTTCTCCGCTCGCTTTAGCGCAGCCTCGACGTTCGGGACTCCAACGTAGAAGACGGCGTGGCTCTCGTAGCTCGGTCCGCCCCCTACGCCACCCCGGATGCCCGTTCCATCCTCCGACGTGATGAGATCCAGAAACCCGTAGCTCCCCGGTTCCGAGACCTCTTGGGCGACCGGCGACGGCGTCTGGAACTCCCATCCGAACAGGCCCGTGTAGTAGTCGCGGAGCTTCTGTGGGTCGTTGCCGATGATCTCGAAGTGCACCACAGGTTGTCCCACGTGCTCTCTCCGTTCGTTGGCCAGTTTTCGATGCATCGACGGCGTAGTGCGCAGAACGTCATCAGTGCGCGCTGCTCGATCGTCTAAGCGGGCGCGCCTGATCCTGTCAGATCGCTGCCTGTCTCCTGAGAAGCAACAGTCCGCGCGACGTCGCGTCGTTGCCCAAACGCGCGCGAGTTGCGGCAGCCGGACGTCGCGGGTGCGACACTGAACGAAGATGACGGAGCTGGGTTCGGCAGTTGAGGTTTCGCGTCAGCTGCTTCGGTTCGACGCGCCGGTGGTTGGGTGGCTCGTTGGCGACATCCTGCCGGACGGGTCGCTTGAGCCGGCAGGCGGACGCGTCGAAGGTGGGACGTACACCGGCACAGTGAACGCGTTCGAGGCGTGCGAACGCGCTGCGCAAAGCGTCGGGCCGCCCCGTTTGGGAGGGCGTGGTTTGCGTCCCCTCGTCGCGGTCGGGCATCCGACGCCGTTTCCGTTCTGCGAGTGCGGCTTTCCGAGCAGCTACGAACCCGGTGGACGTTGGTTCGATCATTACCGCGACCGGCTGGGTTACCGGATGCGAACGGTGGCGCTCGTCGAGGTTTGCGGGCGTCTCATGCTGAGCAACGCCGGCGTGCGCGGCGAGTACGGGCGCGTGCTCGCGATCGCGGCATCGCCGGACGACGCGCCGCAGCGACGCCGACGCGCGGCGGCGGCAACGGAGCGGCTCGGGGCAGCCCTGTTTGAGGCCCAACCCGAAGCTTTCAACCTTGAATCCATGGCCCGGTTGATCCCGGTGGGCGCGGTCGTGCCCACGCATCGCGACTTCGAGCGGTTTGCACACGACCGCTCGCTACGGCGGTGGACTTCGCGGGCGCAGATGAGATCGATCAGCGGGATCGCGCGCGCTGGCGGCTCAGCGACGGTGCTGATCGCCTTCCTCATCGCCATCGGTCTTGGCGCGCTGGGCGCACCCGAGGCCGCCACGATCCCGGTCGCCGTCGCGGTCGGCGTCGCAGCGCTCGCGTTTTCGCTCTACAAGCTCCCCGATTTCGAGTACTGCGTCGAAGCATCCGCACCCGCCCCCGCAGGCGCGCCCAAACTCCCGACCACCGAGCTCATTCCAGTCGCCCTCGGAGCGCCCGAACTCAACCTCGTCCCCGTGCTCGGCGAGGTCGGCAAAATCGCTAAGTAGCCAGCGTCTGGCACAAAGCAAAGCTGCTGGAATGCGCGCGCAAGGCGACAGCTCCACGATCATGCGAAAGGGGCCGTGTGGAGCGGCTACTTCGCAGCTCCTCTGACAGGGCCATCCGAAAACCTGGTCGGGCCGTGTGTGGGTCCGCGCCGCGTCGGCTATCGGTATTGACCGGCAAAGCCTTTACCGCTAACGTAAAGGGATGCCTCGTATCTCGACGAAAAACCAAGTCACGATCCCTGTAGCGGCGCTCGAGGAGTCCGGTCTACGCGCCGGCGAGAAGGTCGTCGTTGAACCGCTCGGCGACGGTGAGTTGCGCGTACGCCGTAGCGCACTCACGTTCGAGAACGCGTTCGGCGCGCTCACGGGCACCTACCCGCCCGGCTACCTCGCCCGCCTCGACGCCGAAGACGAACAGCGTTGAAGCTGCTCCTAGACGCTGACGTGGTTATCGGCGCGCTCGACCGTAACGACACCCATCACCACGAAGCACACGCCCTGTTCAAGCGCTGGAACGAACGCGGCGACACAAGGCTGATCAGCCTCGTGAACCTCAGCGAGGTCCTGGTCGCCCCCGCCGCCAACCCGGCAAAGCTCGCCGCCGCACGCGAAGCGATCTCCGCGCTCGGTGTCTACGCCCATCAGCCGAGCGAGACGATCGCCGTCGACGCCGCGAGACTCCGCGGTCGTCACGCGATCAGCCTTGCTGACGCCTACTGCCTCGCTACCGCCAAGCAGACCGGCTCGACCATCGCCTCGTTCGACGAAAAGCTCCTCCACGCCGCCAACAGCGAGCCCGGGATCACGGCCATCACCTCGCGTCACGGAGCAGACCAGCGCTGACCCACGGGAGCGCTGCCGAACGGCTTACGCCCAGGGCCGTTCAGATGCATCGCTGGCCTGCCTCTCGGGGCGCCCTTCGCCTAGCCGGACCACGCGCAGGGTGGTGCGGCGGCTGGTCAGTTCAGCCAGTAGATCAAGGCGCGGCCGCGCCGATCGATGAAGAAGACGCTGGCAACGCATGCGTCGCAGCCGTGGCGCTGCCGTGGGGCGAGGTACACAGTCAGCGACTTCGCGACGAGCGCTGACCCGCAGGAGTAGCGCACGACCCCGGGGTAGGCGATACGCGACCCCAGCGACGAGCCGTCCACCACCTGGTTGGCGGGTCCTCGTGCCGGCGTTCCCGCGCGCCATAGCGCGCGCACCTTCGGCCACCACGCCCGGTCAGAGTTGCGCAGGTCGACCGCGAGACTGATCCGGTCGTAGCTGCCGGCGATCTGCACAGCGCGCTTCCCGGTTGTGGCGGTGAAGCTCTCCAGGCCGGACGGGTTCGGGCAGGCGTCCAGTCCGCCCCCGTGTGATTTGAGCGGTCCCGGATAAATCGAGCGCGGGAACTGACTCGCCGCCGCGGCGGCGACGCTCACGGCCACGACTAGCCAAAGCACCCATCCACCGTGCAACCACCAATGTCTTCGCATCCCGGACGAAACATACGCGCCGCGCGCGGACCTGGCTATCGCTGATGGCAGTCGTGTGAACCGGCTGCCGCCTGGGTCAGTGGTTACCAACAGCCTCGGCTGCCCATCACGAGCGCGGTTTCAGCGTGGATCGGGTCGATGATCTCGGCGTTTGTCGGCAGCGGTCCGGTGTCCGTCTACTCGCGCTGTAGCACACTCTGCCGGGCGAGAGAACCAGCGAACCGCACGTCTCGCCACGCGTACCCTCACACTCGAGCAGATCCTCGACATGATCACCGCCATCGCCATGATCCACGGTGACCCCGCATACCTCGAGCCGATCCTGCAGACGTCGCTCGATGGCCTCCGCCCCGCACACGACCGCGAGCGCGCGTAGCCCCGCCCGCAGCCACGCCTCCTCGGAGGGCTCACGAATGTCGACTCGCGACCGCCTCAGCACCGCTCACCACGACGAAGGAACTCCCATGCAGATCACTCGCAGCAGCATCGACACCATGAAAGGCCCGGCTGACTGGTTCACCGGCGACGTCTACATCGACACGATCGCGGCGGGTTCAGGGCCCTCTCGCCTCGGTGCGGCCAACGTCCACTTCACGCCGGGCGCGCGGACAGCCTGGCACACCCACCCGCTCGGGCAGACCATCTACGTCACCGAGGGCGTCGGCCTGTGCCAGCGCGAGGACGGCCCGGTCGAGATCATCCGCCCCGGCGACCGCGTCTACTTCGAACCCGGCGAGAACCACTGGCACGGCGCGGCCCCCAGTCGCTTCATGATTCACACCGCGATGCAGGAAGCCGACGACTCCGGCAGCCCCGTGAACTGGGGCGCCCACGTCACCGACGATCAGTACACCGCCACCCCCACGACCTGACAGCCGAACGGGCCCGGGCGACGTTCGCAGCGCCGTCCCCGCCCGGCGACACGAGCCTCTGCGCGGTCATCGGCACTGGCCCGCCCGCGTCGCCGACGGTCACGCCGCCCACCATGGCCTGAACGAGCAGCGCGCCTCTCGCTGAGGTCGGGATCCATGTACTTCGCCGAGCACAAGTCGTAGTGCTCGTGCTCTCGATCGGCGCTCCCGGCCCGGTACTTCTGCCACACGACCTCGGGTGTCACCGTGCTGTCTCTACGATGGGTGGATGGCTGTAAGGAAGAGTGCCGGGATCATCCTCTTTCGCCGTACCGCGGCGGCACGCGAGCCGGAGATCCTGCTCGGTCACCCGGGCGGCCCGCTCTTCGCGCGCAGGGACGAGGGCTACTGGTCGATCCCGAAGGGTGAGCCGGACCACACCGATGCGGACCTGCTGGCGGTTGCCCGGCGTGAGTTCGCCGAGGAGGTCGGTCGTCCGGCGCCTTCGTGTCAACCGGACGGGTCGGCGCCGATCTCGCTCGGCACGATCGTCCAGAAGGGTGGCAAGGTCGTCTATGCCTGGGCGATCGAGGGCGATCTCGATCCGGCCACGGCGCGGTCGAACGTGTTCGAGCTGGAATGGCCGCCAGGGAGCGGCCGGCGCGAGAGCTTCCCTGAGATCGACCGGGTGGCGTGGTTCGCACCGGGCGAGGCTCGCCGCCGGCTGAAGCCGGCTCAGATCTCGTTCGTCAACCGGCTGATCGCCGCCGTCGATGGTGAATCCTTGACGTCCGAAACGACTCGCTAGCTGTCGAGCCGGGCAGCGGACGCCGCACAGCGTCGCCGCCGCAACGCGCGCGAGATCTCTCGCCGTGGTGCGGCCGGGGTCGCGCGTTAGAGTCGTAGGCTCGGTCTGGCGTGCGCGTTGGCGGGGGCTCCCGCTCGATCAGCATCACTCCGCCGCCGCCTTACGGCAGGCCTTCGATGATGCGGACGAGTTCGTCGCGCTGGTAGCCCTGCTGTCGGGCGAAGCGGACGAGTTCGCGCGCACGAGCGGTGACCGCGCCCCTTTGCGGCGTGCCGGCGACCGTTACCCCGCGGCCGCGGCGAAACTCGAGGATCCCCTCATCGCGCAGCACCCGCAATGCGCGCAGCACGGTATTCGTGTTCACCCCCAGCTCGGCGGCCAGATCCTTCGCCGGCGGCAGCCGCTCCCCGGGCTTCGCTTCACCGTCGGCGATCGCGCGGCGGATCTCCGCAGCGACCTGCTCGTGCAGATTAGTTGGCTCATGACGGTCGACCTTGACATCCAGCATGATGCTAGAGATAGTAGTTCCAAATGGGTGTCGGTGTCAATCCATGAGCGTTCTCGTTCCCCCGCCCGCGCCGGTCCGCGAAGACCCGCAGGCGCTGATCAAAGAGGCACGGCGACGCACCCGACGCCGGCGCCTGCGCGCCACGATCGGGGCCGCCTTGGCGGCCGGCGCGGCAGCGCTCGCGTTCTTCGCGGGCTCTGGCGGCAGCGCCGGCGTGGTCGGCGCAGGGGCCAGCCGCCCCTTCGTGGACATCAGGGCGTTCAGCCGTGAGGGCGAGCTCGCGTTCATCTCGCGCGGCGCTCTCTGGGTGCTCGACGGGGCGGCCGGGTCGCTGCGCAAGGTCGCCTCGACGACCTACACAGCGCAGTCAGTCGCGGACTACGGCTTCAACACCCAGGTCTCGCGGTCGACGCCCGTGGGGCCCAGCGGGCCGACCTTGTCGCACGACGGCCGCTGGCTCGCGTATCTGGTGACGGTGCAGAACGGCGACGGGAGCCCCTCGCAGCTGTGGATCGCGAACGGCGATGGCAGCGGTGCCCGCAGGGTGGAAGGGCTGTCGGTCGACGGGCTGGTCGGCTGGAGCCCGACCGCGGACGTGCTGGCCGTGATCGCCGACGCGAAGGGCCGCCCGCAGGCGGTGGAGCTCGTATCCGTGCACGGCGATGTCAGGCGGCTGTTCGCACTGCCGGCTTCCTCGACGGCGCCAACCTGGCTCGACGGCGCGGTCTGGTCGCCCAACGGCCGCGAGCTCGCGGTCTCCGTTGACAACCCGCGACCGGGCGTGTCGGGGACCGTGACCGCCTATCCGGTGGGCGCTGGCAAGCCAGCCACCTGGTTCTCGATCCGCGCCGACCGCCATCTCGCTGACATATATGGGGGCGGCTGCGGCGATGTGATCGCCCAGCTCGCGGGCTGGTGGCCGCGGTGGGGGATCGCGTTCTGGGCGATCGCCTGCGGCGCCTCCCGCAACCTCGACAACACGCCGCTCGAGGTGCTCACCGGCCCCGGCGCGCGGCCCCGACTGATCGCCCAGACGCTGTCCAAGCCCGGCATCGACCCGGTTGCCGCCGGGCGCGGAGGCGAGCTCTCGGTCGTCGAAACGACGAGCAGCGCCGGGCGCGTGTACTCGCAGGGCAAGAAAGTCGAGACCTGCACGAGCAGCACGCTGACCTGCACCGCACTGCCCGACGACAGCGTCTGGTCCGGCAAGACTCCAAAGCTGCCGTGCCTCGGCGGAGCTTGCGGCCCGCTCCGCAGTCCCGAGCCGGGTACGCCCGGCTCCGCCGTCTCGCTCGAACCGGCCTGGTCCCCAAACGGCAACCAGCTCGCCTACGTGCTGGCGCCGACCACCCCCACCGATCTCGCCACCCCCGTCTGGTACGCGGCGCACGAGCTGCTCGTCTGGAACCGGCACACCGGCTCAAGCACAAAGCGCGCGAGCGTCTCCGGTGTGTCGGTGCCGACGTGGTCTCGCGACGGCCGCGATCTGCTGTACGTCAGCGCCGACGGCCTCTGGCTGGCCCCCGCCGGCGGCGGCAAGCCGGTCGAGATCGAACAGCCCCTGTTCAGCGAAAGCGTCTGGAAGGCGCCGCCGACGTCGATCTCGTTCAACGGCCAGATCGATTGGACCGCCCAGTTCAGCTGGTCGTCCCCCTGAACGACAGCCAACCACCGCAACCGCATTCGCGTTAGAGAGCGACCGCGCAGCCGTACCGTGGCGTCGAGCTGCCGCGGACGACGTCCAGCGCGCTGCTCGATTGCCGGCTCACGCGACGGGCGGTGGCTTGCCCTCTGCACTGGCAGACAGCGCGGGATCCCAATCGCACACCGCGCACGCATGGCGGAAGGCCGAGCGGGCAAACTCGACCCCGGCCTGATGCGGGTCGGGGCTGGCGCACACCTCGTCCCAGTCCAGGATGTACTCGCCGAGCTCCGCGTTCCAGTACGCGGCCGCCGGGGAAAGCGTTGCGGTCGCGAAAGCTGCCGGCGCTGGGTGCGCGTAGGCGTAGAACGCTGCTTTGCCGTACCGCCCATCGCCGGGCCACCATCCGACGGCGACCTCTTGCGCGTCCATCGCGTTGCGCATGATGAAGTCGCCCGACGGCGGATCGGCGGGCGAGCCGGAGAAGAGGTTCACTGCGAGGTCGAACGATCCCCACCATGCGTTGACCGGCGTCGAACGCCCGCGGTAGGGCGCCCGGAACGCTGCGAGGATCAGCGCCGCGCGGGTTGCCGCAGCAAAGTAGGAGGCGACCTGACCGGGGTCATAGCGCGTGTGCTCGTGGTCCTTGTCAAGCGGCACGCTCCATGGCACCTCTTGCGGCGCGGGATTGATCTCGACGGCGCCGCCAAGGCTGCGGACCGCCTCGAGCACCTCCCGGGTGACCTCGGCGACCGGCCGGTCGGGGGCGAGGGGGACGCGATGCGCGCCGCCGGCACTGTGCTCGACGATCGCCTCGTGGCTTCGTAGATCAAGCGCGACGACGAGCGCCCCCGAGCCGTCGGCCGCGGGCAGCAAGCCGGTCTCCCACCCTCGCGCGCTCAGATGCAGCGCCGCGTGCTGCAACTGCGGCTCGGGCGGCGCGAGCGCCACGGCCAGCTTGCCAAGGATCTGGGTATGGGCGTGCAACGTGTCGCACGTCGCGCGCCACTCCTCGTAGGAGAGGATCGGCCAGTCCGGGGACATGGGCGCACGCTACCGGTCAAGCGCGGAAAACGCTCAGCGATGGGCGCTCAGCGGTCGTTCCAGCCGGCGCCGGTCGCTTCGTACTCCTCGACCCGTGCCTGCACCAGCGCCTTCAGTAGCTCGGCCGGCAGCTCGCGGTCGTAGGGGAGCTTGATGAAGCCCTCGCCGGCCTCGTAGCCGGCGGCCACAACCGCGGCCTTCTGGGTGGCGAAGAACGGCGGCGGGAAGCGCAGCGAGCAGTGGTTCTTGAAGTTCTGGAGCATCCACAGGTTCGTCTTCTCGCCGCGGACGTACACCGGCAGGTTCCACTTCAGTTCCTCGCGTGCCTCGGGGTCGGCATCGAGGCTCAGCTGCCTGAGCGCCTCGAGGTGCGGCCGCTGGACATCGTTCAACTGCGCAAAGAAGTCATCAACGCTTGACCGCTTCGGCATCGGCATGGCGTCAGCCTACCTCGAAGCCGGGGACAATTCGTCCGCGAAGCGGTATCGGCCGCACGTCGTTTCACCCCCGCCCCAATTCGGCCACTGCGGTTCGCGCAGCGACGGCGCAGGGGTCAGCCGTCGGGGCCCTCGAGCGCCGAGCGGAGGTAGCGCTCTGGTGCTTCGAGAAATCCGCGCGTGAGTCGCACGGCATCGAGGTCGTCGTACGCTCGCGGCGCGATACCGGCGTCGCTGAACTCGACGATCTGGGCGTCTGGGCATGCGAGCAGGATCGGGGAGTGGGTCGCGATCACGAACTGCGAGCCCTCGCGCACGGCGCGGACGATCACGGCGAGCAGCGCCAGCGCGCCGGTGACCGACAGCGCCGCCTCCGGCTCGTCGAGCAGGTACAGGCCCTCGCCCCCGAAGCGGTTGGCCGCCAGCGCGAGAAATGACTCACCGTGAGACTGTCGATGCAACGGCACGTCTCCGTAAAGTGCGAGGTCGGGTGCGAAGCGACCGCCGCCGTCGACGAACTCGGCAACGTTGAAGAAGCTCTCGGCACGCAGGTAGTAGCCCTTGCGCGGCCTCCTCGTAGCGAGGATCGGCGAGAGCGCTCCGTGCAGCACGCTCCGCGGCACGGCAGGAAGCTCCCCCCAGCGCTCGAGCTCGCCTCCGTGGGCCGCGAAGCCGATCGCTTCGGCAAGCAACTCGACCACTGTCGATTTGCCCGTGCCGTTCTCACCAGCCAGCAGCGTTACCGCGACGTCAAGTCGCAGTTGCTCGATGGCTGCCATCGCGGGCACGTCAAACGGGAAGCCCTCGCCCCAGTGCTCCTCAGCTCGGGCAAGCCCAAGAATGTAAGGCCCCGCTCCGAACGGCCTGCTCGCGCGCTTTCGCACCACGCTGGCACCGTAGCCACAAACGGCAAGGGCTGCTCGGGGTTCGCATACCTCAGCCGCCGTGTTCGCAGCGCTTTACGGATGAGCGGTCGCTGCGCGCGCGGCTTCATGCATGCACCGTGCCTGCCGCCGCCACCTGCGCACGGGAGTCCCACCATCAGCGCTGCGCGGGGGTGAATTCGAACTAGCCGGTCGCGGCGGGCTTGCGGATCCCTTCGCAGACGATCTCGACCATCCGCTGGCAGGCGAGGTCCTCCTGTTTGGAGTGGCAGGCGCCAACGATCAGGGCCATCACCTCGCCGGTCGCGACGTCGCCGCGTACAGCGCCAGCCAGCTTTGCCCGCTGAAGCAGCACGTCGATTCCGCGCGTCAGCTCCTCGACGCTCGCCGCGCAGGCGGACTTGATGTCGAGCCCGGAGGCGTCCATTGCATCGAAGAGGTCTTGCTTCGCCGATGCCTGGCGGCCGAACTCCCGCAGAAAAGCGAACACCGCCTCGCCAGGTGCATCGCTCTCGGCGAGTTGCCTGGTCCCCGCGCAGAGCTCGTCGAGACGCGCTGTCACGATCGCTTCGAAGAGCGCTTCCTTGGTCGGGAAATGGCGGTAAACCGTCCCGACCCCGACGCCGGCCCGCTGGGCCACCGCGTCGATCGGCGCCGATACGCCCTCTGCGGTGAAGGTCGCCTCCGCTGCCTCGAGGATCCGCTCACGGTTTTTCGCAGCGTCAGCGCGCAGCGCTCTCGGCGCCGCGGTGTCGCCGCTCGCTCGGCCATCCTCCTGCTTGACGTGCTCGCCTCCGGCGTCCGCGACCATCGCCTCGCTCACAAAATTTGGGGTTGACAAGCGGAACGTGAGTTCCGTATAGTTCCGATCGAACCGGAACGACCGCTCCGATTGTAGCGGCGCCCAGACCAAGGAGCAAGCGAATGGCGACCGACAGCCGCATTTCCGCAGACCCCACGCCGGCCGTCGGGCCGGACCCGCGCCGGTGGTGGTCGCTCGGCGTGATCGCGATCGCGCAGCTGATGATCGTGCTGGACGCGTCGGTCGTGATCGTGGCGCTGCCGTCGGCCCAGGTCGCGCTGCATATCTCCGCCGCCAACCGGCAATGGGTACTGAGCGCATACACACTCGCATTCGGCAGCCTGCTGCTGCTCGGCGGACGGATCGCAGACTACGTCGGTCGCCGGCGCATGTTCGTGATCGGCCTGATCGGGTTCGGCGCGGCTTCAGCCCTGGGCGGGCTCGCCCAGGATCAGGCGATGCTGTTCGGCGCCCGCGCGGTGCAGGGAGCGTTTGCCGCAGTGATGGCGCCGGCATCGCTGTCGCTGCTGACCGTGACCTTCACCGAGGCGCGCGAGCGCGCCCAGGCATTCGGCGTCTACGGCGCGGTCGCCGGGGGCGGGGCGGCAATCGGTCTCGTGCTCGGCGGGATGCTCACGCAGTTCGCCTCCTGGCGCTGGACGCTGCTGATCAACGTCCCGATCGCGATCGCCACGGCTTTCGCCGCAGTCCGCTTCATCCGCGAGAGCAAGGCGGAGGTCAGGGAGAGCTACGACCTGCCGGGGGCACTTGCGGTCACAGTCGGCCTGTTCCTGCTGGTTTACGGGTTCACGATCGCCAGCACACACGGCTGGGGAGCGCCGCTGACGCTCGCGCTTCTGATCGGTGCGGTTCTGTCGCTCGCCGCCTTCGTCGTCATCGAGCTGCGCGTTCGCCACCCCCTGCTCCCGCTCCGCGTCGTCCTCGAGCGCAACCGCGGCGGCTCGTTCCTGGCCTCCCTGCTGGTCGGGTGCGCGCTGCTCGGCACCTTCCTCTTCCTCACCTACTTCCTGCAGCGCACGCTCGGCTACTCGGCGCTGCGGACCGGCTTTGCCTTCCTTCCGTTCTCCGGCGGGATCATCCTCGGCGCCGGCATTGCCAGCCAGCTGCTGCCACGGATCGGCCCACGTCTGCCGATGGTCATCGGCTTGACGCTCGCGACCGCCGGGCTGCTCTGGTTCACCCAGCTCGGCGTGCACAGCAGCTATGCGGCAGGCGTTCTGCCGCCTGAGATCATCGTCAGCCTTGGTATGGGCATGACCTTCGTGCCGATGAGCAGCACGGCCCTGATCGGCGTGGACCACAAGGACGCCGGCGTCGCCAGCGCACTCGTCAATGCAACCCAGCAGGTTGGCGGCGCGCTCGGCACCGCGCTGCTCAACACCGTTGCGGCGACCGCGACCGCGTCCTATCTCGCGAGTCATGCCCACTCGCTCGCCGCCACATCACTGGGAGCCGTCCACGGGTACACGACTGCATTCAGCGTCAGCGCGGCGCTGATGCTGCTCGCCGCGATCGTCGTCGCCGGCTTCGTTCGGGCATCGCGCAAAGAACTGCAGTCCGAGCACATCGACTTCGTGGGCGTTGGGGCACTCGACACCGGAGCGACGGCTGGCTAGCTGATCTGGGAGTCCTGTCGGGCCCACGTAGACGCCGACGGGGGGCCCTCGAGGAACCGCCGCCGGCGCGGTCCAGTCTGTGGCGGCCCGACGGCGGGCGCGCAGGCGGCGCGCGCTTCGCCGTCGTGGCCGGGGCGCAGCGGCAGGTGAGCGAGTGGCGGTGGCGGAGTTCGGGCAGCCATACCGGGAGCGGGTATCGGTGAACGGGCGTTTGCACGGCCGCCGACGACAAGCGCGACCGCGCAAAATCCGCCGGCGCACGCGGTCGGGCGCGAGTGCGTCGACGCGTCGCTTCACCCGTCGCGTGACGCCGCCGCTCGGCTCCCGCGGCGGCTGCAAGTCACCGCCCGGCGCAGGCGGCACGGCTCGTTTTCCGCTACGGGGCGTGGTAAAATTTTTAGGTGAGAAGGGCGTGGTTGCGATGTGGGCCGACCGATAGGGGCGGGGTGCAGCGCAACAGGACTTTCCGAGACTCGTCGTTGACCGCTCGGAGGTTGCCGTCCTGTTCTCCATCTTCACCCCAAGCGCAGCAGTAACCAGATCGCGGAGCGCTCGCGACACGCAGGTTGGCGGCGGTCGGCGCAAGCGGACGATCGGCGCCGTCACACGCTGCATCGTCCGGCGAAGCCGCGCGGCGGTTGGTCATGCCAACTGACGACCTGGCGGAGGTGCTGAGCGCCTTTGCCCGCAACATGGCGACGGATTTTCCGATCCAGGGCATCCTCGATCACCTCGTTCATCGCATCGTCGAGATCCTGCCGGTGACCGGCGCCGGAGTCACGCTGATCTCGCCAGGGGTCGAGCCCCGCTTCATCGCTGCCTCGAATGACGCTGCGCTGAGCTTCGAGCGGCTTCAGAGCGAGCTGGCGGAGGGTCCCTGCCTGACTGCGTATCACGACGGCGCCGCGGTGTCGATCCCCGACCTGGCGCGCGAGCAACGGTTTCCGAGCTTCGCACCAAAAGCTCTCGCCGCCGGATTGGCAGCCGTGTTCACCTTTCCGCTCAACCACGAGGAGGTGCGGCTCGGGGCACTGGACCTGTATCGCGACACGCCCGGGCCGCTGAGCGCCGCGTGCATGAGTGCGGCGCAAACGCTCGCGGACGTGGCTGCGGCCTACCTGCTCAACGCCCAGGCCCGCGAAGACCTGCAGGACTCCGCGAACCGCTCGCTCGAAGCATCACTCCACGACCCCTTGACCGGGCTGCCAAACCGGACGTTGATGTTGGAGCGCCTCGAGCATGCCTTCCTGCGGGGCCGGCGGTCGCGGAAGGCGACAGCGCTCTTCTTTGTCGACCTGGACCACTTCAAGGAGGTCAACGACACCTACGGGCACGGCGTTGGCGATGAGCTGCTGATCGCCGTGGGCGATCGTCTGAGGGGAACGCTGCGGCCAGGCGACACGTTGGCCCGCTTCTCCGGCGATGAGTTCGTCATCCTCTGTGAGGACCTCGACGATCTTGCGCGCCCCGACGCGATCCGCAACCGCGTGCAGGCGGTGCTCGAGCCGCCCTTCGTCCTCTCGATCGGCGAGCTGGCCGTTACGGCGAGCGTCGGCAGCGCGGTCACGGCTCACGGCGACGAGGCGCCCACGCAACTGCTGCACGAGGCTGACCTTGCGATGTATGACACCAAACGCCGCATGCGCGGGGCCATGCCGCGGCGCGAACACGGCGAGCTCGCGCACGCGCAGGAGAGCAGCGGACTGGCGGCCGCGCTACCGGGAGCGATGAGCCGCGGCGAGCTGCACCTCGAATACCAGCCGATCGTCGACGCCCTGGACGGCCGCCTGACCGGTGTCGAGGCGCTCCTTCGCTGGAACCATCCAACTCGCGGCCTGGTACTACCGGCGTTGGTCATACCGCTGGCCGAGCAGTCCGGGAAGATTGTCGAAATCGGCGAGTGGGTTCTCAAGCAAGCCTGGGCCGACCGCCAGCGCTGGGAAAGCGCCTCGCATCGCGACCTCGCGGTGTCGGTCAACGTGTCGGGCCGCCAGTTCCTGACTGCCGGCTTCGTCGACATGGTCGCCACGGTGTTGCTGAGCGGGTCTATCGACCCGAAGCTGTTGACACTGGAGGTAACCGAATCGGTGTTCATCAGCGACAGTGCCCGCGCTGCCGTGGCACATCGCGCGCTCAAGGAGATCGGCGTGATGCTCGCGCTCGACGACTTTGGGACCGGGTACTCCTCACTCACCCATCTGCTCCATTACCCGGTTGACACGATCAAGGTCGATCGCTCGTTCGTCGCGAACCTGGGACGAGACAGAGCGAGTAAGACGATCGTGGGGGCGGTCATCGATCTCGGGCACGGCCTGGGAATGAACGTCGTCTCCGAAGGCGTGGAGACCGTCGAGCAACACAGTGAGCTGACCGGGCTCGGCTGCGACTCCTGCCAGGGGTTCTACTTCGCCCGGCCGATGCCCGCCGCGAGCCTCGAGGCGCTCATCTGCGGCGAGGGCGCCGGCAGGGGTACGCGGCTGCCGATACGCGCAGCGAGCTTCGCGACGTGACCCGGCCGCGCTCACCACGTCGCGGCCGTCCCCGCCCTGCTCGGCCGGCTTGATCCGAGGGTGCCGCTGAGCGGCCGGGGAGGACGATCGTCGCGTCTGGGCCGGGCGGCCCGGGCCGACCCGGGAGACGGCCGGCGTCTGGCGGGAACTAAGGTGGGGCGATGAGCGTCACGAGTCGAGCGAGCTTTGAAAGGGAGGGTGTATGTCCAGCTTCAGTGCCGTGAACCTGTTGGAGGTCGAGGACTCCGTCGGCGACCGCGCGCCGGGAGTGCAGGGCCGGTTCGGCCGCAAGCACCTCGGCTCGCGTGACCTCGGCGTCAGCCACTTCCGCTACGAGGCGAATCTGCGCAGTCCGATGGCGCACAGTCACCGCGAGCAGGAGGAGGCCTACGTCGTCGTCGCAGGATCCGGACGGCTGCTTCTGGATGACGAGGTGCTCGCGCTTCGCCAGTGGGATGTCGTCCGCGTCGCGCCGGAGGTTGTGCGCGCCTTCGAGGCCGGGCCCGAGGGACTCGAGATCATCGCGATCGGCGGACCGAAACCAGCTGACGGCGACGGCGTGATGGGTACCGCCGCCTGGCCCGACGAGCCCGCCTGAGCGCGAGCGCACGCAGCCCGCACCGCACGCCCTCGGCGCAGACGTCAGCTCAAGCGCCGAGCGACGCGGTCGCGCACATAGACAGCGAACGCGTGGTGTGTGGACACCAGGTGGAAGTGTTCACGCGCGTAGCGCCTGACGGTCGCGTCCCAGTCGGTGTTCTTGTTGATGACCATCGCAACCGACGCCCTCACGGCGGCCAGCCACCTGGACTGCAACGCGGTATTGCGCGTGTCCGAGTGGCTCTCGTCGGTGCCGTGATCGAGCACACGCTCCTCGCCCAGCCAGTCGACGACCGTCGGGCATCCGCGGGCGTCGGCGGTGAAGCGGTCGGCGAGGATCCCCACCGCGGGGTCGGTGTAGAGGATGCAGCCCTCTGCCGGCAGGTGATCGCCGACGACAGCGGCGACCTGCGTGGCGGGCGGTGCGGCGGCGATCGTCTCCAGGCGGAGCTTGACCATCGCGCCCAGCAGCACGAGCGGGATCGCGGTGACGGCGACAACGCCCGCCAGACGCGGGCCTGACGGTCTCGCTGCGCCCGCCCCGGCGCCGGCCTCGGCGAGCCTGGCGCCCGACACGCGCGCTCGTAGCCGCACGACCACCGCTCCGTAGAGCAGGGCGATGAAGGGCGCCTCGAAGCCGCCGTAATGGTAGTAGTAATCCGGCGCCACGAACAGGCCGGCCCCGGTCGCCAGCGTGGCCGCGACCGCGCACCACTCAAGGGCGTCGAGGCTCCGCCGGGGTGCAGTCGCGAAGGCGAGCAGGCACGCCGCCACGAGTGCCGCCAGCACCGCTACGAGCAACACGACTCCCGAGGTGGGGGTCCCCGCGACCGCCGAGTAGAGGCCGGGAAGCCCCGTCAGGTCCGCGAGACGCTCCCAGCCGGTGTAGCCGCTACCGGCGCTGCGGATCGCCTGCGTGACGAAGACGTCGCGAATGAACGCGCTCGGCGCGCCGATGAAGAAGGTCAGTGAGCAGGCAACGAAGCCGGCGGCGCCGCCGGCAATCCAGCTCAGGCACGCCCTTGGGCCCATCCGCAGGACCACCAGCAAAATGGCGATGAAGGGAAAGATCGCCCAGACCTTGGTGGCGCCGGCGGTGCCGAAGAACAGTCCGCCAACCAGGATCCGCCGGCGCGAGGAGCTGATCTGCCCGCGCTCCAGCACGCACGCCAGCCCGGCCAGGCACAGGAAAACCAGCAGCGGCTCGATCAGCACCGTCTGCGCGGCGCGGACGGTGCCCGGGAAGGCGGCCATGGCGCCCATCGACACAACCACCTGCAGCGTGGGGCGCCGGCGCACCAGCAGCCCGACGATCGCCACGTTGGCCGCCGCGACCGCGTCCACGAAGATCCGGGCCGCCTCCAGCGCCGTTGCCGTGCCGTCGAGCAGCGACAGCGCCGCGGCCGGCAGGAACCACACGGTCAGCATCGGCGGCTGGACGAAGGCGCTGTCGCGATAGGGCAGGATCCCGTGCAGCAGCTGCAGCGTCGCGCCGAAGTAGGCCCCGTCGTCGTACTCGTCCAGGCCGCTGAGGTGACCGTGCGCCAGCGACTGGGCGAGCAGCAGCCCGAGCGCCAGCGCGGTCATCGCCGCGATCACGAAGGCGTTGCGCAGCCCCCGCCGCGTGAGCGCCGCCGTTTCGGCCTCCTGGTCTGGCGCTCGCGGTTGCTCGCTGGACATGGGTCGGCTACGCGTGGTTCTCGGGCGGCTCTGACCCGGTGAATCCGGCCCCGCCGGCGGCGGGGCTCAGAGCTTCGCCCACACCGTAGCGGCTCGGCGGCGCAGCGGCCCGCGCGGCACGGCGCCGCGCTCAACGCTTCGCAGGGCCGTCGACCTGCGGGCCGCGGAGCCGGCGGGGCCTGTAAGTTGCGGGCATGAGCGAGACTTCCAGCGCCCCCGTGGTGGATGCGCCGCCGCGCGCCGCGGGCGCGAGCGAGCCCGACCCCCCGACACGCCAGAAGCCCGCGCGGCCGGAGCTTCGTCACGTGCTCTCCTCGCAGCACCACTTCGGCCAGATGGCCCGCTTCGCGATCGTCGGCTCGACCGGCTACGTCGTGAACCTCGTCGTCTACACGCTCACGCTGAACGGCGCCCACGCCCACTACCTGCTTTCGGCTGTGTTCGCCTTCCTCGTCGCGTTCGGCGTGAACTTCCTCGCCAACCGCCACTGGACGTTCGCTGCCGCGGGCGCCCGCGCCAGCCCGCAAGCGGGGCGCTTCCTGATCGTCAGCCTCGCCGCGCTCGCCCTCAACCTCGTGCTGCTGAAGCTGTTCGCCGGGTTCATGGACTCAAAGACCCTCGCCCAGGCCTGTGCCGTCGCGCTGGTGGCTCCGTTCAGCTTCCTCGCGAATCGCTTCTGGACGTTTGCGGACCGCTAGGTTCGCTGCTGCTGCTGCTGCTGCTGCTGCTGCTGCTGCTGTCAGCGTCGCCTGCGGCCAAGCAGCAGCTTCCACGGCGTCATCGCGGACTCGATCTGCACGCGCAGGCTCATCTTCGACGAGCCGCTGACCCGCTCCACATAGCCGATCGGCACCTCGACGATCGCCAGGCCGCGCTGGACGGTGCGATAGGTCATCTCGACGTGAAAGGAGTAGCCGTTGCTTTCGATCGATCGCAGGTCGATCGCGGCCAGGGTCGAGGAGCGGTAGGCCCGGAAGCCGGCGGTGGCGTCGCGGACGTGCAGGCGCAGGATCGCGTTGACGTAGAGATTCGCCGACACCGACAGCGTCTTGCGATACCACGGCCAGTCCGCGGCCGTCGAACCCCCGGAGATGTAGCGTGAGCCGATCACGACAGCGGCGTCGCTTGATGCCAGAACGTCGAGCATGACCGGGATCACCGAGACCGGATGTGACAGGTCGGCGTCCATCTGGATCACGATGTCCGCGCCCTCGTCGACAGCGCGGGTCATGCCGGCGACGTAGGCCCGTCCGAGCCCGCGCTTCTCGGTCCGATGCAGCACAGCGACCGTCTCAGGCGCCTGCTCGGCGAGTTGATCGGCGACCGAGCCGGTGCCGTCGGGTGAGTTGTCGTCCACCACGAGCAGGTGGAGGTTCGCCAGGCCCAGGCCGGCGAGCCGCTGCGCCACGAGCGGCAGGTTCTCGCGCTCGTTGAAGGTCGGAACGACGACGACGACCTTGGGTGGTGCCTGCGCCATGTCCGCAATCCTGCACGATTCGCAGGCGGCGCAGCGCAGCGGGCGCCATGCCGGCGCCGGCGTGGTCAGCTACCGCTCGGACCGAAGCGCTCGGCGCGGATCGCCTGGGGTCGATGGCCGAGCTCGACCAGCAGGTCCGCGGCGCGCTCCACGAACGGCGTTGGGCCGCAGACGAAGACGGCGGGGGCCGCCGACGGGTCGGGCCCGAGTGCGGTCAGCATCGCCGCGTCGATGCGGCGGGCAAAGCCGCTCCAGCCGGCCGGCGCCGCGCGTGTCAGCGTGAATCGCACATCGACGCTCTCGCGCTGCGCAGCTCGCTCGAGCTCCTCGCGGTAGAGGACGTCCTCCCACGTGCGCGCGGAGACGAGCAGCCGCAGGTCGATCCGCGAGTCCCGCGCGCGATGGTGGCGCGCCATCGCCATCAGCGGCACGAGGCCCGAGCCGCCGCCGAGGAGCAGCAGCGGCCCGCCGTTCTCCACGCGCCAGGTGAACGGGCCGCCGATCGGCCCGCGCAGCTCGAAGCTGTCGCCGGCGCGCAGCTCGCCGACCAGGTAGGGCGAGACCTCGCCGTCGTCGATTCGCTCGACGGTCAGCTCGAAGCGGGGATCCTCGGGCGCCGAGGCGATCGAGTACGAGCGCTGTGCCTGGTAGCCGTCGGGCGCGGTCAGGCGCACGTCGACATGCTGACCGGCGACGTGCCCAGGCCAATTCTCAACCTCCAGCACGATAGTGCTGGCATGAGAGTTTTCCGCCACGATCTCGCGCACGGTCGCGGTGTGCCAGACGATCGGCGGGCGCGGAAGTTTCAGTCGTTCCAGTAGCGCTGCTCCTGCCAGGGGTCGCCGCGGTTGTGGTAGCCCGCGGCCTCCCAGAAGCCCGGCTCGTCATCGACGGTCAGCCTCAGGCCGCGCACCCACTTGGCGCTCTTCCAGAAGTACAGGTGCGGCACGAGCAGCCGCGCGGGCCCGCCGTGCTCGGCCGCCAGTGGCGCCCCGTCGAAGCTGTGCACGACCCAGGCCCGTCCGCCCGTCAGGTCGGCGAGCGGGAGGTTCGTCGTGTAGCCGCCGTCGCTCCAGGCGGTGGCGTAGGCCGCCTGCGTGTCGACGCCGCGCAGCAGGGTGTCGAGCGAGACGCCGGTCCAGGAGGTGGCGAGCTTCGACCATTTGGTGACACAGTGGATGTCGACGGTGAAGGTCTCGGACTCGAGCGCGGTGAACTGCGCCCAGTTCCAGCTCAGCGCGGACCCGATCGCGCCGTCGAGTGTGAAGCTCCATTCCGACGTCGGCGTCCGCGGCGTCGGGCCGGCCGAGAGCACGGGAAAGTCCTCCACGACGTACTGCCCAGGCGGTATCCGCGCCGGGTCGATTTCGCGGCGCGGCCGGCCGCTAAAACCTCGAGACAAGGGCGTCATCGGCTGCTCCAATCCAGAGCGCTGCAGGCTAGCGCACGCGCTCACGCGACTCCCCCAACGGCGCCCTGCGATCATCGAGGGCTGTGCTGACGCCGCGCCCGCCCGTTCGCCATTGCCCGCGCAGATCCGGCCCCCACCCGACCCCCGGCACACGCAGATGACCGCCGAGGATGCCGCCGAGCATCGCGCCACGATGCCTGCAGGCACCGAGCGGTTCCTCGACGCGCGCTCGCTGGCGGGCGATCATCGTCGCCTGGCGCAGCTGCTCAAGGAGGGCATGTCGGTGCTCGACGTGGGCTGCGGCTCGGGCGCGATCACGCGCGGGATCGCGCAGGCGGTCGGGCCCGGGGGCCGCGTGGTGGGCATCGACGTCAGCGAGGAACTGCTCGCGCTGGCGCTGCGCACTCACGGCGGCCCGTCCAACCTCGAATTCGTGGTCGCCGACGTCAGGCGGCACGGCTACCGCGAGGAGTTCGACGTCGTGACCGCGGCGCGCGTGCTGCAGTGGCTGGCGGATCCGCAGGCCGCGCTTGCGGCGATGGCCGCCGCCGCGAAGCCCGGCGGGCAGATCATCGTGCTCGACTACAACCACACGCTGGCGCACTGGGAGCCAGAGCCGCCCGAGCCGTTCACCCGCTTCTACGCCGCCTTCCTGGCCTGGCGCGCGCAGGCCGGCATGGACAACGAGATCGCCGACCATCTCGCGGCGATGATGGCGCAGCTCGGGCTGCTCGATGTGCGCCAGGAGCGCCAGATCGAGCTGGCGGTGCGCGGCGACGGCGACTTCGCGGGGCGGATGGCACTGTGGCCGGGCGTGATCGCGACCCGCGGCCACCAACTCGTCGCCGACGCGATGATCAGCGAGAGCGAGCGCGGCGAGGCGGGGGAGGCGTTCGAGCGTTGGACGCGCACGAGCGCCCAAAGCCAGTCGCTGCACCTGGTCGCGGTCAGCGCCCGCAGGCCCACTCGCCCCGACTGACCGCTCCGCCGTCGGCGCTCACGACTCGCGCTGCGCGGGCTGCGCCCGCTGCTCAGGCCCCTCGCGCAGGCGCGCGAGGAACGCCTGCGCGAGCTGGGCCTCACGCTCGCGTGCCGCGGCGGCCGCCTCATGTGCCTCGCGGACCGCGGCGTCGAGTGCGCGCCGAAGCTCCTGCGCATCGATCGTTTCGAGCAGCGACGCTCCCGTGATCCGCAGCTGACCGCCGCGGATCTCGTGCGCGAGTCCCTCGAGCGGCCCGGAGCGCCAGACCTCCGAGCGCTCCAGCAGCGCGACCGCCCGGCGCTCGAGCGCCAGCGGAACAACCAGCTCGCCGTCGGGCTCCCAGACGACGGCGGCCTGCTCCCACAGCAGCGCCGGCTTCCAGATCGCCTCCCCGGCGCCCTCGCCCGCCTCACCCCAGGCGCCGCCGCCACCGCCGCCGAGCATGGCCAGCACCTCGTCGCGGATCCTCTCGGGAGCGGCGCCCGAGTCGAGCAGGATGCGCGCCGCGACACCCTCGTTCTCGCGCACCAGCCCCAGCAGGATGTGCTCGGTGCCGATGTAGTTGTGCCCGAGGCCGAGCGCCTCGCGCAGCGCCATCTCAAGGATCTTCTTGGCGCGCGGGGTGAACGGGATCTGGCCGCTGCTCACCTCGCCCTCGCCCGCGCCGACGATCGCCGCGACCAGCTCGCGGACACGCTCGAGCGTGACGCCGAGGCTCTCCAGCACGCGCGCCGCGAGACCCTCCTGCTCGCGTAGCAGGCCGAGCAGGATGTGCTCGGTGCCGATGTAGGCGTGGCGCAGCGTTCGCGCCTCTTCCTGCGCTAGAACGACCACCTGCCTGGCCCGCTCGGTGAAGCGCTCGAACACCGCAGCCAGTGTCGCACGCCGCGCTCGCCGCGACCATGGCGGCGCCGCGAACGCGCCCCGCCGTGATCAGAGCGCCGCAAAGCTGCGCAGCCGTTAGCGCACACATAGGCGGCGTTGAGGACCGCCTAAGGTCGGTGCCTAACATGTGGAGCATGACCTTCCCCGAACAGAGCCCGAACCCCCCGACCGAGGACCCCCCGGTCCGCCCACCTTCAGCTCCGATGCGCCGCCCGTTCGCCGCCGCGGTGCTCGTCGTCGTGCTCGCCGCTTTCGGGGGTGCCGCGGTCTCCCACTGGCTCTGGCCGACGAACAAGAACAACACGTCGCCCTCGCTCGGGTTCCGCTTCGGATCGAACTCCTCCTCCGGCGCCAATCTGTTCCCGAGCGCCGGCAGCGGCTCGAGCAGCTCCACCACCGCGCCCACTGCCTCGGATGCCGCCGTCGCCTCAAAGATCGATCCGGGCCTCGTCGACGTCAACACGCAGACCACCAGCGGCGCCGCGGCCGGCACCGGCATGGTCCTCACCTCGAACGGCGAGGTGCTCACCAACAACCACGTGATCTCCGGCGCCACGCGGATCTCCGTCTACGACATCGGCAACGGCCGCACCTACGCGGCTCACGTGGTCGGCTATGACCGCAGCCAGGACGTCGCCGTGATCGCGCTCGACAACGCGTCGGGCCTCTCCACCGTGCCGCTCGGGAACTCATCGACGCTGAAGGTCGGTAACAGCGTCGTCACGATCGGCAACGCCGGCGGCGTCGGCGGCACCCCCAGCGTCGCGGGCGGCTCGGTCGCGGGCCTCGACCGCTCGATCACCGCGGGCGACGAATACGAGGCCGGCAACACCGAGCGCCTGAAGGGCGTGATCCAGATCAACGGCTCGCTGCAGCCGGGAGATTCGGGCGGCCCGCTCGTCAGCGGCGGCAAGGTCGTGGGCATGGACACCGCCGCATCGACCAACTTCAGCTTCCAGTCCGCGAGCGCCGGCCAGGGCTTCGCGATCCCGATCAACGAGGCGCTCACGATCGCCAGCCAGATCTATGCCGGCAAGAGCACCAGCGTCATTCACATCGGTGCGACCGCCCTGATCGGCGTCTACGTCTCCAACACCACCCGCTGCATCAACCAGAGCACAGGGATCGCGGGCGGTGGCTCGGGCGCCGCCGGTGCGCTGGTCTGCGGCGTCGTCTCGGGCACACCGGCCGCCGGCACGGGCCTGAAATCCTCGGGCGCGAACGGCACCAGCTACGACACGATCACGGCGCTCGGCGGCGAGCGCGTCAGCTCGGCCGGCGACCTGCTGACGCTGATGGACACCCACCACCCCGGCGACCGCGTCGCGATCACCTGGGTCGACCCCGCGGGCGGCTCACACAGCGCCACGGTGACGCTGATCAAGGGTCCGGCAGACTGATCTATGCCGGCGCCACAGGCGCCGGACCGTGACAACCGGGCGTCACGCGCGAGCCCGCGGGCTCAGCGGCCGCGCGTTCCGCGTTCCTTCGGCGGCTGGGGCGGGAAGCTCTTGCGCTCCTTCGGTGTCATCTGGCGGATCGTCAGTGATCCCGACTTCACCTGGGCCTTGATCTCGTCCAGCTTGAGGCGCCGCGCCTCCGCCGCTCTGTCCGCATGTGTGCTCATCCACACATGTTAGCGACCGCTCAGGCGTGGAATCGGTGAGACTGCCGGGGCATGGCCCCGGATCTCGATCGCTGGCTGCGCGAGCCGGCGGTGCGCACAAGGCACCGGCGCGAAAGCAGCGCGGGCGTGGATGAGCTATGGCGTGCGGCGGCCGCCGTCACGCTGCGCGACTGCCGGCTGCTGGGGCGCCTGATCACGGTGCGCCTGCCGGGCAGCCGGCCCGAGATGACCTTCGAAGAGCTGTTTCGCACGTCACCGTTCCTGCGCCTCGCGCAGGGGCCGGACTGGGCGCTGTCGGGGCTGTGCGGGCGGATCTGGACGGTGCGCGGCGAGTTCGGCTCGCTGGACGAGCCGCAGGCCTTCCTCGACTGGGACGAGCCCGGCACGGTGCGCGTGCTGTTCGCGCACTGGGCGGAGCCGCTTGCGGCCGGGGCGGCACTTCGCAGCGAGGTTCGCATCGCAGCGGTGGACCGCCGCGCCGGCGTCTACCTGCGCGCTCTCGAGCCCTTCATCGGGGCCTTCCAGGGGCTCGTGGGGCTGGAGACGCTGTCGGCTGCGGTGCGCCGCGCCGAAGCGCGTTGAGACGGCCGGCGGGCCTGGTGGTCGCGGCGCAAATGCGCCACGTTCCCGGCGGCGTCTCGACGGATGCCGCGCACGGCTCACGGACGCAGCCACCATTCGCTCAGCTCAGCCGCAGCACGACCAGTGCGGCGGCGAGCAGCGTCACGGCCAGCGCGCAGGCGCGCAGCGCGTCCTCAAGGGGCGCCGCGAGCGAGCGCGCGTCCAGCGCGATCACGCGGCCGTCGCGCAGGCGCTGCTCGCCGCTGACCGACAGCGTGCGCCGGCGCAGCTCCCGCGCCGGGCTCGACAGCCGCCGCTGCGCGAGGCTGAGGGCGAAGCACGCCGCGACGGCGAGCACGCCCGCCGCATGCACCGCCAGCGAGTTGACCCAAAAGCCGGTGGCGGCCGGGAACGCGCCCCATGCCAGCGCGAACCACACGTCGGTGTGGAAGCGCCCGCCGAACCACTCGAGGTCGTAGGCCAGCACGAGGAACACGCCGGCCGCGGTGAACGGCAGCAGGCTGAGCGAGACGGTGGCGGCGCCGTAGATCCCGATCGCGGCAGCGGCGCCGAGGCCGACGAGCGCGAGCGCGATCAGCACGCGATCCGGGAGCGCCGTGCCCAGCGGGCGCCCGCGCAGCTCATCGAGTGCGTGCGCAGCCACGCCGACCGCGAGCAGGAACGCCGCCAGCGCCGCGAACAGGCGCGAGGCGTGCAGGTGCGGCGCCATCGCGGCGCCGATCGCGACGTAGCTGAGGTGCCACGCGGTGTAGGGGGGATGCAGCAGCGTCACGAGGTCGCGCCAGCCCCCGGCCGCGAGCGCATAGAACGCCGGCCGCTCAGCCGGCGGTGCGGCGCGCGCCATCTCTCGTGCCCGTCGTCACGACGCCGGCGCCGAAGCTCATCCGCCGCGTTTGCACGCCGCCGATGCCCGCCGCCTGCCAGTAGCCCTCGAGCGCGCGCAGCGGATGGCGCGCATAGAAGTCGGGGATGCTCGTCGCGAGAAAGCGCCCGACGTTCGCCCAGTCGCTCGACACCAGGCGACCGAGGGCCGGCAGGCCGACGCGCGTGTAGGCGCCCCACAGCGCCCGCCACGGCTCACGTCCCGGCTCGCCGAACTCGAGCGAGGCGATCCGCCCGCCCGGCGCGACCACGCGGGCGAGCTCGCGCAGCGTCGCCGCGGGATCCTCGACGTAGCGCAGCAGGTAGGTGAACGTGAGGTGGTCGAACTCGCCGTCGGCGAACGGCAGCCGCTCGGCCTGGCCTTCGAGCAGCGTGATCCGCGCCGCAAGCGCCGGCGAGTGCGCCAGGCGCGCCTGCGCCGCCGCGAGCATCTGCGGGCTCTGGTCCAGGCCGACCACATCGACGTCGTAGCGGCGCACGAGCGCGGCGGCGACCATGCCGGTGCCGGTCGCCACGTCGAGCACGCGCTGGCCGGGCCGGGCCGCAACAGCCGCGACCATCGCGGCGCGCCAGCGCGGATCCTGCCCGAAGCTGAGCAGCGCGCCGGCGCGGTCGTAGTGGCGGCCAAGGCCGGCGAACAGCGCGAGCGCGTGCTGCTTGCGCACGTGCTCGCCCGCCACGGCGGCGCCGTCTGGTCCGTGCTCTTGGGAGGGGCCGGGGGAGGGCGTTCGCGAATCATGCCCGCTGGCCGCGGCGGCCGTGTCCGCGGCGCGCCCGGACGTCGCGGCCCGACGGCGGACGGGCGATTGGACAACCTGTCGGCGCGGCGCAATGGTGGCGCACCGACCCTCGGCGGTGGCATACACTCGCGCAAGGTAGGCAACATTTTCCTGAGGAGGATCCGTGTCAAAGACTTTGCGAGTACTGCTCGGAGCGACCGTCGCGGTCGCGCTGGGCACGGCAGCGACCGTATGGGCCAGCGCCGCCGGTGCGGCGCACACGGCCACAGCCCCAACCGTCACGCTCCTGTATGGGACCGCGCCGGACTATCTCGACCCGTCGGAGTCCTACACCACACAGGGTGGCGAGGCCGACTGGATCAGCTATCTCGGCCTCTACACATACGCGCACAAGAGTGGCGCCGCGAGCGGGGATCTGATCCCGGCGCTGGCAACGGCGCAGCCGGTGATCAGCGGCGGCGGCAAGACCTACACGATGACTCTGCGCAAGAACCTCGTGTACTCCAACGGCGCGGCCGTGGTCGCGAGCGACTTCACCTTCGGCATCGAGCGCTCGCTGAAGCTCAACTGGGGCGGTGACGGCTTCTACACCGGCAACATCGTTGGTGCTGCCGCCTACGCCGCCGGCAAGGCGAGCACGATCTCGGGCATCACGACCAACAACTCGACCGGGCAGATCGTGATTCACCTGCTCGCTCCCTACGGCGCGTTCGAGAACATCCTGGCCTTCCCCTCATCGTGCCTGTTGCCGTCGAACACGCCGATGAAGAGCCTCACCAACGACCCGCCGCCCGGCGTCGGGCCGTATGAGATCAAGGACGTCGTGCCGGACAAGTCCTGGCTCGGCGAGATCAACCCCTACTACGCCAAGGAAGCCATTCCGGGCATCCCCGTGGCGAGCGTCAACGTCCAGGCCAAGGTCGAAAGCGACACCACGACCGAGACCGAGGACGTCCTCAACAACACGGCTGACCTGTTCGACACCGGCGATCAGATCGCGCCGCCGCTTCTGGCGCAGATCAAGTCGCAGGACTCGAGCCGCTACAGCACGGTCCCGGTGGTTCAGAACTTCTACTTCTTCCTGAACACCACAACCAAGCCGTTCAACAGCCAGGACGTGCGCGAAGCCGTCAACTACGCGCTCGACCGCCGCGCGCTGAACCGGCTCGACGGTGGCAACCTGATCCCGGGCTGCTACTTCCTGCCGGTCGGCATGGTCGGTCACCCGACGAAGCCCTGCCCGTACGGCAACCCCGACGCCGCGCCGGATCTCGCCAAGGCGAAGGCGCTCGTCGCGGCATCCGGCGACGCCGGTACGGCGATCACGGTGTGGAGCGAGGAGCGCTCGCCGCGCAACCTGTTCTGCACCTACTACGCCAGCGTGCTCACCTCGCTGGGTTTCAAGGTGACGATCAAGTCGATCTCCGACTCGGAGTACTTCCCGACGGTCGGCAACCTGAAGCTCGAGCCCCAGACCGGTTTCGCGGACTGGGATGAGGACTTCCCGAACCCGATCGACTTCTACCTGCTGCTCTCGAAGGCCGGCATCCAGCCGACCAACAACGAGAACTTCAGCCAGGTGGACGACCCGAAGATCGAGAACGCGATCACGCAACTCGGCCCGATCCCGTCGAGCAAGCTGAGCACCGTTGCCAACGATTGGCAGCAGCTCGACTACTACACGGCGCAGAAGGCCTACGAGCTGGTGTTCGGCTACCAGACGTGGCCGAAGTTCACCTCGACCAGGATCGACTACAGCGCGCTGCTCGTGCAGCCCTCCTACGGGTGGGACTGGACGTCGATCAAGCTGAAGTAGCGGACCTGACGGGCAGTTTGGGGGGCGCGCCCTGCGCGCCCCCAAAACGCCTCTCGGACTAGAGTCCCGCGCCAATGGACGACCCCCCAATCCAGGCCGATGGACTCGAGGCTTTTCCGCCCGGATACGGGGACCTCCCGCCCGGGCTCACGCCCGATCTGCCACCCGGGCTGACGCCCGATCTGCCGCCGGGGATCGGCCCTTACAAGCTCGCCTGGCGCCGCCTGCGACGCAACCACGTGTCGCTGGCGTTCGGCGGGTTGTTTCTGCTGATCGTCATCCTCTGCCTGCTCGCCCCGGTCTATGCGGCCGACATCGCGCACACCGGACCCAACGACGAGAACCTCGCCGGCACTGTCGCGCTCGGCGGCAAACAGGTCTACATCGTCAGCCTGATTGGGATCCCGATCGGGCCGACCTGGCACAGCCAGTATTTCCTCGGCGCCGACGAGCTCGGCCGCGACGTCGCGGTCCGGCTGCTCTACGGCGGGCGCACCTCACTCTTCATCGGCGCCGTCGCGACGCTGATCACGATGCTGCTCGCGACGATCCTCGGGACGATCGCCGGCTACATGCGGGGCATCCTCGACGGCTTCCTCTCGCGCTTCTTCGAGCTGCTGTGGGCTTACCCGCCACTCCTGCTCGGGATCGCGCTCGGCGTCAGCCTGCAGGTCGGCGGTCTCGACCTCGGCCTGTTCACGATTCAGGGCTCATCGCTGCTCGTGCCGGCGATGATCATCGGCGTCGTCTACATCCCCTACGTCGCGAAACCGATCCGCGCGCAGGTGCTGACGCTTCGAGAACGCGAGTTCATCGACGCCGCCCGCCAGCAGGGGCTCGGGCCGGTGCGGATCATGGCCGGCGAGATCCTGCCGAACCTCGCCTCGACGATCATCGTCTTCGTCCCGCTGATTCTCGCCAACGCGATCCTGCTCGAGGCCGGCCTGTCCTACCTGGGCGCCGGCGTGCAGCCGCCGAACCCGTCCTGGGGCACGATGATCAGCGAGGGCATCACGCTGATCCCGGCGGCGATCCATCTGACCCTGATCCCCGGCCTGATGCTGGTGCTGTGCGTGCTCGGGATCAACGTGTTCGGCGACGGCGTGCGTGACGCGCTCGACCCGCGCGGCCAGGTGAAGGTGGGTCGCTGATGGCGCGCTTCGCCGTGCGGCGCCTGTTCTCGTGCATCGCGTTGCTGTTCGCGATCTCGATCCTGACGTTCCTGATCTTCGAGGCGATACCCAACGGCAACCCGGCGCTTCGGCTCGCCGGGCGCACCGCGACGCAGGCCCAGATCGACGCGATCGAGCGCACCTGGGGCTTCAACAAGCCGATCTACGTCCAGTACTACCGGACGATGGAGAAGATCTTCAGCGGCACGGTGATCTCCTACACCCAGCAGCTCAACGTCGAGAACCAGATCGTCCAGGATCTGCCGCCGACGCTGTCGCTGGCGATCGGGGCGGGGATCATCTGGTTCTTCTTCGGCGTCGTCTTCGGCGTGCTCGCGGCGGTTCGCGCCGGCCGTTGGCTCGACCGCGTGCTGACCGTGCTCTCGCTGATCGGCGTCTCGACCCCGGTGTTCTTCCTCGGGGCGATCCTCAGCTTCTACCTCGGCTACAAGGCGGGGATCTTCCCCAACGGGGACTACGTCAACATCACGACCAACCCGATCCAGTGGGCCTACCACATGATCCTGCCGTGGTGCGCGCTCTCGGCGGTGTTCGTCGGCGTCTACTCGCGCGTGCTGCGCTCGACGATCCTGGACATGAACAACGACGACTTCGTGCGCACGGCGCGCGCGAAGGGGCTCTCCGAGCGCCAGGTGATGGTTCGCCACGTGCTCCGCAACAGCCTGATCCCGATCGTCTCGCTGTGGGGCCTGGACTTCGCGTCGGTGATCGGCGGTGGCGCGATCCTCACCGAGTCGGTCTTCAACCTTCAGGGCGTGGGGCAGTACGCGGCGCAATCGGTGGAGCGGTTGGACGTACCCCCGGTGCTCGTGATCACGATGTTCGGAGCGTTCTTCGTCGTGTTGCTCGGCGCGATCGTCGACATCGTGCACGCCTGGATTGACCCGCGGGTTCGGCTGTCCGCGTGAGCGCCGCCGCGCCGCTTCTGTCGGTCGAGGACCTGCGCGTGACGTTCCGCACCGAGGAGGGCCTCGTGCACGCCGTCGACGGTGTCTCCTTCAGCGTCGACCCCGGCGAGGTGGTGGCGATCGTCGGCGAGTCGGGGTCCGGCAAGTCGGTCACGTCGATGACGCTGATGGGGCTGACCCGGTCGCCCAACGCGTCGTTCGGGGGAACCGCGCATTTCGAGGGCACCGAGCTGATCGGCGCGAGCAACGATCAGCTGCGCCGGATCCGCGGCGCGCGCATCGCGATGGTCTTCCAGGATCCGATGAGCTCGCTGGATCCGGTGCAACGCATCGGCAAGCAGATCGCCGAGCAGATCCGCGTCCACGACCGCGACGTCAGCCGCTCGGAGGCACTCGACCGCGCCGTCGGCCTGATGGAACGCGTCGGCATCCCGAGCGCGCGCGAGCGAGCCCGCTCCTATCCGCACGAGTTCTCAGGCGGCATGCGCCAGCGCGTGATGATCGCGATGGCGCTGTCATGCTCGCCGAGCCTGCTGATCGCCGACGAGCCGACGACGGCGCTGGATGTGACGATTCAGGCTCAGATCCTGGACGAGCTGCGGCTGCTGCGCGAACAGAGCGCCACGGGGATCATCCTTGTCACCCACGACCTCGGGGTCGTCGCGGACATCGCCGACCGCGTCGTCGTGATGTACGCGGGGCGTGTCGTCGAGCAGGGGACGCTCGACGAGCTGTTCTACGACCCCCAGCACCCCTACACCTGGGGCCTGCTCGGTTCGATCACGCGGATCGACAGCGACCGCTCGCGGCACCTGCCGGCGATCGCCGGGCTGCCGCCCTCGCTGATGAACCCGCCGGCGGGCTGCCACTTCCGCCCGCGCTGCCCGCACGCGTTCGCCAAGTGCACCGAGATCCCCGCGCTCGACGGACGCCTGCCGGACGCGCCCGAGCACCTCGACCGCTGCTGGCTGGCCCCGGCGGACAAGCGCGCCCGCCGGCTCATCGACGGACAGTTCGGGCTGCCCGCCGCCGGATCGGTGACCGCGTGAGCGCCGAGGCCCCGCTGCTCGAGGCCGAGCACCTGCAGATCCACTTCCCGGTGCGCGGAAGCCGTTCGGTGCGGCGGGGCGGCGTCGCCGTACAGGCCGTCTCCGACGTCTCCTTCACCCTGCGAGAGGGCGAGACCCTCGGCGTCGTCGGCGAATCGGGCTGCGGCAAGACGACGCTGATCCGGGGCCTCGTCCGCCTGATCGAGCCGACCGGCGGCTCGGTTCGCTTCCGCGGCACCGACATCACAAAGGCGGGGCGCCGGCAGATGGCGCCGCTGCGCCGCGAAATGCAGATGGTCTTCCAGGATCCCCAGGCGTCGCTCAACCCCCGCAAGCGGATCCGCCAGATCCTCGCCACGCCGCTGCGCATCGCCGGCCTGCCGCGCGCCCAGATCGAACCGCGCGCGCGAGAGCTGCTCTCCCGGGTCGGCCTGAACCCGGAGCATCTCGACCGCTATCCGCACGAGTTCTCCGGCGGCCAGCGCCAGCGCATCGGCATCGCGCGGGCGCTCGCGCTCGAGCCGAAGGTGATCATGCTCGACGAGCCGGTCTCGGCGCTCGACGTCTCGATCCAGGCGCAGGTGATCAACCTGCTCGAGGACCTGCAGAACGAGCTGGCGCTCACCTTCATCTTCGTCGCCCACGACCTTTCGGTCGTGCGCCACGTCTCCGACCGGATCGCCGTGATGTACCTGGGCAAGATCGTCGAGCTCTCGCCCTCGCAGGAGCTCTACGACAAGCCGATCCACCATTACACGCGCACGCTGCTGTCGGCGATCCCGATCCCCGACCCGCGCGAGAACCGCGCGCGCACGAGGACGCGCGTCGAGGGGGAGCCGCCCAACCCGATCGCGCCGCCGCCCGGTTGCCACTTCCACACGCGCTGCCCGGCCGCGAGCGGGCTCTGCCGGACCGTGGAGCCGCCGCTGGCCGAATACGCGGGCGGCCATCTCGCCGCCTGTCACCATCCGATCTCGGTGAGCGCCGAGGAGATCGCCGCGGCACGGCGCTCACCCGCCAGCCCGCTGAGCGCCGGCAGCGAGCTGCCGGCGGCCGCGCCAGAGTAGGGCGGGGCCGCGAGCGCCGCCTCCGGCGCGCGTGTCGCTCGCTAGACTCGCCTCACTGTGGCATCCGTCAAGCTCCACCGCTGCTCCTGGACGTTCCTGCACACCGACCTCGACGCGTGCTGGAAGGTGCAGCGCGCGCTCGACGAGCAGGGGATCGACTACGAGGTCGTCAAGCACGGCTACGGCAAGGGCGCGCGACCAGCTGTCCGCGCGCTGAGCGGCCAGAAATGGCTGCCGGTCATCGAGTTTGAGGACGGCCGCGCCTATCGCGCCGAATCGGACGATATGGCCGCGCGCGTGCGCGCCGGCCAGCTCTTCGGCTGAGTCAAACTCGCGCCCGCAGGATGGGCAAAGCGACACCCATGGCGGCTGTTTCGCCGCGCGCAGCCGGATACAGTCGTCCCAGCTGCACGGACGCAGTGCGCATCACCGAGGCCCGCCCTTGCAGGCAAGCGAAGGCGGGCCTCGGTCTTCCCCGCCGACCGCGCGTCGTGGGCCTCGTGATCGTGCCGGCGCCCGCCGGTGCGAAGGACAGCTCGACGGCCTCGCGCGCTCGCTGATGCGGCGCACCGGGGCGCGGCGTTCAGCGACCGGTGGCCGCGCTCACGCCCGCGCCGCCGCGCGCCACGGGTCGCGTTGGCGCGGCCGCAAGCGCCACGGCGCACTCGCGCGGCGCAGACGCCACGGTGGCGGGCCGGGCCGGCCACGCCGAATCCATAGGCTGCGTGGAAGATGTTCCTGCTCATCCTGATCGGCTGGGCCGCCGCGGAGATCTTCGCCTTCGTCGAGGTGGGGCATGCGATCGGCTGGCTTGGGGCGATCTTGATCCTGCTCGCGACCTCCGTGCTGGGTACTCAGCTGTTGCGCATTCAGGGACGCGCAGCGATCGAGCGCGTTTCGCTGGCGGTCTCCGCGCGCAGGGCGCCGGGTCGTGCCGCGCTCGACGGCGTGCTCGGATTCCTCGGCGCCATGCTGCTTGTGCTCCCGGGCTTCGTCAGCGATGCGCTCGGCGCGCTGCTCCTGCTTCCGCCAACCCGCAAGCTCGCGCAGCGGTGGCTGTCGCGCCACTACGCGGGGCGCGCGATGAGGTTCGTCGCGAACACGGGCAGCTTCGCGTCACGAGCCGGCGGCCGGCAGGCGGATGACGTGGATTCAACGGCGATCGACGACGACCGTGAAGCGCTCGATCGCTGACCGCGGATCCCCGTCAACCGCGCCGCCATCTCGGCGTTTGACCGAGCTCACAGCCACCGAAGTTCGGGCGCCCGTCGCCGCGCCAGAGCGTTCCCGCCGCCCGCCGCAGCGATCACGGCGACCTCACGCGGTCGCCGCGTAGCCGCCGCCGCCGCGCGCTTGCCATACTCCCGGTCCCACGTTTTGGGGGCGTAGCTCAGTCGGTTAGAGCGCCGGCCTGTCACGCCGGAGGTCGCGGGTTCGAGTCCCGTCGCTCCCGTAGGAGGAAGTGGCTGCAAATGGGTTGGGTCTTGGCGTTGGAACGGGCCCGAGCCAACGTCAGAGCAGCCGTTGAGTACCACAGTCGAGTACCACTTGAGGGTTTCAAAGCGCGTCCAGAACGGGCGGCCTCCGGCGATAAAAGCCGGAGGTTGAGCCCTCGTCGCGCTGAATCTGACGCGAGAGAGCCCAAGGCCGAGTATCTGCTCGGTGTTCGCAGCCGTTTATGCGGCTAGCCGGAATGGCGTCACCTCAGGTGATACTGTCTGATGCGACGCGAAGCGGAGCGTCGGGGAAGCCTTTTGAGCGACCTCAGCTTGCTGAGGGGCATGGCTGAGAGCGTGCGCCGTCCGGGCCACGCGCGCTCCCTTTCACGCGGGACGGGGTCG